>ERZ827108.1305-NODE-1305-length-34149-cov-5.286209_pt1 | contig 34149 bp, 25 predicted proteins | sample MGYA00519921_ERZ827108 | MGnify/ENA primary metagenome ERZ827108 (study PRJEB31778, sample SAMEA3449258) | human gut metagenome | biome: human gut; feature: human-associated habitat; material: faeces | place: United Kingdom | collected 2010/2012 ...
ATGAGCATTCTCCGACTTACGCAGTAAACGACTATGTCGATGAGCAGGATCTGGAACTGCTCCGGCAGCAGGCGTCGGTTGAGGATATGGAAGCGGAGGCGGTGAATTTTTATGTGGAGAACAGGACACTGTATGTGGAGCCTGCCGGGAGCATAGAGCTTTCCGTCTTCGACACCTGCGGAGGGCGGATATTTAGCGGCGACATGGAACAGCCAATGTCCATCCCGCTCGGTACCCTGACTTCCCCTGTAATCATAGTTAATTATATAACCGGAGATAAATCCGTAACAAAAAAACTTGTAGTGAAATGAAGAGAATCATCCTGTCATCTGCAATGCTCGCGACGGCTTTAATCGCAAAGTCCGACACGTTCATTGAGTCAAACAACATCGTGTCCGATGGCTATATGGCGGTCATCCAGGACGTTCCTCTGGTAAGGTTGGTTAACGGAGGAACGGTGATAACTCCCGAGTTCGACGAGACTTGTCCTGAAGAGCTGAAAGCCCCGTTCTCATACGCCTGTAAGATAGTTGAAGAATATATGCCACCGTGTTTGCCATTAAGGGTTAAGGTGTCATGCAGGGGACTAAATGGAGTTGCATCCGGAACTGTCTCAAAAGTATATGCGAGAAGTAAAGAACATTTCGGCAATAGCTCATACTACGACAATGCCCAGATGAGCGTCATCAAAGGCGTGATCCTGGCAGAGTTAGGTCATAATTCCACAAGAACATACCTGGATTATGTCCCGGATGTCCAGTTCCTGACTGAAGAGCCAGATATTGAGATTGTCTATAACAAGCAACTTTTCAATCAGATGTCATTCTCTTTAGAGACCGACCCTGGACAAAGTTATGATTTCGTGTCACTTGCCATAAGGGATCTGTTGAAAGGACTCGGATTGGCAAATGCTTATAGGTTCAATCCAGCTACAAAGGAATTGCTTGATCCAGAAAGGGAACTGACACCTTTTGAAAGTGTCATCAACCAAATGCTGGGGGAGTCGGCGAGTCCCGCCCAGAGACTGGCAAATGCGACAAAGGGAGAGTTTCTGCTGCATAATAACGGTGTGAAAAGGTTGAAACTATATGCTCCCTCACCATGGCAGAACGGATTGTCCCTGAACTATTTTATTCCCCAGGAAGACTGTTCGGTCTCTAATATCCTTTCATACAATTTCTGCAAGGGAATGGTTACACGCTCCCTCAATGATGATTACGCAGGTTTTATTTTCCGTGACCTGTTAGGATGGAAGGCTGACTATACGTCCGGTGTGTCAGATCCTGAATATGCAGCTGGAGGGAACACTTCGCTGTTGCTGCCCTATAACGGCAGTCTTTCGATAAACAGCGGCAGATATGGAATCGCCGGCGTGATGACGCCGGAACCACAGGGCCGAGGACTCCGTTCAATCAGGTATAGTGACAACGAGGAATTAAACCGGTATATCGACTCTTTCCAGCCTTTCATATACAACGGCAATGAGATTGCCGATGAGGCAACATCGGTTGCCGTATTGAAAAAAGACGGCACATGGGACGTGATACAGCATATAGATCAGTGCCTTTCCTATTTTACTCTGAATTTTACAAATTTCAGATTCAATCATGACGAAAGCCAGTATGCGCGTACTGTAGACGGATATCTTCGGGCCAGAATCACGACCCAGCGTAAGCAATTGGGCAGATATACCTGTAACTCCACGTTCTTTGTGATCGACTACCTTCCTCAGAAAGTCAATTTAAGCTATAGTCGCGTAACTTCATCTGCTGCAAGAGAAATAACTCTTACACCAAGCAATCTTGTCAGGATCTACTTCTCCAATACCGAAGGAGTGGACCGCATTGTCCTGCAGTGTCTCAGGGAGGGGGCCAGGCTTCCCGGCAAAATCGACATAACGGATGTCAAGAAAGGTTATTATGAAATGACCGTTGACCGCACCACCACTTTCACTGCTGTCGCCTATAATGAAAACGGAACCTCGGTGGGCACGCCGATAACAGTGGTCCCTGCTTCGGAAACTCCTGAATTAAGTTTCTCATTGGATGGGAATCGCATTATTGTAAAATCCACCAAGCCATTTTCCGATGACTGCGAGTGTCATTGTATCAAGATAGGCTCAGCTACAGTACCCCGTTCTATTATTCCGACTTTTGATGCGAACGGCAACATGGTGATCGATATCAGACCTCTATCTTCTGGATCCTATATTTTATATGTGATGGAAGGGAAACAGCATGTATCTGGCACATTCAAATTCCAGAAATAACGGTTCTGCAGATGTCGGGAAATAGAGTGTGCAATACCTTGCCATTGTGATTCCAATTGAATAATATACGATGACTGAAAAATAACGGGGAAATGACAGGAATCAAAAACCGTCATTTTCCCGTTATTGAAAATTTGCATTATTCCGCCCAAATTTTGCATCAAACCATAAACCGGCAAAATTATGAGGACGCTTCTCAGAATTATGGTTTTTACAGCAAGGGAATCGACGGTGAATCGCGAAAGATAACGGTGAAATATATTTTATTGAATAAAGGATTGCAAATATTTGCAGATGCGAGGATATATGTGTATATTTGCAATTCAATATCAAGATTCATGTAATAAAATGCAGGTGTAAGCAGGAGTTGGCTTACATAATGCTGTTGATGCGAGTGGTCAATACAGACAGAATATAAACCAAAATATTACAGGATATGGGAAAATTTACACGAATGATCTATCTGACGGCGGCCATGGCGGCCACCGCCGTGCCGGGCTTCGCCGAGGAGCCGGTGCCTGTCACACCCCCGTTGCTGGAGCCGCAGGAGGAGTGGGTGCTGCAGTTCGACAATTACATGAATGAGTATGGAGACAGGGCGAGTTCCAGGGATGTAGTCATTGTCCGCGACGAAAGCGACATGTACATCAAGGGTGTGTTCGCCGAGTATCCAGACGCATGGCTGAAGGGTACGGTGGACGGCAATCATTTAAGGATCGACAACAAACAGTTTCTCGACAAGGACGAGGATGGCGGGGACGTTTATTTCTATTGCGGCTCTTTCGAGTCGACATGGGCGAGTGGAAACACCTTCCAGGATTCAGACAAGGATTTCAGGTCCAACGACCAATACGGCATCTTCGCCATCGCTGACGATGGAAACGCGATGACGCCGGTCCGTGGGGCCTCGGCTTTCTGGTACACCGCAGGGAAAAGCAAAATATCATTTTTTGAACATATCCATTTTGAAGGTTTCGATGATGAGAATCATGAGGTCTGGATTACGACCGGCACCGGATTCCCCGATGTGGACTACATGATCCACATGCGCTTCCAGAAGAAGGGGGAGAGCGGCGTCGTTGGCATCGGCGGAGACTCCGCGGATGAGTCTGCGGCACCGATGTACAACCTGCAGGGCCAGGCGGTTGATCCCGCCACGGCAGGCCCCGGCATCTACATCCAGGGCGGCAAGAAGATTGTCAAGACAGGACGATAAGTTCCGAATCAACTCAACCATCAACTCAACCCAAAGGCTCCGGTCGACTCAAACGGCCGGAGCCTTTACGTTTTGATACAAGAATCAATAATTGGTACATGATAACATGAACCAGCGATTGGTCTCGCGTTAAGAAAATTTGGTGAAATCATTTAAAATAGGTAACTTTGCATATGAAGTGATCTGCACTTTTCAGTTATGCAAACTAAATCTATAGCGAATTCCATGCAGAAAATAGAAATCAAAAATTTTGGTCCGATTGAGAGTGCCTCAATTGAAGTGTTACCGCTGACAGTCCTGATTGGCCCTCAGGCAAGTGGGAAAAGCACAATAGCGAAACTTGTATTTTTCTTCAAATCACTGAGTGAATATTTTTTCACCAGTTATTTTAATTCACCCAATGATAAATTCAATGTACAGGATGACTTGATATATCCGTTTCGAGATAAATTCTACGATATGTTCGGTAACACATATGATATGCCGGACTTTAACATAAAGTATTGGTTTGATAGAGAGAGGCATATAGATTTGAGCCGAAATGAACACAAGCACCTTGAGGTGACGTTCAGTCCAGACTTTTTTCAAAAACAAGATTATGAGTCTCTGATAGGATGCAAGCGACAACTGCTTCAGCTCAAGGATAGTCTCGGTCAGAATCCTGTGGAACAAATGGCCGCCGAAAGCACGCGGATCGGTCTTCTTAAACAGATGTCCGATATAATCAACAGGATATTTTGTGTGACGCATAACGATGCTCTATATATATTGGCCGGACGAAATGCCACTGTAGGATATAACGATGTTTTCGAGTCTCTCCTGAGAGCTACAATCAAGCAGAATCTTGAAGATCAGGGAAATGGAGCGAAACGCATAAACGGGCAGACAATCGATGAGACACTGATGTTGCAGTTCATGCAACGGGTATCGAGATTGCGTCAGGTGTATGCGAAGTCTGGCAACTTCGAAGGCCTCCTTTCTATTGCTCCTACAGAATGTAAGGATGAATTGGCCAAGACCTTGCGGTTTATTGAGTTGATACTGAAAGGCCGATATTCCTCGTCGGCCGAAGGCGAGAAAATAATATTGAAGGATAAGAAATTCGTTTATCTCCGAAATGCTTCGTCTGGACAGCAGGAGAGTGTCCGAATACTGCAGGATGCCTTCTGGTCGATATACTCCGGCAATAAGGTACTACGTGTCATTGAGGAGCCGGAGGCGCACCTTTATCCCGAAGCTCAGATGCTGTTGTTGCAGGTCCTTGCAATCGTGCTTAATTCAAGCAAAGGGAATCAAATGGTTGTGACCACCCATAGTCCCTATGTGTTGTCCGTGTTCAATAATCTTATCTATGCCTGGCAGACAGGACAGTCTGCGCCTGATGAAACCGATGTGGTGATAGCCCGCGAGTGCTGGATAAATCCCGCTGATGTCAGGGCCTATCTCCTTACATCAGGCAATTCATCGGATATCATGGATCCGGACCTGAAAGTCATAAAGGCCGAAATGATTGATTTGGTGTCGGAAACACTAAATGGCCAATATGACACATTGATGGATATTGAATTCAAAACAGACCATGCGACGGCTTGACAATCCCAATAATAACCATGTTATACATAGGTCCGGTGTCATCCAGTCTCCGAACGGCATGAGGTATATGACGCTTATCATGACGACTCATACATACTGTCGCATGACTGTCGTAAGGTAGTTTCATTGACTGACAAGGGGGAGGATAGGGTTTATAGACTGATAAATGACGTTAAGCGCGAACTGGTTGTCATGCGGGTGGATGGAGGAATGTCATGAAAAAGAAAATCTTGGCAACGGCGGTTGCCGCTATGTCGTTGCTGCTGCCGGGCGTTGCTGTGCTGGCGCAGGGAACATTGCAGGACTATAACCGGGCGTATCAGTCGCAGAGTAAGTTCGGATCCGCAAATGTGCTGTACGACAATGTGAATGCCACATGGCTCACGGACGCTCCTGAATTCTGGTACGTCCGCAAGACTCCCGAAGGGCCGCGCTACGTCATTGTCAACGCCGCGTCCAAAAAGCGCACGCCACTCTTCAACCACGCAGCCCTGGCCACGAAACTCTCAACGGCATCCGGTCAGCGCGTCAATCCGGACTCCATATCACTTTCCGGCCTCCAGGTGTCAGCCAAAGGAGATACCCTCCGTTTCCGGTTCGCCGGAAACAACTGGGAATTCCTGACCAAGAAAAACAGCCTAAATGACCTTGGCGCGGTTCAGAAAAGCAATGAAAGGATACCGCACTGGATGGAGGTGAATGACGAGAAGGGTGCCGCTCCGGTCCTCTCGCCCGACGGAACCAAGGAAGCATTCATCAAGAACGCCAACGTCTATGTCCGCGACGTCAAGACCGGTGCCGAGAAGCAACTCAGCGTCGACGGTACGGACGGCAATTATTATTCCTCATGGATCGCATGGAGTCCCGACAGCCGCAAGGTGGCAAGCTGCCGAATACGTCCTGCCGAGAAGCGATATGTCTACTATGTGGAATCATCGCCAAGTGACCAGTTGCAGCCGAAACTCCATAAGCAGGAATACGCCAAGCCGGGCGACGAGCTCCGGTTCAAGGTACCCGGCATTTTCGATACCGAGACCGGCCAGGCGTTGATTCCCTCCACCGAACTTTTCGACGAACAGTACGACCTGTCATATCCCGTATGGAACAGCGACAGCAAGGCAATCACCTTTGACTACAACCAGCGCGGCCACAAGGTGTACCGCGTGCTGGAAATGTCCGCCCTGACCGGCAAGGTCCGGACGCTGGTGGAGGAGACTTCCGACAAGTATGTGAACTATCCACGTTATTTCCGCCACGACACCGCCGACGGCAAGAACATGATCTGGATGAGCGAGCGCGACAACTGGAACCACCTCTATATGTACGACCGCGCCACCGGTAAACCGACACACCAGATCACCAAGGGCGAGTGGTACGTCCGCGAGGTGCAGAAGGTAGACGAGGCGAATCATAAGATTTATTTCTCGGCCAACGGCGTCAACACTGACGAAGATCCCTACAACATCCGCTACTACAGCATCAATTTCGACGGCACAGGCATGACCGACCTGACACCCTCGCAGGGCAACCACCGCGCCGTCTATTCGCACGATATGAAGTACCTGGTCGACGTTGTCTCCACTCCGACTCAGGCTCCGGTGACTACATTGCGCAGCGCGGCCGACGGCCGTGAGGTCATGCCGCTGGAGAAGGCCGATATCAGCCGACTCACAGCGAACGGCTGGCGCGCGCCGGAGGTGTTCGCCGCTCCCGGACGCGACGGCAAGACCATGATGTGGGGCTTGATACAGCGTCCCTCCGATTTCGATCCTTCCAAGAAGTATCCGGTGATCGAGTATATCTACCAGGGTCCCGGCGACCAGTATGTGCCGAAATCGTTCATGCCTTACAACCACTGGCTCACGCCGATGGCCGAGCTTGGCTTCGTCGTGGTGATGGTGGACGGTATGTCCACGTCCTTCCGCAGCCGTGAGTTCGAGAACGTCTGCTACAAGAACCTGAAGGATGCCGGAATTCCGGACCATATCGCGTGGATACGCGCCGCTGCCGAGAAGTATCCGGAGATGGATATCGAGAACCTCGGTATATACGGCTGTTCGGCCGGTGGACAGGAGTCAACCAACGCCCTGCTGCTGTATCCGGAATTCTACAAGGCCGCCTACTCCGCATGCGGATGCCACGACAACCGTATGGACAAGATCTGGTGGAACGAGCTCTGGATGGGATATCCCGTAGACAAGAGTTACGGGGAATGTTCCAACGTTGCGAACGCCCACTTGCTGAAGCGTCCGCTGATGCTGGTGGTGGGCGAGCTGGACGACAACGTTGACCCGGCCTCCACGATGCAGGTGGCCAACGCCCTGATCAAGGCCAACAAACCCTTCGAACTCGTTGTGATTCCGGGCGCGCACCACACCATGGGCGAGCGGTACGGCGACCACAAGCGCTACGACTTCTTCGTGAAGCACCTGATGGGCAAGGATGCCCCTGCCTGGGACACCATCGAATACTAAGATTTGCTATTGAGTGGCGAAATGATTAATTTTGCAGGTTGAATGCAAGCGAAAAGGCATTCATAATTGTTTAGCAGGTAACGGCGAGGTTTGCGCCGTTATCGATCAAGTAATATAAAAGATTGAGATAACTTCAATATAACCTGAGACCGGAAGATGGATGAGATGTTAAAAGTCAGAGGCTTAAAAGCGGAGATAAACGGTCGCGAGATACTTCGCGGCATCGATCTGGATGTAAACCCGGGCGAGGTCCACGCCATAATGGGCCCCAACGGGTCGGGCAAGTCAACGCTGTCGATGGTGCTGGCCGGCAATCCCGCCTACACCGTCACGGGAGGCGAGGCCACGTTCCAGGGCAAAGACCTGCTGGCCATGCCTCCGGAAGTACGCAGCCACGAGGGCCTGTTCCTGGGATTCCAGTATCCCGTCGAGATTCCCGGCGTCTCCATGGTGAACTTCATGCGCGCCGCCATCAACGCCAAGCGCGAGTACCTGCACCAGGAGCCCATGTCCGCCACCGACTTCCTGAAACTGATGCGCGAGAAGCGCGCCGTCGTCGAACTGGACAACCGACTGGCGTCGCGCTCGGTCAACGAAGGCTTCTCCGGCGGCGAGAAGAAACGCAACGAGATCTTCCAGATGGCCATGCTGGAGCCCAGGCTCAGCATCCTGGACGAGACGGACTCCGGCCTCGACATCGACGCCCTCCGCGTCGTGGCCAACGGTGTGAACAAACTCCGCAACGAGCAGAACGCCACAATCGTGATAACCCACTACCAGCGGCTGCTGGACTACATCGCTCCCGACTTCGTGCATATCCTGTACAAGGGACGCATCGTGATGACCGGTGGTCCCGAACTGGCCCTGGAACTGGAGGAACGCGGATACGACTGGATTAAAGAGCAGAACAAATGAGCGCGCTGAGACAATATCTGGACCTGTACCGCCAGGTGGGCGACCGAATCGACGCGCACAGCGCGCCCGCGCTCAACGCCCTGCGCCACCGGGCGGCCCGGGTCCTGGAAGGCGCGACGCTTCCGAAGCAGGGCGCCGACAATTACGAGAACTGCGACCTCCAGGCCATGCTGGAGCCTGACTACGGCATAAACATCGACGAGGTGAACCTGAGCGTAAAGCCGGAGAACACCTTCCGCTGCGACATGCCCATGACCGGCGAGTCCCCCGTGCTGTGCGTCAACGACCGCACGCTGATGCCCGACAATTTTCCGCAGATGCCTGATGGAGTCCTGGTCGGCAGCCTCCGTGCCATCGCCAAGAGCCATCCCGAGATAGTGGAGAAGTATTACGGACGTCTGGCCGACATAGACAATCCCGTCGTCGCGCTGGACACCATGCTGGCCCGCGACGGCTTCATGCTGTACGTTCCCAGAAACGTGCGTCTTGAGGCTCCCATCCAGCTGATCAATATCCTTAGCGCCCTGCAGCCCCTGATGGCCGTACGCCGCGTGCTGGTGGTGCTGGAGGACGGCGCCGAGGCCAGGCTGCTGATATGCGACCACACGCAGCGCGAGGAAGTCAATCTCCTGGCACTCCAGACTGTGGAGATATATGTGGGACGCAACGCCGAACTGCATTACTACGACCTGGAGGAATCCTCGCAGCGCACAGGCCGCATCTCCAGCCTCTACCTGAGCCAGGAGGCCGACAGCCGTGTCACCATCGACGGCATGACCCTGTTCAACGGCACGACCCGCAACGAGTACCACTGCCGCTTTGCCGGCGAGAACGCCGACCTGCGTCTCTACGGCATGGCCATCGAGGACCGTCAGCGCAAGGTGTCGACGTACTCGCGCATCGACCACGCCGTGCCGCGCTGCGTCAGCAACGAACTGTTCAAGATGTCGGCCGACGGCGAGAGCCGCTGCGCCTTCACCGGACGCATCATCGTGCGGCCGGAATGCGTCAAGACCGAGGCTTACCAGGCGTGCCGCAACCTGCTGGCCGCCGACACCGCCCGCATCGAGGCGCGACCCGAGCTGGAGATATACAACGATGACGTGAAGTGCAGCCACGGCTGCGCCATCGGTCAGCTGGACGAGATGCAGGTGTTCTACATGCGCTCGCGAGGCATTCCCGAGCCACAGGCCAGACTGCTGCTGCGCCAGGCGTTCATGGCCGACGTGATCGACATAGCGGACATCCCCGGACTGCGCGACCGTCTGCACCTGCTGGTGGAGAAACGCTTCGCCGGCGCCGAGGCCGCCTGCTCCAACTGCGGAGCCCAGTAAAGAATATAACGGAAAGCATTATGGATGTCGCGAAATTACGGGAGCAATTCCCGATTCTGGACCGTCAGGTGTCGGGCAAGCCGTTGGTTTACCTCGACAACTCGGCCACCAGCCAGACACCGCGCAGGGTCGTGGACGCCATCGTGGACGTCTATACCAGGCATAAGGCCAACGTGCACCGGGGCGTGCATACGTTGAGCCAGGAGGCCACCGACCTGCAGGAGACCGCACGCTGCCGCGCGGCCAGTTTCATAAACGCCGAATCGACGCAGGAGGTGATCTTCACCCGTGGCACCACCGAGGGGATCAACCTTGTGGCCTCGTCGTTCGGCTCCATGCTGCCGGAAGGGGGCGAGATCATCCTGACGGTGATGGAGCATCATGCCAACATAGTCCCCTGGCAGCTCCTGGCCCAGCGCCGCGGACTGAAACTGAAGGTGGTGGACATAGACGACAGGGGCGAGCTGCGGCTGGACCAGTACCGCGGGCTGTTCACGCCACGCACGGCCATGGCGGCGTTCACGCACGTCAGCAATGTGCTGGGTACGGTGAATCCCGTGGGCGAGATGGTACGCTACGCCCACAGCCACGGAGTGCCTGTATTGGTGGACGGTGCGCAGGCGGCGCCGCATATGCGGGTCGACGTCCGCGACATCGACGCCGATTTCTATGTGTTCTCCAGCCACAAGATGTACGGCCCGGCCGGCATGGGCGTGCTGTACGGCCGCAGGGAACTGCTGGAGCGTATGCCGCCGTATCAGGGCGGAGGCGAGATGATAGCGCATGTGTCGTTTGAGAAGACCACCTACGCCGACCTGCCGTTCAAGTTCGAGGCCGGGACACCCGATTTCGTTGACATAGCCGCATTCGCCAGCGCGCTGGACTTCATCGAGGAGACGGGAATGGAGGAGATGGCCTCGCACGAGCGGATGCTCCTGGAGGCCGCCACTCAGGAACTGGTGAAGATTCCGGGACTGACCATCTACGGCACCGCGCCCGACAAGGAGGCGGTGATCAGCCTGAACGTGGAGGGAATCCACAACTATGACCTGGGGATGCTGCTCGACAAGCAGGGTGTGGCCGTGCGCACAGGCCACCACTGCGCCCAGCCGCTGATGGAGCGCCTGGGCGTTCCCGGCACGGTCCGCGCCTCGTTCGCCTGCTACAACACGCTGGACGAGGTGCGCATATTCATCAAGGCACTGCACCGGGCCATAGCGATCCTGAAATAAGAACCCCGATAACACAGCGACAGGCCACCCGTACAGAGGTGGCCTGTCGCTGTGTTATCGGGGGGCGTCACTCGGCGGCGTACTCACGGACTGTGGGAGACTCCACGTCCACACCGTATTCGGCGGCGAAGCGCAGGATGGCGCGCGCCAGCTTCGGCTTCAGTTCTTCTGGGCAATAGCGGAAGTAGGCCTCGGCGGCACGTACATGCGCCGCGTCGGGCATCGGGTACTCACGGCGTTCCGGCAATCCGTACACGCTGTCGGGAAGCTCGCGGCGTTCCTCGGTATCTAATCTGTCATTCATAGTGTGGTTTCAATTATGGTTTCAGAATTAAAACGCCTCCGCCCCGATATGGTTTATGGACAGAACAGAAAGAAAACATAAAGTATTCATGCGTTTTATTACAGGATATTTGATTTGCGCCCTTAGAACATAAGTACATAAGTTTTCATAAGGGTTGTGTGTAACCATCCTGGCGATCAACATAAGAACAGCATGGACCGCAAGCGGTAGTCATAAGCCATCCGGACGGCCTTATGTCGAGCGTCAGCTCCATGTCACGCCTATGTCAGGACTTCCGGCTGGCCAGAGATTGCACCTTATGAAAACTTATGTTCTTATGTTCTAATAAGCGATAACCCATAAATCAGAATGTGCAAATATTACTATAATAGAAAAAAAGCCGCCCTCACGGGTGACTTTTTTCTAACTTAATGAACAAAATCTATCTTCTAACTGAATATACAACAACGCGACTCGCGAAATTGTTTTCAATAATATGTGAAAAAAGTGAAAAAACTTTTCAATCTTCATTCAGAATTCTCCATTCCACTCCCATAATTCAAAATTCCACATTCAAAATTATTCCTTGTGGAACAGGCCGAGCGCATAGTCCAGTATCGCGTCCTTGCCGGCGGCAAACTCATCGGGCGTGCAATGCACCTCGATGTCCGGGTCGATGCCGAACTCCGTGATACGGTCTTCCGAATCGTTGATGGGACTGGACGAGAAACGTATGCCCCAGCCGTTCGGCAGTTCGGACGAGAACGGCATGCCGCCTCCACCTCCCGTGCGGGCTCCAACCACCGTGACGTTCGGCAGCGACCTCATGACCGCCGTGAAATCGTTGGCCGCCGAGAAACAACTCCGGTTGGTCAGCAATATGACGGGAAGTCCCAGGTACTGTATGCGTCCCTTGGCGGCCGGCTCGTACTCTATCCTGTACGGCTTGCTGAAATCCTCGGGACCGGGACCTGTCTTGTGACGGATATAGCCGCCGGTGATCTTCTTCGTGATGAAACGGCCCACCACCTCAGGCACGTTCGTCAGGTAGCCGCCGCCGTTGTCGCGGATGTCGATGATCAGTCCAACCGTGCCGTCCATCGCCGCAAGGACATAGTCCAGAGTGGCCGGCGGTATCTGCACGCTGAACGACGGTATGCGCACATACCCCACCGTGTCCGGAAGGAACGCGCAGTAGGTCAAGCCGTTCTTCTGGTATCCGCCGAACTTCAGGTAATATTCCTGCAGCGTGCGGTTGTCGAAGTCCTGGGGATAGTCGCTCCACCACTTCTTGTAGTACGACGTGGCGAAGGGGGCGTTCAGGTTCACATGGCCGTCGCGCAGGCTGTCCAGCATCCCGCTCATTATGCGGAACAGTTCCACCGGATTGGTCTGCGGAGTCAGCTGGGCGCGGCTCTTGGCTGTGACGGCGTCCCAGTCGATGTCCTTCTGCCTGAAGAAGCAGTAACGCTCGCGGACTGTCCTGGCCAGCATGTCGAAGTTCTTGTACGGGTCGTCCTTGCTGCCGGTGTAGGTGAGCGGCTCGGTGCAGGACGTGAGTACCGGCGCCGATACGGCGGCAACGGCAAGAAGGCTCACGGCAATGGCGAGGCATCTCCTCCTAATTGATCTGTATGGCGACGGTGAATGCATTGCGTACGTATTGGTTTGTAAGGTTGTTGGCGTGGTTGGTGCGGACATACAGGCGGTAGCCCAGCGCCAGGCTCCTGCGGTTGCGGAAGTGGAGGGTCATGGTCAGGTGGTTGTCGATGCCGAAGCAGTTGCCCCACCAGCCGAAATGCGCCAGATTGGAATGGTTGCCGAGGTAAATCTCATAATACGCCTCGCCGTACTCGGGACAGAAGAACACCCCGGCCGTAGGCAGCGACGCGCGGTCGGCGAATGTGACGGGCAGCCGGCCGAAACGGGTCCTCCACGACAGTCCGGCGGTCAGGTCGATTCCGGTGTAGGCCATTGCCTGCACGGGGTTGTTGCCGTTGACCGGCAGCCACAGCAGGTGGGCCGACAGGTCCAGCGCGCCTCCCAATGTCAGTTCCCAGCCCGGGGCTAACGTCTTCCGCCAGCTCGGACCCCAGCCGAAACGCCCACCCACGCCCAGCATCCGTGTCGTCTTGGCGGGATTGCCGCTGCGTGTCAGGTCCAGTCCGGCGGTGAAGGCCATGACCAGGTCGCGGGGATGCTGCTTCATGGCCTTGCCCCAGCCGCCGTACCATGCCAGCCCCGTGCCTGTGTAGGGTAGAGGACTGAGGTAGTTGCAGCTGATGTTGGCGCCACCGATCTCCAGCCCGTAGACCGACGTGACGGGACGCACGGAGTCGACGCTCTCGGTCCCCGAGGCGCGGAGCGTCAGCGCGATGGCCATGGCCAGCAGCAGTAATATCCTTCTAATCATCGAAATCAAATAATGACGGCTCCGAGACCATCGGGGTCTCGGGTTGCCCGGATTGCCCGGGTTCCTCCGGTTCTTCTCGGTTCTCGGGTTCCTGTGGCTCATCAGGTTGTGGCTGTTCCTCCGGTTCCGGCTTTGGAATCTCGCGGACGGTGACGTCGGGTGCCAGGGTCAGACGCTTCCCCTTGGCCTTGAAGGACTTCACGGCGATGAACTCGGCGGCGTTGACGGGAGTGTCCGGACGGTCGGCGTCGTTGTACTCAACCACCAGGTCAGGATCGGCGGTGTCGGTCAGCAGCAGTATGCGCGACGACTCCTCGGTACCCACGAACCTCTGTGGCTTGGCGGTGGCCTCGAATGTGAACCGCTTCAGGTATGGAGCGCCGAGCGTGGCGTCGTAAAGCGCCAGGGTCCATACTTTGTCGGGCTGGAACTTCTCGATGCGCAGGATGTTGTCCTCATAATGGTTGGTGTCGGCGTAGCTCGACGTGAAGTACTCGCCGTTGGTCTGGATGATCAGAACCTTGTCGTCGCCCTGGAATATGCCCAGGCTCTCGCCTCGGCGGTCGTAGTTGAGGCGCAGCACGTCGCGGTCGAACCATACCTCGCGTCCTCCCAGGGTGCTGCTGCCTTTCTTCTCCAGATAGACCGACTTGACGCGGAATTTGGTGACCAGGTTGCCGAGGGATTCCTTGCCCTTAATCAGCAGTCCGGCGAAGTTCACGGATACCTCAGTGTTGCGGGGACGGCGTCCGCCCGGCTCAACGGCCTCGTCGTAGAGCGACACCTTGACTGTCTCCGCCTCGCCGTTGGGGTTGGCCGTCAGCCATTCCACGCGGGAGCCGGGAAGTCCCTTCGTCACGTTGTATTCCTTGTCGCGGGTCAGGCCCGTCACGAAGAACCGCTTCATGTAGGTGTTGCCCCCCTTGCCGTTGCGGTAGATCACGTTGTAGATGGTGCGACGGTCGTTCTTCTTGAACAGGCCGATGTGGATCACGCGGTTGTTCTTGCCGCCGGTGCCGGCCTCGCCTATGTACAGTTTGTCGGCCACGCGGACGGTCTTGTAGGTGCCGTCGCGGTAGAAGATTATGATGTCGTCCAGGTCGGAGCAGGTGAACTTGAACTCTCCCTCCTTCAGGCCGGTGCCGATGAAGTTGCCCACAGGGTCGTAGTACAGGCGGCGGTTGGCCTCGGCCACCTTGGCGGCCTCGATGCTGTCGAATCCGCGTACGGTGGTGCGGCGTGGGTAACGCTCGCCGTATTTCTCCTTCAGGTGACGGTACCACCGCTCGGTGGTCTCGTCGATATGCTCGATGTCGTAACTGAGTCGGTCGATCTCGGCGTCAAGCCTGGCGATGCGTTCCTCTGCCTTCTCCACGTTGAACTTCAGGATGCGTCCCATGCGGATCTCCCACAGCTTCAGCAGGTCGTCGTCGATTATCTCGCGGATGAGACTCGGCTTGAACGGCTCCATCAGCATGTCCACGCGGCGGATGGCGGCCTCCATGTCGGCGGCGCCCTCCACCTCCTGGTCCTTGTACATCCGCTCCGTGATGAATATCTTCTCCAGCGAGGCGTCCATCTTCTGCTCGCGTGTCTCGTGGAGCTGTATCTCCAGTTCCTTGCGCAGTATCTCGCGTGTGCGGCGCACGGAGTCGCGCAGCAGTTCGGTGACGCTCAGGAATTCAGGCTTTCGGTCGCGCACCACGCAGCAGTTGGAGCTGAGCGACACCTCGCAGTTGGTGAATGCGTAGAGGGCGTCGATGGTCTTGTCGCTCGACACGCCCGGCTGCAGGTAGACTATGATGCGGGCCTCCTTGGCGGTGTTGTCGTCCACCTTGCGGATCTTGATCTTGCCCTTCTCCATGGCGCCGAGGATGGAGTTGATCAGCGAGGTGGTGGTCTCGCCGAAGGGCAGTTCGGTTATCACCAGGGTCTTCTGGTCCAGTTTCTCGATCTTGGCGCGGACCTTCACCTGGCCTCCGCGTGCGCCGTCGTTGTAACGCGAGGCGTCCATCAGTCCTCCGGTCTGGAAGTCGGGGAGCAGACGGAAGGGACGGTCGTGCAGCACGTCGATGGCGGCGTCCAGGATCTCGTTGAAGTTATGCGGCAGGATGCGCGAGCTGAGGCCCACGGCGATGCCCTCCACGCCCTGCGCCAGCAGCAGCGGGAACTTCATGGGCAGCGTCACCGGCTCCTTCTTGCGGCCGTCGTAACTGGGGGTCCATTCGGTCACCTTGGGCGAGAAGGCGGTCTCGATGGCGAACTCGCTGAGGCGCGCCTCGATGTATCGCGGCGCGGCCGCCGAGTCTCCAGTCAGTATGTTGCCCCAGTTTCCCTGGGTGTCGACCAGTATGTCCTTCTGTCCCAGCTGCACCAGCGCGTTGCCGATCGAGGCGTCTCCGTGGGGGTGGTACTGCATGGTGTTGCCCACTATGTTGGCCACCTTGTTGAAGCGTCCGTCGTCCAGCGTATGCATGGAATGCAGGATGCGCCGCTGCACAGGCTTCAGTCCGTCCTCGATGTGGGGCACGGCGCGCTCCAGAATAACATAGCTGGCGTACTCCAGGTACCATTCGCGGAACATCCCCGCCAGTACCGTCTTGCGGTCCGTCGGAGCTCCGCTTTTTATTTCCTTCTCGTCATTGTCCATCATGTCCGTCATTCTCCGTCTCAGGCAACTCCATGAATTCGAGGTGCCCTGTTTTGTGAAATGCCTTAAGATTACAAAAATAGTGATTTTATTTAAATTTCACAAATTTTGTGTTCATTCACACCTTGAAATGAGAAGGATGGGGGATGAAATTTGGGGGAACGGGAAATTTTTTGTATCTTTGCGCGTTAAAGCAAAACCTGCGGTCGCGGTGTGGCCGTAGAATGAAATATATTTCAGAAAAATGTACAGAGACACGACATGCGGGGAACTGCGCCTTGGCGATAGCGGCAAGCGCGTCAAACTCGCCGGATGGGTGCAGCGCGTGCGCAAGATGGGCGGCATGACCTTCGTCGACCTTCGCGACCGCTATGGATTGACCCAGATAGTTTTCAGTGACGATACCAACGCCGAACTCGCCGAGCGCGCCGGCCATCTCGGCCGCGAGTTCGTGATTCAGGTGGAGGGCTCCGTGGCCGAGCGCCAGAGCAAGAATCCCAAGCTTCCCACTGGCGACATCGAGGTGATCGCCGACCGGCTGACCATCCTGAACCGCAGCGAGGTTCCTCCATTCACCATCGAGGAGGACACCGACGGAGGCGACGACCTGCGCATGAAGTACCGTTATATGGACCTGCGCCGTCCCAACCTGCGCCGCAACCTGGAGTTGCGCCACCGCATGGCTTTCGAGATACGCCGTTACCTCGACGCCAACGGTTTCCTGGAGATCGAGACCCCTATCCTGGTTAAGTCCACTCCTGAGGGCGCGCGCGACTTCGTGGTGCCCAGCCGCATGAATCCCGGCGAATTCTACGCGCTGCCCCAGAGTCCGCAGTTGTTCAAGCAGCTGCTGATGGTCTCGGGCTACGACCGCTACTTCCAGATCGCGAAGTGCTTCCGTGACGAGGACCTCCGCGCAGACCGGCAGCCCGAGTTCACCCAGATCGACTGCGAGATGTCGTTTGTGGAGCAGGAGGACGTGATCGAGATGTTCGAGGGCCTGGTGAAGCACATATTCAAGTATGTCAAAAACATAGATTTCGCCGAGCCGTTCCCGCGCATGACGTGGAACGACGCCATGGCCAAGTACGGCAGCGACAAGCCCGACATCCGTTTCGGCATGGAGTTCCGGGAACTGACCGACCTGGCCAAGGGTCATAACTTCCCCGTTGTCGACGACGCCGAGCTGGTCGTGGGTATAGTTGCACCCGGCTGCGCCGGTTACAGCCGCAAGCAGACCGATGAACTGACCGAGTTCGTGAAGCGTCCGCAGGTGGGTGCCAAGGGCCTGATGTGGGTTAAGTTCGAGCCGGACGGCAAGATCAAGAGCTCGCTGGGCAAGTTCTACACCGACGAGGAACTCAAGGCGTGGGGCGAGCGTGCCGGCGCCAAGGAGGGCGACCTGCTGCTGGTGATGGCCGGCGACGCCATGAAGACCCGCAAGCAGTTGTGCGAGCTGCGCCTGGAGATGGGCAACCGTCTGGGCCTGCGTCCCCGTGACGTGTTCGCTCCGCTGTGGGTGATCGACTTCCCCCTGTTCGAGTGGGACGACGAGACCCAGCGTTACTACGCCATGCACCACCCGTTCACCAGCCCCAATCCGGAGGATATCCCCCTGCTGCACACAGACACGGGCAAGGTCCGCGCCACGGCATACGACATCGTGGTGAACGGCACCGAGCTTGGCGGCGGTTCCATCCGTATCCATGACGCCAAACTGCAGGACACCATGTTCGAGCTGCTGGGCTTCACTCCCGAGCGCGCCCAGGAACAGTTCGGCTTCCTGATGAACGCCTTCAAGTTCGGCGCGCCTCCTCACGGAGGCCTGGCGCTGGGATTCGACCGCTTCGTGTCGATCGTGGCCGGCCTGGATTCCATCCGTGACGTCATCGCCTTCCCGAAGAACAACTCCGGACGCGATGTGATGAACGAGAGCCCCAGCCCGCTGGATCCGGCGCAGCTGGAGGAACTCAAACTGACACTCAAAGAGAAATAAATGACGAAAGTACGTGAGGTGGCGGGCGCCATTGAGGCGTTCGCCCCGCTCAAGTTACAGGAGGGATACGACAACGCCGGTCTGCAGGTGGGCGACCCCGAGGCCGAGGTGTCGGCAGTGCTGCTCTGCCTGGACGTCACCGAGGATATCCTGGAGGAGGCCAAGCGACGCAGCTGCTCCATGGTGGTGAGCCACCACCCCCTGATATTTCACGGCCTTAAAAGCCTGACGGGAGCCGACGAGACCCAGCGCCTGGTGCTCCGCGCGTTGCGCGACGGCATAGCCGTCTACTCCGCGCATACCAATCTGGACAGCACCTGGGACGGCGTAAGCCACGAGATGGCGCATATGATAGGCGTCAAGAACCTGCAGCCGCTGGCGCCCGCCGAGCCGGGCGCCAACGTGGGGCTGGGTGTGTTTGGGGACATCGAGCCGACTCCCAAACTGGAACTGCTGCGGCGCATCAAGGAGAAATTCCAGGTGCGTTGCCTGCGCTACTCCGCCGGCAACCGCAAGGTGGTGGTGAAGCGCGTGGCCCTGTGCGGCGGCTCGGGCGCCAGCCTGATCCGCGACGCAATCGCCGCCGGAGCCGACATCCTGGTGACGGGCGACATCAAGTACCACGACTTCACCGGTTACGGCGACAGCATCCTGCTGGCCGACATCGGACATTTTGAGTCGGAACTCTGTTCGGAGCGTATCTTCTCCCGGATCATCCGCGAGGCCTTCCCCGACATGGTGGTGTACTTCCCTGAGTCGGAGTCGAATCCCATACAATTCATGTAAACAAACATATCTTCATATATAATATATGAGCACCGAGACCAAGAAGAAAGAGAAAGAGCATAGCGTCGAGGAGCGCCTTCAGGCCCTGTACCAGCTTCAGACGTATCTGTCGGACATCGACCGTATCCGCACGTTGCGCGGCGAACTGCCCAACGAGGTGAAGGACTGCGAGGACGAGATCGGTCGTTACCAGACCCGTATCGATAAGCACCAGGAGGAGATCAACCGCCTTACGGCAGATATCCATAAGTTCAACGGCATCATCGAGGAGTGCCGCATGAAGTTGGCTCAGTACGAGGAGCAGATCAACAACGTCCGCAACAACCGCGAGTTCGCGTTCCTGGAGAAGGAGCGTGAGTTCCAGAAACTGGACATCCAGCTCAACGAGCAGAAGGTGCGCAAGGCCGCCGACCGCATCCAGGAGGAGAAGGAGGCGCTTGCCAAGGCTCAGGAGGAGCAGGAGGACTTCCGTCATATCCTGGTTGCCAAGAAGCAGGAACTGGAGGAGATCGTCTCCGAGACCCGCGCCGAGGAGGAGCAGGTCATGGCCAAGGCCAAGGCCATAGAGCCGGTGATCGATGACTACACGCTGAACGCCTTCAAGCGCATCCGCAAGAATGCCCGCAACGGTCTGGGAATCGTGACCGTGCAGCGTAACGCCTGCGGCGGCTGCTTCAACCGTATCCCCCCGCAGCGCCAGCTGGAGATCAAGATGCACAAGAAGGTGATTGTCTGCGAGTACTGCGGACGTATCATGATCGACGCCAAACTGGCCGGCATCGAGGAGGACGCCGCTCCTGCACCCGTCAAGACCTCGCGCCGCGCCAAAAAGGCCGCGCCCAACACCTGAGGATCATGTGGAAATTCAAGCCCATATTGAAGACCACCATCTGGGGCGGCGAGCGCATCGCTCCGTTCAAGGGAATCGAGACAGACCAGACCTGCGTGGGCGAGAGCTGGGAACTCAGCGGTGTGGAAGGTGACGAGTCCGTGGTAGCCGACGGCCCCGAGGCTGGAATGAAACTTCCCGAACTGCTCGACAAGTTCGGCGCGGCCATTCTTGGCGAGCGCAACTACAAGAAGTTCGGCGACCGCTTCCCTTTGCTGATCAAGTTCATCGACGCCCGTCAGGACCTGTCCGTGCAGGTGCATCCCGACGACGCCATGGCACGGCGTCACGGCCAGGCCAACGGGAAGACCGAGATGTGGTACGTGATCAACGCCGCTCCCGGCGCACGCCTGGCCAACGGATTCAAGGAGGCCGTCGATCCCGATGACTATGCGCGTCTGGTACAGAGCGGCGAGATCGAGAATGTCCTGAATTTCTGCGACATCAAGCCCGGTGACGTCTACTTCATCCCCGCCGGACGTGTCCACGCCATCGGCGCCGGAGCGTTCGTGGCCGAGATTCAGCAGACCTCGGACGCCACCTACCGCATCTACGACTATCACCGAAAGGATGCCCATGGCAACGAGCGTCAGCTGCATACGGAACTGGCCAAGGAGGCGATTAATTTCAACGACACCGAGGGGGAGGCCGTGAAGTATGTGCCGCGCCGTGACATTCCCGTCAACGTGGCACGTTGTCCGTACTTCACCACCAACCTGCTGGATCTGGATGAGGAGGTGATGCGCGACTACGCCGAACTGGATTCCTTCATAGTGCTGGTCGTCACCCAGGGTTCAGGCGTGCTGCATTGCGGCGCCGACGCCGTCAGCAATGTTCCCACCGAGATGCGTGTCAAGCAAGGCGACACCGTGTTGGTGTCCGCATCGGCGCAGGGGCTGGAGATCACGCCTGATGCCAACGGCCTGAAACTCATCGAGACCTACGTGGCATGAGGACCGAACAGGAACTGCAGGGCGTGACCCTGCTGGGCAAGCAGGGTACGAAGTACCCCACGGATTACGAACCGTCGCTGCTGGAGTGCTTCGAGAACAAGCACCCCGGCCGCGATTACATCGTGAGGTTCGACTGTCCTGAGTTCACTACACTTTGCCCCAAGACCGGCCAGCCGGACTTCGGGCACATATACATCAATTACATTCCGAATCACCGGATGGTGGAGAGCAAGAGCCTGAAGCTGTACCTCTTCTCGTTCCGCAACCACGGGGATTTCCATGAGGATGTAGTGAACATCATCATGAACGACCTGTGGAACCTGATGGAACCTCGTTACATCGAGGTCGTGGGGCGTTTCATGCCCCGTGGCGGCATCAGCATCAATCCGTTCGCCAACCGTGGTGACGAGGAGCATCAGGACATGGTCCGGAGCCGCCGTCTGGCTGCCCTGGCCGATATATAACCTTCTTGAAGATGGCAGAGAAAGACAGCATCATCGTTTTGTCGGGAGGCGTGGACAGCACCACGCTGATGTGGGAGTACCGCGACAGGATCGCCGTGGCAGTGACCTTCGACTACGGTTCGAACCACAACGCGGCCGAGATCGAGTGCGCGCGCCGTCAGTGCGAGCTGGCCGGCGTTAGGCATATCGTGATACCATTGGAATTCATCGGGCGGTATTTCAACTCGTCGCTGCTGAGCGGCGCCGACAAGATTCCGGAAGGCCATTATGCCGACCGGAACATGAAGTCCACCGTCGTTCCCTTCCGCAACGGCATCATGCTGGCCGCGGCATGCGGTCTGGCCGAAAGCCATGACCTGAAGTTCGTGATGATCGCCAACCACGGCGGCGACCACGCCATCTACCCTGACTGCCGTCCCGGTTTCGTGGAGGCGATGTCCAAGGCAATGGAAGAGGGTACATATACCGAGACACGGATATTCGCTCCGTACACCAACCTGACCAAGGCCCAGATCGTGGCTCGCGGCGCCGTCTTGGGAGTGGACTATTCGCTGACTTACTCCTGCTACAAGGGCGCCGCCAGGCATTGCGGCCGCTGCGGCACATGCGTGGAGCGCAAGGAGGCTTTTGAACAGGCCGGCGTCGTTGACCCTACCGAATACGACGGCTGACCTGAATGAACCGATAATCATAGACATCTGAATGTACTACGTTAAGAAACGCTTGGAGATAAGCGCGGCGCACAGGCTTGAACTCGACTATGAGTCCAAGTGCGCGTCGCTGCATGGTCATAACTGGATCGTAACCGTGGAGTGCCGCGCCGAGACGCTCAACGCCAACGGCATGGTGGTGGATTTCACGGAGATCAAGCGCAGGATCATGGACCTGATGGACCACAGGGTGCTTAACGAGGTACTGGACTGCAATCCGACTGCCGAGAACATAGCCCACTGGATCGTGGTCAACACACCCTGTTGTTTCCGTTGCACCGTCCAGGAATCGGAGGGCAACGAGGCGGTCTACGAGTTGTAACACATGCGAAAAATAAACGAAATTTTCTATTCTCTTCAAGGAGAAGGCCATCACTCGGGCTATCCCGCCGTGTTCGTCCGCTTCTCCGGCTGCAATCTGAAGTGTCCCTTCTGCGATACGAAGCATAACGACGGCATACCGATGTCCGACGAGGACATAATCCGTGCCGTGAACCTTTACAAGGCGGACTGGGTGGTGCTGACAGGCGGCGAGCCTACGCTATGGATCGACGAGGAGTTCGTGCATCTGTTGCAACGTGCCACTGGCAAGAAGGTGGCGATCGAGACAAACGGGTCTCGCCCTGTTCCGGCAAACATCGACTGGGTGACGGTGTCGCCCAAGACGGGACTGGCGCAGGACGCCGACGGCGAGCATCCCGGCCAGAGACTGGCCGACGAGATCAAGGTGGTGGACTGCAGCCAGGACCTGGAGCAATACTTCACATCGCCGTGGCGTGGGGAAAACACGCTGATGTATCTCCAGCCGTGCTATGTGCCGGACGAGGCTGAGTTCCACGCCAACCGTCTCCGCACAGTCAGCCGCATCCTGGCCGACCCGCGCTGGACCCTCTCGCTACAGACGCACCGGTATCTGCAGATACCGTGAGGCAAGGTACTGAGTAGGGACTTTAAGGTCAGTAGGGACTTTAAGGACTTTAAGGTCAGTAGGGACTTTAAGGACTTTAAGGACTTTAGGGTCTTTTACTGGTGAATGAAATAACGCCCGCGCATCATCAATTTGACGCGCGGGCGTGTTGTGGTATGTGGGGAGCAGTGCCTTAACGGATCAGTTTGGTTGACCTGACGCTGCCGTCGGCGTAGCGGTCTGTACGGATGTAGAGACCGTTACGGCCTGGAGCCTGGCTGATGCGCAGACCTGTGATGTCGTACCATTCGGTGGAAACGATTTCGCCATGGCTGTCGCTCATGACGCCCTTCACTCCGGATTCGTCCAGGGAAACGGGGTCGATTCCACGGTGGGTAGGCGTGACACGCTTGATGGTGCCGTCGGCGTTGAACTCCATGCGGTCGATGCATACCTCTCGGTGCTGCCCGGGCTGGTTGCCGGTGTAGTTCCTGTTGATGCGGTGGTATACGATGTACCACTCGTCACGTCCCGGTATCTGCAGCACGGAGTTGTGGCCGGTGCCGAAGATGTTCTCCGAGGCATCCTGGATCAGGACAACCGGGTCGGCTGCCACGGTGATGGGGCCCATGGGCGACGTGGACGTGCCGTAGGCCACATGGTAGTTCTTTGCGCCGGTGTCGTCGACCGACCACAGGAAGTAGTACAGCCCGTTGCGGTAGAACACATACACACCCTCGCGGAAGGCGTAATCGGACAGCGATCCGCCCTGCGGCGTGATGACGGTGGCGTCGGCGATGGTGGTCATGTCGGGGTCAAGGCGTGAGGCCACAAGCGCTCCGTTGCCCCAGTAATAATAGGTCTGGCCGGATACCGGATCGGTGAACACATCTGAGTCGATCAGCTGGCCGGAGGTGATGTTGGTGTCGACCAACGGATGGCCTAAGTCGGTGAACGGTCCGGTGGGGGAGTCGGAAACGGCGCAGCCCAACGTCTTGCGTCCCAACGAGGGATTGTTGCCGCTGAAGTAGAAGTAATAGCGGTACTGGCCGTTCTCGATTTTCTCTTCGATGCATGGCGCCCAGGCGTTGCCGTCGGACCAGACCACATCGTCGGACTTCAGGTCCAGTATGCAGGTCTCTTTCTGCCAGTTCACCAGGTCGGCCGACGAATAGACGTTGAACTTATAGCCGCCCCAGCCGGCGAAACCGTCGGAAGTGGGGTAGATGTAGAACCGGCCGGTCTTGTTGCTGTACAGCACCTCGGGATCGGCCGTGAAGCCCGGCAGCACGGGATTGGCCTCTACTGTTACGGCCACGGCGAAGGTCTTGCTGTCGGTACCGTCGGTCACTTCATAGGAAACAGCTCCGTTCGAGAAGTCCTGAGGCCCTGTGGGAGTGATCGTGGCGCCGAACGACGGAACAAGCTCAGGGTCGAAAGCCGTCAGGTCGGTTCCGGGCCGGACAGGCACGTGCACGCGCTGGCGCGACACCCTGAAGTTGTCGGGCCGTACGCGCACCGATGCGGCTCCTGTAATGGTGAGCGTCGTGGTCTCAGGCGGGAAGGCCTCAAGCAGACGTTTGGTTTCTTCCGGAGTCAAGGGTATCACCGTGCCGTGACGGGGCGTGAAGGCTCCCGAGGTGGCTGTCTGGGCGCGGAGGGTGAAGTCTTCCAGATTCTCCGAGGCGCAGAACTGATAGTGGCCGTTCATGTAGCAGTCGTACATCAGGATCCAGGTGTCGGTGTTGATCAGACGGAACACTCCGGCACCCTCGACGGCTTCGTTGGTGCATTGCAGCGTGGACGACGGATTGCTCCACTGGCTTCCGGGTTCCTCGCCCTCGGCGGGAAGTAGCTGCTGGGCCGTGACCTTGCAGATGCCGCCGCTGCCTTCGTTCTTGTAGAACATGTGGTACAGCTGTGTGGCATCATCCCAGACAATGTCGCAGTCGATGGTGGCCGACCCACGGTCGTAGAAATACTCCGGTTCCGTAAGCAGGTCGGTGAAGTCGTCGTTGGCGTAACTGTAGTAAACCTTGTCGTAGGGGCATTTGCCGTCGCTGGTCAGCAGCGAGTAGTAGATCATATAGCGTCCCTTGGTGCCGTCGGTGTTGGCGTAGTCGGGATCCCATATAACCTCGGGCGCCCATACGCGCGTCACGTTCTTCCAGTCGGGGAAACGGTCGGGAAAGTGGACGGTGGAATGTGTCCAGTGAATCAGGTCGGAGCTCTTGTACAGCACCATGCCCCGGTTGGACGCCCATCCCTCGGCGCTCTTCATGTCGGTGGCCACCATGTAGAAGGTCTTTCCATCGGCTCCGCGCAGGATGTGCGGGTCGCGTATGCCTTTCTTGATGGCTACGGTGTCGGAACTCATCACGCACCTGCCGTTGTTCAGAGGCGTGTAATTGAAGCCGTCGCGGCTCAGTGCGAAGTACAGGTTCTCATCGCTGTTGGAGGGGAAGTAGGCGAACAGATAGGAGTCATGGTTCTCGCGTGGAGCCACGGTTACCTCGAAGTCGCGGGATGCGGTGGCGCCGTTGCGAGTTGCCGTTGCGGTCATGGTCACCTTGTGTCCCTCGTTTCCGTCGGAAAGGCGCATCAGTCTGCCGGCATCGGTCAGATAGGATGTGTCACCCGATTTCCAGGTTACCTTGCTTCCTTCCGTCGTGGCCGTGGGTAGTGTCACGTCCGAGCGCACGCCTTCCTTCCTGACCTTGAGGTCCAGGCAGTCCAGGTCGTATGCCGTTGCCTCGGCGTCGGTCAATTGAGCCTTGACGATAGCCTGATATTCCGTGGTTCTTGAAGCCTTCCCCTTCGTCAGGGTCAAGGTCAAGGTCAGTTCCGCATCCTCTTTGCCTGCGCCGGGACGGGTTACCGTCCCTCTGGATGTGATGACTGCCTCGTCGCTTGACGTCCATGTGCCGGTTATTCCGTTTCCGAAGTTTGTCGGCAGAACGATGTTGCCCCGGACGTCGCTGAAGTCGAAATGTCTCTTGGCCAGGAACTCGTCAAGCTGTGACTCGATGATGGCGTTGTTGAGCGTCTGGAGTGCCGGATCCGCGGCAAGCGTCTCGATGTCGGATTGTTCCAGTGCCTCGCCGTAGAGCCTGAAGTCGGCGTATTTTGCGTCGCGCAGGAAGACATCGCCGTTGTACGGGGAACGTCCCAGCCAGTTCTGTCCGGTCGCTCCCAGTTCCGATGGATGCAGCGAGACGGCACTGGTCTTCCTGCATACGCCGTTGATCCACACGGAGGCGTCATTGCCGTGATGGACGATTACGAGGTTGGTCCATTCTCCCTTGGGGAAGGACATGTCGGCGCTGACGGTCTGCTCGCCGCTCCAGTTGGTCTTGCTGATGGAGTAGCGTGACTGGTTGGCGCCGAAAAAGGCGTAGCCCTCGGAACTGGAGTTGCCGAAATTCAGGATGAAGTTGCCGTTGGCCCCGAGTGCCGTTGATTCCGGAATCAGGAGATTCACGGCGATGGTGTAGTCGCCGCTGAGATTCTTGACCAGCTGGCCGAAGGACTCGCCGAAGTCGAACCAGCCGTCGGCGTCGCCAAGGTCCAGGATTCCCTCATCGCCAATCTTGGTCAGCCGCGCGCCGGACATAGCCTGGCATTTATATGTGCCTGAAACATCCCGGGCTGAGTTGAAATCGTGGTGGAACAGCGGTGTCGCGGCCCACGCACCCAAGGGAAGCCCCATCAGGACCGCCCCCGTAATACAGTTGATAACTCTCATGACGTTAGGTTATTATAAAATTTGTTAGGTTAGTTGTAAGCTCTGTCAGTTGTAGTTCCTGTCAGTTGCAGTTCCTGTCAGGTCACATGTTCCTTCTCTCGCAAAATTAACAAAAAATCCTCAATGCCACAACAATACCCCCTATAATATCACCGCATTTCACAGTATCCCTCCGCATTGAGCGCAATCCTGTCGCCTTCCATTCACCCGACATGGTTAGTCCAGTGTGCTAGGTTCCCCTCGCCCGTACCCTGTTTCTTGTTTTTTTATTTACCGCCAATAAATAAATTCCGCCAGTTTTATTTACTGTCAGTAAATAAAGACAGAGAATGACAGCATCAGTCTGCGTCGATCTGATCCGTATTGGATTCTGCCGACGGGTGGAAGTAGTCGGTGAGCCAGCGTGAGGTGGTGGCTATGCGGCGTACGTCATCGTTGAGTCGGTGGGTGTAGGGGAGCGACAGCAGGTAGAAGATGATGCCTGCCGGGGCGAACCACATAAGCGCCTTCCGGACCTTGAGCGAGCGGAACGGGCAGTAGATCCAGAGCCATTCCAGCACTGGATAACTGTTCAGTCGGTCGATTACCCTCAGATCGCGGCTGTCCGACATATACCTGACCAATTCATCCGTCTCGTGCCCCAGCACAGTGACGGGATGCCGTCGGTAAGGCTCCATCCAGTAGCGGCGGTAGCTCTGGCGGCGCGGATACCTGCGTAGCCACGCGTCGGCACGACGCTCCAGCAAGGACAAGCCGTCGTCGATGACCGCCTGGTCCAGATCGTTGATGATTACTTCCTTCTTGGTGACATGGCGTTTCTCCGGCAGCCCCAGCACACGCCTGAACCAATCCTTGTAAAGGTCAGCGTTGAACACCGAACTGTCGTTCATGGCCTTCCACGTCACGAAGATGCCCAACGGCAGCAATATGAACGTCGACAGCCACATTCCTGCCCACGGCTGCCATATTCCCTCGCGCGCCATCTTGAATCCGGTGTTGTCGATGATGTAGTACACCAGGAACAGCATGATGGATATCACCATCGGCGCGCCAAGGCCACCCTTGCGGATGATGGCCCCCAACGGGGCGCCGATGAACAGGAAGATCAGGCAGGCAACAGACAAGGTGTATTTCTTGATCAACTCTATATGGTGGCGGCGCAGACGCAGTTTCTCGTCCTTCATCTGTATGGCGCGGAACTCCTGCTCGCCCTTGCGCTGTTGCTGCAGTCCGTAGGCCATGTTGAACACCCTGTCGCGCTCGGCCGGCGACAACGCCAGCAGCATCGAGTCAAGACTGGCGCTCCTCTTCTCGGCCTTGACCCAGGTGGAATCGTTCGGCTCGTCCATGGCGATGCCGGAGGAAAGCATGGGGAACGCCTGGTTACGGAATCCTTCCGCGTTGCGGTTGCCTATGCTGTCCACCAGGTTGGTGAGCGAGTCGATGGACTGACGCAGCTCGCTGATGTTCTTGCCCACATACTGGTTGCGCATACCCTCCTCGTTCAGTCGGTTGAAGTTGGCGTCGAAAGGTATCAGAAGTTCCTTGTCTGCGAATGTCTCGCGACGGAACGGTATGTTCTGAGAGTTGGCGTTCTGTCCCCGCAGGTTCTCGAACTGCTCGCCGCTCCACAGGTGCAGGTACAGATACTGCATGTCGGGAGTGAAGGCAAGCCGGGCCGAGTCCGCCAGCAGGATCGTTGAGTTGTCGCCGTGGCTTACGTCATATATCATCGTGCCGTACAGCATACCTGTCTCCTGGTCCTTATGCTTCACGTACAGGTTGTAGCCTGTTATCTGGTCGTAGAACGATCCCTCGGGAATCTCCAGCTCGGGGCTTTTCTGACGGGCCGAGAACAGCAAGGTCCACATCTTGACCTGTGCGCGGGGCAGCACGTCGTTCTGGAAGAAGAACGCGCCGACGGCAATGCCGGATATCAGCACGATCAGCGGAGCCATGACACGCAGCAGCGACACCCCGCTGGCCTTGATGGCCGTCAGTTCCGATTTCTCGCCCAGGTTTCCGAACGACATGAGCGATGCCAGCAGGATGGCCAGCGGCAGGGCCATGGGCACCATCGACAGCGCAGCGTAGAAGAACAGCTCCGCCAGAACGCCAACGCCAAGACCCTTGCCGATCAGGTCGTCCATATATCGCCACAGGAACTGCATCAGCACGATGAACAGCACGATGAAGAAGGTCATCGCGAACATCGGCAGAAACGATTTCAGCACGAACCGGTCGAGTCTTTTTAGCATCGGGTAGTTTTTATTTGGTTCGGGATTAATCCCGATCAATCGGGCTTAATCGAGATGAAACAGGATTAATCGGCCTCAATCCCGGGCGAATTGCGCCTATAAATTAACGGCAAAATCCGTTAACATTACGTTTTCGGGCTGTAAAGTTAGAAATTATTGCTGAGACGTAAAAATTTTTGTAACTTTGCTTTCAGAAAAACCCAAAAAAGATGGAATTATTCGAAAGGTTAACCAAACAGGCGCAGGAGAATCCCCAGCGTCTGATTCTGCCGGAGTCGCTTGAGCCCCGTACGCTTCAGGCCGCCGACCGCGTGATCAACAATGGAATCGCCGATGTGACTTTCATTGGCAACAAGGAGGATGTCCTGAACAAGGCCTTCGAGCTGGGCCTGGCCAACATCGAGAAGGCCAGTTTCGTCGATCCCAAGGATGCCGCCACAGTTGAGCCTTATGCCGTGCTGCTGGCTGAGCTGCGCAAGAAGAAGGGCATGACCCTGGAGGAGGCCCGCGTACAGGCCGCAAATCCCCTTTATCTGGGCTGCCTGATGATCAAGGCCGGCAAGGGCGACGCCATGGTGGCCGGAGCCCTGAGCCCCACAAGCCATGTGCTCCGCGCCGCGTTCCAGGTGCTGAAGACCAAGCCCGGCGTCAACGTGGTCAGCGGAGCGTTCATCATGCTCCTGCCCAAGAACGTTCCTTTCGGTGAGGACCATATGCTGATTTTCGCCGACTGCGCCGTCGTGCCTGACCCCACAGCCGAGGAACTCGCACAGATCGCCATCGAGACAGCCCGCACCACCCGCAATATCGCCGGACTGGAACCCGTTGTGGCCATGTGTTCCTTCTCCACTAAGGGAAGCGCCAGCCACGAGCGTGTGGACAAGGTGATCGAGGCCACCAAGATCGCCCAGCACCTCGATCCGAATCTGAAGATCGACGGCGAACTGCAGAGCGATGCCGCCATCGTTCCGAAGATCGGCGCCATGAAGGCTCCCGGAAGCCAGGTCGCAGGCCATGCCAACACGTTGATATTCCCCAGCCTGGAGACCGGAAACATCGCCTACAAGCTGGTGCAGCGTCTCAGCGGCGCCGGTGCCGTAGGACCCATCCTGCAGGGTCTGGCCGCTCCTGTCAACGACCTGAGCCGTGGCGCGACGGTCGAGGATATCGTAAACACCATCATCGTAACGTGTAACCAAGCAATAGGCGACAAGAAATGAAAATCCTGGTTCTGAACAACGGCTCCAGCTCCGTTAAGTACAAACTGATCGATTCCGCCGACAAGAAGGTGCTGGCCGAGGGCGGCGTGGAGAAGATCGGACTGTCCGACAGTTTCCTGAAGTTCAAGCGTCCCGACGGCTCCAAGGAAGTGGTGGAGGTGCTAATGCCCGACCATAAGGAGGCTATACGTCAGGTGTTCAAGGTCCTGACCGACCCGAAGGAAGGTGTCATCAAGGATCTGTCCGAGATCGATGCCATCGGTCACCGCGTGGTGCACGGAATGGAGTACTTCAACAAGTCCGTCCTGATCACTCCCGACGTGATCGAGAAGGTCAAGGAGTGCTATCCCGTGGCACCGCTCCACAATCCCGCCAACATCATCGGCATCGAGGCCGTGCAGGAACTGATGCCCGGCACGCCGAACGTGGCTGTGTTCGACACCGCATTCCATCAGACCATGCCGGCCAAGGCGTATATGTACGCGCTACCCTACGAGGATTATGAGAAGTTCGGCATCCGTCGCTACGGTTTCCACGGCACCAGCCACCGTTATGTATCGAAGCGCGTTTGCGAGTTCCTGGGTGTTCCCTATGATAAGCAGCGCATCATCACATGCCATATCGGCAACGGCGGCAGCATCACGGCCATCAAGGACGGCAAGAGCATCGACACCTCGATGGGCCTTACTCCGACCGAGGGCCTGATGATGGGTACACGCGTGGGCGATGTCGACCCCGGAGCCCTGGTCTACCTGATGCAGCGTCGCGGCATCGGTGCCGAGGAACTGCAGAAGATCATCAACAAGGAGAGCGGCGTGCTGGGTGTGTCCGGCATCAGCAACGACATGCGTGACATCGAGGCCGGTATCGAAGCCGGCGACGAGCGTGCCAGGATCGCCATGGAGATGTACGAGTACCGTATCCTGAAGTACATCGGCGCATATGCCGCGGTGCTGGACGGCGTGGACATCATAGTGTTCACCGGCGGTGTGGGCGAGAACCAGACCCGTACCCGCGAGAACCTCTGCAAGCATCTGGACTATCTGGGTGTTACCTTCGATGCCGAGGCCAACAGGGTACGCGGCGAGGAAGTGGTTATCTCCGGTCCGGATTCCAAGGTGAAGGTTGTGGTCATCCCCACGGACGAGGAGATGATGATCGCGCAGGACACTGCCGAGATCGTAAGCAAACTTTAAATACAGGATTCGCTCATGGTGCTTGACGTGGTATATTGGAACGCCGATCCGATCCTGTTCTCGCTGGGTCCGATAGCGGTGCGTTGGTACGGACTGATGTTCGCCATCGGTTTCACCGTCGGTTATCTGATAGTGGAGAAGATGTTCCGGCATGAGGGTGCGCCCGAGCGTTGGCTCGGAATCCTGCTGGCCTACCTTGTGGTAGCCACGATCGTAGGAGCGCGCTTAGGGCATGTTTTTTTCTACGAATGGGACTACTATTCCAAGCATCTGGGCGAGATTCCGAAGATATGGAACGGGGGACTGGCGAGTCATGGGGGCACCATAGCCCTCATGATCGCCCTGTTCCTCTTCTCATGGTTCGTGACGCACAAGCCGGCGTCATGGGTCTACGATAAGGTAGTCATACCCATCGCGCTGGTGGGTGGACTGATTCGTCTGGGCAACCTGATGAACAGCGAGATCTACGGCGGTCCGACCGACCTGCCGTGGGGTTTCGTGTTTGTCCGTAACGGAGAGACGGCTCCGATGCATCCCACTCAGATTTACGAGGCGTTGTGTTATTTCCTTCTGTTCGGTCTGCTGATGTGGATGTATTGGAAGAAGAACGCCCAGGAGCGACCCTGGCTGATTACGGGAATCTTCTTCATCGGCATCTTCCTGCCCCGGTTCCTGATTGAATATGTCAAGAACGTGCAGGTGGATTCGGAGTACGCCATGATCGCAAAATACGGCATGAACATAGGCCAGATGCTCTCCATCCCCTTCATCCTGCTGGGAGTCTTCCTGGTGATCTGGGCCATGACCCATCCCAAGGTGCCCTTCACCTTTCCCAACCGTTTTCCCGACGAACCCGCCAAGAAAAAGAAGTGACCCATGTGTGACGTGCATTCCATGAACAGAAAACAGACATCCCTGATACTTGCAATGGCAACTGTAATCCAGCTGCCATTGTTGTTTATCGGTATCGACCTGGCTGACACAGGCCAGTATATGACATTTTACGAACAGATATTCGATGCGCCTGGAAGTGTTGAATACCATTTTATATATTATTTGTCGGGCATATTGGGAGGCGCATGGTATGCTCTCTGGCCTGGTATATTTTCGCTCCGGGTTTTAGGCCTGTTGTGTAACCTGTGGGCCGTATGGATACTGACGAGAATCATTCGGGATTGGCGTCCTGTGTCATTGGCTGTGGCTGTTGTATTGTCAGGATGGTATGTTTCCCCTATGACGTTTTATTACGACACCCTGACCGTTACTCTGGCTATGACTGGCGTGTGGTTGATGGTCAAGGGTGGCGACCGGTCGCGCATATGGCTCCTTCTTGGGGGTATTGTGATGGGAATCAATGTGTTCAGCCGCCTATCCAATTTATCCGGTATCATATATGTGCTGTTCTTTTTCATTGCGGCCATATGGCGTGGAAAGCGTATGATGTGTGGAGCGGTATGGTATTCCGTAGGGTGGTTTATCGGAGTGGGGCTTGTGTTGCTGCTGATGGCGCTCCTGGGACATATAGGCATATTTGCAGACAGCATGGGGGAACTTCTGTCGGTTGCGAGAGCGACAGGCGATGAAGCCACACACGGAATGGAGAATCTCATAGCAGTTCAATTCAACGCGTGGTGGCGTATATTGAAATTCATATTTGTCGAGGGAGTCTTACTGCTGGCGTTCTTGTATCTTCGTCGTAAGTATGTGTCTAAGGCTTACAGGGTGGTATTTATGTTGCCGGTCGCATTAATGGGTGTTTATGTGGTCTTCAAATCATCTCCGGTGACATTCGCGGCTGGCGTTGGATTGGCAGGATCTGTCGCAGTCTTCTTCAATTGCCGCGACAGGAACTTGTGGGAATGTTCTTTAGCCGGGCTTCTGATGCTTTTCATCATTCCATTGGGGGCGGATGGAGGTATCTATAATTGCGGTACAATAGCCACATGGCTCTCCCTGGCTGTGGCGATGACTTACTTTTCGGGCGCAATCAGGAGTAAGAAGCACTGGTTGATTCCTGGATATCGCGCATCCATGATGTTGACGTTGGCATTCGGCTCCGTGATGGTGTTTAATGTTGCCCGAAATGGAATCTACTTTGATGGCTCGAATATCGACGACAGGTTCGCGAAGGTTCCGGGAGAACTCGTATACACTTCCCGGCAAAGAAAGGAATTGATAGAAGACATTGTATCTGAGTTGAATAATTATGTAGAGCCCGGGGACACGTTGATGGTGTACGGATCAGCGCCCATGTTCAATTATCTGACACATACAAGACCCTGGATTGGTTGTTCATGGCCGGAGTCTACAACAAAGTCCTACATATATAGACATCTGAAGACTGCTGAGGGACATCCTATGATAGTGATCGTTAAGTTCGATACCTTGGGCCCTGCGTTCGGAATTCCCTCGGATGACTTCGGACATGGAGGGGGAAACCAGCATTTCTTTCACAATCGCATCAAGTCTGGTGTCGTCTATGACTTCCTGGAACACAATGATTACAGGCCTGTTTACAATGATGAATATATAGTGGTCTATAAGTACAGGGCAGATGCCGGACTCTGAGTGCTGTTTAATCGCAGAGTCTTAGACCCCATCCCACAAAAAATGTTAACGCAGGGGTCGCAGATTTCGGTCATATTT
>ERZ827108.1309-NODE-1309-length-34087-cov-6.529825_pt1 | contig 34087 bp, 31 predicted proteins | sample MGYA00519921_ERZ827108 | MGnify/ENA primary metagenome ERZ827108 (study PRJEB31778, sample SAMEA3449258) | human gut metagenome | biome: human gut; feature: human-associated habitat; material: faeces | place: United Kingdom | collected 2010/2012 ...
GAAAAACGAAAACAAAATGTTCTCAATTTTAATCAACTGGAGCTGGTGAACGGACGAAGCCGCTTGCGCGTCTTCACGGCTTGCAGCATAGCTGCTGCGCCGCTTCCGGCTATGCCCTGTCTGAAAAATAAATATTGCACAAATCGCTGGTAAGTGCGAAAATAGATACATGAAACGGTATGAACTGACAAAAGAACAATGGGAACGCGTGAAGGAACTGCTTCCGCCAGAAAGGACGGGAAAACGTGGCCGTCCACGGAAAGACGATAGAACCATGCTCAACGGGATGCTCTGGATCGCCCGCAGCGGAGCGCAGTGGCGGGAACTGCCGGAGGTGTATGGTCCCTGGCAGTCTGTGTACGCCCGATTTGCCAAATGGCGGGACGATGGCACATTGGAAGCCATATTTCACGCATTGTCCGCAGATGCGGATATGGAAAATCTAAGCTTAGACTCTACCTGCATCAAGGTTCATGAAAGTGCTAACGGAGGGGGAAAAAACGGCGGATAAGGCGGTTGGACGAACCAGGGGCGGGTTAAATACAAAGCTGCACGCGATCGTGGATGGACTGGGGAACCCGGTCGAATCCATGTTGTCTGCGGGGAATGACCATGATTCCGTCCATGCTGTTGAATTGCTGAAAAAGGTAGAAATCAGCGGAAGCAATGTACTGGCAGACCGCGCTTATGGGGCAGAGACGATCCGTGCATATATCTCAGAACAAGGCGCCAGCTATGTGATCCCGCCACAGAGCAATGTTTCTGATCCCTGGCCGGTAGATTGGTGGCTATATAAAGAGCGCCATTTGGTTAAGTGCTTGTTTCAAAAGCTTAAATGGTTTCGCAGGATTGCTACCAGATATGACAAGTTGGATGTGTCTTTTCTCGCCTTTGTTTACCTGGCCTCTATTGCTATTTTGTTGATTTAGCTTTGCTTCCTCGTTTTTTCAAACAAGGCCTAAGCTCATTTTCACTGCCGCTTCCCGTATATTTTCACCCTCATAGGCCAGATCCATCAACAAATATTTCTGCTCCTGTGCCCGCTTGATCTCTTCCAGCAGCACGATACCATCTGGCGCATCATGGGCTCGGCCTCCAGACAGGGAAAACCAACTACAGCCCCGTGGTAAACCATATGAATTATGGCGGTGAGCCCTTCTCGGGAGCGCCCGATGGATTGCTCTTCACTTGTTTTAAGGCACCCATTTCCGGCAACATACAACAATGCGTTTATCAACTGAAGGTTCTGTATCCGCACATTTCCTCTCTGCACTTTTGCATGGCAACTCCGGACACACAATCTGTCCGATATACCGGAGTTCAATGCTACGGGAATAAAAAAGGGCATAGATAGCTTGACAACACTTACAATCACAGGCCGCTGTTAAAGCACTATTTACCTATCGCCGAGAAGAATCCGGATCCCTGTCGGCCAAAAGTGCCTGCCGGTATAAGATCGGCGTGGTGCCAAAATGCTTCCTGAAAAGGGTGGAAAAGTAGGTGTTGCTGTATATCCCAACCTTTTCCGCAATGGCCGAGGCTGTCAGATTGGTGTTCAGCAGCAGGTCTTTTGCGGCGTCCAGGCGCACATTTACGATAAATTCCGATATGCCCGAGCCCTCAGATGCACGGAACAGCTTTCGTAAATACCCGGAGGAGAGGGGCATCGACCCGGCGATGGCCTCTATTGAAAGCTCCGGGTCGGAATAGCTGGACAGGACTATTGCCTTTACCTTCGCTATGGTCTCCCTGTTCTTCTCATTGGTCCTCTATATACGCCGCATCTGTATTTTTTCAATCAGCTCCAAAAAGACCGTCTGTATGGAGGATAGGGTCTCAAGCCGTTCGGGCTCCGTTAACAAGCCTTGGACAGATGGATCTTGAAACAGGTCTGAGTAGCCGGCGTAAAAGGCCTCGTGAAACTGGTAAAGGAAGGTTTTCACCGCGAAAAGTGCCGCATCCGGGGACATCCTTGCAAGCAGCGACTCTACATTTTTCTTAATCATATCGTTTTCCAGCGGCTTTTCCTCCCTGCGGCTGACCATGCCCATGATCAGCATGGACTGGCTGCCGCATACGAAACGGTATCTCAACAGACGTCTTGCGTCTTCCCAGGAGGCATGCACCATGGAAAATCCGGTCTGCTCACCGACTGCCGCGCTGAATGAACAGCTGAAGTTTTCATTGAATACACGCTGTATCCGGCCGACAGCGGAAACCACGGTGTCCGACGGAATTGACTTTTTGGCGGATAAAAGCACTATCAGCTCCCCGGTCTGCCGGTTAGGGGCGAATAGAATCCCGTCCGCGGGCCCCTTCAGCACCTCGCCGAGCATATTCTGTATGGCGTATACCAGAATATCCCGGGAGGCCTTCCCGGCGCTTTTGGCAAACAGGTACATCTGGTCCAGGCTGATCAATAAAACCCGGTGGCAGGGAAGGCTATATGCCTCCAGCTTGCATATCTCCTCCATGTCCCGCTCCGAGTAGGACTGGTTCAATATTTTCCTTACAACGGCCTCGTGCAGCAGCGGGGCCGTTTTTTCCGCCTTTGTCTCCAACTCGAAGGAGTATTCCGACAGGAATTTCAGCGACCGGGAGATCAGCTCGTATTCATTGCCCGGCGCTGGCTGCTTCGGTTTCTTTGGCAGAAATGAGAGCGTGTCCGCCGCCTGCTTCATCAAAGAGCTGACCGGGGCATACATGCGCCGGGTCACAAAAACGGTGGTCACCGCCCCGAAGACAAGGAGCGGGACGCTTACGAGGCCCAGGGAGAACAGCGCCTGCCGCAGGGGCTCAAGGCCGCTGTCCTGGTCGGACACGCTGCAGAGTATCCAGTCCAGGTCCTCGATACGGGTGGAAAATACCCGATAGGCCTGCCGGTCTATCTTCTGGACGAAGCTCTCTCCGGTCTCGCTTCGGCTGCCGCTGTTTTTGGCGATGTCTGAAAAGCGGAGCTCCTTGGGCAGCTCCTTTGTCCCCGAGGTCAAAACGATATTCCCGGAGCCGTCCAGCAGCACCACTTCCTTTAACGGGTTCATTGATATGCTTGAGATAAGGTCCCTAAGGTACTCCTCCCGCACCAGCACAACGATGGACCGGTCGGGCTCTTCCCCCGTCCGGCTAAAGGGGTAAAAAAGGAATCCCAACACCCTCTCCCGCTGGGGATGAGTGGACGAAAAGCTGGGAAGGCTCAGCTTCACGAAGCTGCTTCGCGACCTTATGCCGCTGTCCAGCTGTTCGAGAAAAAGCCGGTCCTCCAAAAGGATGTTTCCGAAATAGTCCGAGAGCATCTTCACGTTTGCGCGGTGATACAGCAAGATAGAGTGTACAAAGGGATAACCCTCCCGGACGCCTTTTAGGCGGTGGTAAAGATTATACTCAAAGGCGGGGTCGGAGTCCGGCGACGACAGGAACTGACCTGTTCCGGCGTCGCTAAGGAGGAACCCTCCCAGCTGGGAGAGATGCTCATAGAATATCTGGGCCGCCGCGCCGGTTTGCGCCATCATCTTTTGGGAGCTGTTCTCCAGGTCCCTCGTCCTAGAGCTGATGGTGAAATAGAAAAAAGCATGACGACGCGCCGGTTATCAGGATAAACACTACCCAAAAATAAGAAGTGAGCATTTTAAAAAAATGATCCCTTCTTGCTCTTTTTCTTTCCATTATATTTTCGCCCCCTTCTGTCACAATGATTATAGCATAGCCGCCGTCCGTATGCAAACGGATACTCCCCCAAGGTCCGTTATTCAAAAGGATAATCAGGATTTGAAACCGCCTAAGCCGCCTTTTTATAATCGGAAAATACGATTTTAAATTTACACGGGACACGGTTTGCGTTACACTGGCCTCATGAGGGACGCGCCGCCTCTATCATCATAACAAAGGGGGTTCGAGTTTCATGGAGCATAATAAGCCCAGAAGGGCGACTCTGCTGCGGGATATCCGCAAAAATCCGTTCAGCTATCTTTTGGTACTGCCAGCAGTGGCGTACACCTTTCTGTTCGGGTACTGTACGCTGCCATATGTCATTATCGCCTTTCAGAAATTCAACTACAAAACCGGGATCTTCCACAGCGAGTTTGTGGGCCTTAAGAATACACCTGAGGTACAGCTGGTAGGAAATCTTGTGTCACATGGGCTTTTGGGGGAGGTGTATTTTGGAGAAGGAGAATATCTCCACAATCTGGATGTGGTTCAGGCCGCTTCCCCCAGAAACCAATGGAGAAAATTTTGGCAGTTGGGAAAAAGGGGGATGTTTTATCCTACCCACAGCATTGGCCCGGTCATGAAAGGGTTTGGACAAGACCGCATTGTTTCCGTTGCCAGCTTTGGCACCGGAAGCCATACATCTCTCTTATGGCGTCAGGATGACACTACCATTACTGTCTGTACCACAGAAAAGGGAAGACTGATCAAACTTCGGCTGGATGGTTCCCAAGCGCTATAGGGATGCAACAGAACAGCAGAAAGCTGACGGCCACTGGGGAGGAGACTTTTTCATAGTAAAAGACTTTGTGGACGTCAGTTAACTGGTACAAACTCGATTACCACATCTGTACCAAATTGTTAGAGAGGCTCTAGAAAGTGGAGAGAAAAGCCTGCATTCTCTGAAAGCCATCTGAGTTATTTTCCCTCTTTGCCCCGCTCTATACTGACAGAACCCCGGCGCTCTCATAACGAGCGACCGGGGCTCTGCTGTGCTATAGGAATGACGTTCTTATTCGCTGCATCCGAAGAAGACGATCGCTGCGCCGGGAGCGCTGAAATCAGCCTCGATATAGAGCTCGCCGTTTTCTTCCACTGCGCTGGCAGGGCCGAAGCACACGGGGCCTCCGGCTGGGCGATTCTGCAGGCGGTAGCGGTATGTGCCGGGAACAGAGCTGAAGAGGGATATCACGCCGCGGCCGTTTGTGCTGAGCTTTTCATATACCTCAAAGGTGCTGCCGGGATGCCCTAGGCATATGGGGCTTGCGGCGGTGATGTCATCGCGCACCTGTTTGTAGTCTGTCAGCACCCGGTGGAACAGCGCCTTACCCTCCGGCGACACAGCTGGCAGGTCACCCCAGATACCGTTCTGCCCCAAAATCAGGGTGGCAAGATTTATCAGCTGGGAACTCTCAGGATCGTCTGGGAGATAATGTGTCATCATCAGCACTGAAGGTATCCACTTATCATAGCCCAGCACCCCACGGCATATCCTCGGCCGGGCGGGGCCGGGATGAACAAAAGTGTTTATCCACACATCATCTGGCGGATCGATGTCCAAGTCCTGGAAGTATGGGCCGTTATTCACGGCGAAGAACTTTCCAGAGGACAGGAAGCCCAGCCCAAAATAGCGGCCGCACTCTGTAATGTCCATATCCACGATGGCCTCGGGGCACTCCTCGCAGAGCCTGTCCACGATCTTCGACATGTACCTGCCTATCTGGAAGGCGTAGCAGTCTCCGCTCTCCTGGGCACTGGTATCCGGCCCGCCGTGAAGGTGGCTGCCGCTTTCACAGCCGTACATATTTACAGCGTCCCATTTGAAGTATGTGACCCCCAGCTCCTTATAGAGCCGTACTAGCTGGTTTGCAAAGGCCTCCCAGGTGTCGGAGACAATGCACATGGGATAGCTCTCCTCCGTCTCCCAGATCGGGAAGGGTTTAGCCTCCTTTCCGCGCTGCTGCGCTATGGCGTTCCGGTGCTCCGCAACCAGCTTGCTGCTTACGGCGGCTACTGTGGGATTGAACCATAGTCCCAGCTTCATCCCATAGCCGTCAAGGCGGCGGCGTACCTCCTTCAGGCCGTCCGGGAAACGCTCCAGGTCCACCTCCCAGTCACCGGTCTTCTGGTACCAGCCTGTGTCTATGACGAACACATCCACACCCATCTCATGGGCTGCGTCTATCTCCTGGCAGATGCGGTCATAGTTTATGGAGTCCAGATAGGCGGCCTTGTTATAAAACTTATTGCGCTCCTGGAAGGCCCATGTGTTATAGAAAATATACGGTTTGCGGCTTTCGCGGTTGGGGCTGCAGAAGCGCAGCTGGAACTCCCGGTAAGCCCGGGCAAGGTCGTCAATGTCTCCATCTGCCGCGCCTATTTGGAGCCATATGGTCTCATATGGGGTTTGAGTTATGGACTGCCCCTGCCATGTGTTGCCCTTTACGGCGCGTAGGCTTATATTACCGTCGTTTTGGATAAACGCCAGGAATTTGTCAGGGTACTGGGAGCCATGTTCGTAGGCGGTGAGCATGGAATACCCGTCCCGCTGCTCGGCCAGTATCGGCCCCATGGCGTCGGGCTCCAGCTGGAAAGCGGGAAGCTCTGTCAGGCAGTAGCTGTGCAGGCGGAAATCGTGATCGGAAAGCCGCACCTCTGTGCGCTCTGCCCCGGCCGGGGACTGGTATGTGAAATAGGTCAGGCTCTCCTTTCCATCAGGCTTCGTCAGCCGCAGGCCTCCCGGGCCTGATAAAATGTATCTGAAGCGCACAAACGGCGTGTCCTCGCATAGTTTGGCCTCTAAAGACAGCTGGGCCCCGCAGGCATACCTGCCTGTCCATGTAAGCGCCGCAAAGCCCTCTCCCAGCTCCCGGCGGGCAGTCTCCTCCAACTGTCCGGGCGTGCCTGTATCCCCGCCGTTGATGTGAAAATGCGGCAGTTCCAATTTGATGGCTTCATTGCATGATCTCAGTCGGTAAGTTATTTTATCCGTTACATCCAGGCTGTAAAATCTATTCTCGTACATGCCTTTCCTCCTTGCTCAGTCATGTTTTTGATGGCTCGCTTCTTATAGTCTGGGTCGTGCCGTCAGGCCATTGCAGTTCGACTGTTACAGGACCAGCGGCCCTTATCTCCACCGGGGGCTTTTCCCCGGGCCTGTGGGCCGGGCATATTAGGTCGACAGCATCTTCTCCCATGGGATAGCGCAGAACTCCGTGGCGTGCGGTCTCCCTGATGCGCCAGGTGATTTTGCGCTCTCTGGCACTGCCGTGGATGCCAAAGATCTGCTCGATAACGATAGCTGTGGGAGAAAGGCCCGTCCAGCCGACGAAGTCTCTCTTGGCCGGTTTTCCTGGCGTAGTGTGCTCCGGTGCGTAATTCTCCCAGAGGGTGCCGGTCTGACGGAAGATCTCTGTGACGTTCTCCACATGGTTTATAGCGATCTGTCGCGCCAGGTCAAACTGGCCGGCCTTTTCCAGCCCCCTCAGTATCATATAATTGGTGGGCGCCCACACGCCGCCGCGCCAATAGTCTCCGTTCCCGTTGTAGTCCGGATGGTCTGCCGAGAGGCTGGGAACACGGTGCGGACGGTTGAACTCTTCAGGGTTTTTAAGGTGAGATATGAATTTCTCCATGCCGTCTGCGGGCACACATCCGGCAAGCAGGGCCCAATATGTGCCGATGCCCTTTACGCGGTTGAGGCTGCCGTCTTTCCACATATCATAGTAGAAGCCGTCATTGGGGTCCCAGAGCTTTTCGTTGATCACGCCGGACAGGAAGGCTTCCTCTTCGCGCAGGCATTTTACGTCCTCTTCCCGGCCGATAAGCTCCGCCATCTGTATCAGTATGCGGTCGCTGAGCAACTGCTGAAGGCAGGTATCGACCCATATCTGGTGCCCGTGGTGGAACTCGACAGATACCCCCGGCTGCTGCCTGGGCTGGTTGTCCATGCTGCCCCATCCGCATGACCAGTAGGTTCCGTCGGGCCAGGTGCGCCAGGCCTTCATCCACAGGTGGAACGCCAGCAGCGGCGGAAACACCCGCCTTATCCTTTCCTCGTTCCCGCTGACAAGGTATGACTCCCACTCAGCCCACGGCAGGATATTAGGCCCGGTGCTGGCGGGGTCGAACCGGTGGAACTGGTCGCCCTTCCTCGCCTCGCATATCTCACGGCATATAAAGCCGTCCATGTGCTGACGGGCGTACAGATTGTCAAGGGTCTTCTGGAAGTCGAACACCCTTGAGCCGTACTTTCCGAACATGGTGATAAAGGCCGAATCCCACATGAACAGGAATCCGTTGAAGGCGGTATCAATATAGTTGGACACCATGCCGTCCTCCGGCCCGGGGCGGCGCAGATTGCTAAAAGCAATTTCCCATGCCTTGTCAAAGCAGACAACTGTATCGTCGTGGCCGTCCCAGAGCAGGGCTGGCAGTGTATCCTTGCTCTCCCGGTAGGAGGGCAACGGCTCGGTATCCTTTTCTTTGCGCAGGAAGCTGTTCTCTTCCACCAGCGGCTGATAGGTATAGGTCAGGTCGTCATTCATCTGATAGAGATGGTGGCCGTTTTCAAAAATGCGGTCCATGTTTTCCTGTTGGTTCATTTTCTGCACTTCCGCTAATTGTCCTGTACGGGCTCCATGAGCCCTTCTATCTCTCCCGATTCCGCCATGCCAATCAGGCCAAGGAGCGCGCCCCAATGATAGAACTTGTCGCTGTTCCTCACGTCACAGCCCTCTCCTGTATTGGCGTTATAGTTTTCATGGATATGTCTGTGCTCCCGCCACTCCTTCATCATCAGCGCCACAGAGTGGTCTGCCAGATCCTTCTGTACATCCGGCAGACTGCCGTGGCTGCGGATGGCCGCGTAGGCAAGGAAGTTGGTGGACGGCCATACCCTTCCGCGCCAATAGTCCTGGTCGGGATATGCGGGGTCATTGCGGGCGATGGCGGGCATCATCCACTCACCGTAAAACTCCTTGGGATCGTAGTAGTGCTCGTCTGCCATGCGTCTGGCGTGTTCCGCGGGCACATTGGGGTCGAAAAGAGCATAAAAATTGGTGGGCGACAGCCGGGGCGAAAACTCCCCTGTATCTGTGCGCAGGTTACAGTAGCACCCCATCTCCTCGTTCCACATGCGGGCCAGGCCCCGGCTGGTCTGCTCCATGCGGCGTTGGAGCTCCGGAATGTCCTCCTCCCTGCCAATAAGCCCGGCCATCCGGATAAGGGAGCGGCAGTCAAGGATGCACAGCCCTGTCAGGCCCACGTCCTGGAGCATCATCATGTGCTTTTCCTTATTAAATGGGATATCATCATACATGGGCGAGTTGTCGAGGCCGGACTCCAGCGCTCCGCCATAAGTCTCGTTGACCCCCGCAAGCTCCCAATAATTGCCGCGCTTTCCTTCATAGGGGTCGCTGCCCCAGCAGAAGCCTCCGTACTCCTCATCGCGGCGGTGGGCGAAGAACCAGTCGTTCCACGCCTTCAGCGAGGGATACAGGTACTCAAGCAGCCACTTGTCCTTATAGCGGCGGTAAAGCTCCAGGAGCATAGCCGAGCCTACCGGAGGCTGGGAGCGGTCTTCGCTGGAGTATCCGGAGGCGTGGGCAATATTTGGCACAAAGCCCTTGTCTGTCTGCTCCCGGGTTATCTCGATGATGTTGGCGTAGGCCAAGTCCCTGTCCTCCAGGGACGCCATATATGAGACGAAATAGTTATCCCAGCAGGCCAGGATAAACCCGCCCGCCCTGATGCTCCACAGCCGGCTGATGGGCGAGGCAACGCGGCCTTTCCTGCCGTCATAGGTGGTGTCCCAGGCGACCGCGCACTGTATGGCCTCGTACAGCGGAGCGGAGTCGCCATAATGTGTAAAGCTCTCTGTCAGCGCACGGCGCTTGCCGTCCAAGATCTCCCTTGCCTGGGCGGCGGTCAGTGGCCTGTGGGTGCTGAAGGCCACCGGTTCGGTGAACTCGCAGGCGAAATAAGGGCCCTGGGCAGGGATATTTGCGTCGTAGGCGGCCGGGCGGCCGGTGGTATAGATGGCTGTCTTCCCCAGGGGGCTGTGGGCGGTGAGCCCGCTTTCGGTGCGGGTCACCCAGCCCGGGCTGTTCCACAGGAATCCTGTCTCCAATACCAGCATCGAGGGCCATCTCTGCCGCTTCACCGGGGTCACGAGCAGCAGGAGCTCCTTTCCGTCCTGGGTGGATTCCACCGAGAACTCCATACCCATCCACTGGACCGTCGCCTGGGTATAGCTTCCGTCATAGGCGTGCAGGCCGGGCTGCACCTCCTCCACCTCATGCTCATAGACGCCCGACTCAGGCTGGTGCCTGCCGATAAGCGCCTCCTTCAGGTAGTTCCCGGCGGCGTACTCTTTCACGGCCACGTTCAGGGCAAGGCCGTCCTCCATGCGCACATGGGAGAGCACGCTGTACACATTGTAAGTCCTCCAGCCGGACATCAGACGCTTTTTCAGCGCAAGATACTCCGGATGCTCCATGTTCAGCATTTTGATCCACCTTTCTTAAGATCAGCCGTATGATCTTGATAAAATAAAGTATATGGAGATGGGGCTGTCCATCCATTCCTGGGCCGCCCCACTACGCTTTTCTTAAATATTCTGTTTTACTTTCTGGCGGCCATCTGATCGACCATCCAAGCATTGAGGTCTGACATGCCCATGCTCTCGGCCTGGGCGAACATGTTGTCCAGAGCTGACTGGAACTCCTCCTCGCTCTCGGCGAATATCACCTTCTGTTCCTCGGATTTGACCATGTCGCCAAGAGAGTTGTAAACATTCAGCATATCGCCCTCAGTGGGGATGCAGAAGTACAGCTCGGACATAACGGCGGTGTGCTTTACGGCGCTCTGTAGACGGGTATAGATGTCCTGCGCGTCAGGGTCTGTAACGGCATGGTCGATAAAAGCGTTCTCATCGCCCTGATCGCCAAAGATCCAGACGCCAATGCCGAAGTCATCCTGTCTCAGCTTGCCGGAAGAAATGGCCTCCTGGTACTCGGGAGTGGTGACGGTCTCGCCGTTCTCGTTGTAGTCCCAGTCCTTGCCCTGAATGCCCCAGGAGCAGAGCTTTCGGCCGTCCTCGCTGCGCGCCCAGGACATGAACTTGATGGCACGCTGGGGATCTTTGTTCTTCTTGGTGATATAGGTGCCGGCCCAGCCGATACCGGTGTTGGGACTGACAAGCGCGTCTTCGTTGAGCTCGTGGGTCAGCAGCTTCCAGCGGTAATCGGTGCCGGCCTGAATGGCGGCGCTGTTGGAGGCCTGAGCCTCGTCGGTGGCGCGCACCTGCATGAAGGAGTTGCCGGCGTTGCGCACCTCGCAGAACTTATCGTGGTTATAGGTCATGGCCTCGGGGGAGAGCAGGCCCTCACGGGCAAAGCGGTTGAGAAGCTTATAATACTCGTCCACTTTCTCCATACCCAGCCAGTAGCAGGGGTTGCCGTCCTTGTCATAGCCGACGCCGTCTCTGTTGCCCTTTAGACCAAGCTGCTGGGAGAAATAGTGGAGGTAGCCGCCGTCGCCGTTGAGAAGGGGCACCACGTTCGGGTACTTCTCCTTTGAGGCCAGCAAGGCATTCTCCAGATCATCAAGGGTCTCAAGCTTTGGAGATCCTATTTCCTTATAGATGTCGGTGCGGTATGCAATGGACGGAGTACCGCCGGAGAGCAGGGTGTTACCCTCGTCGATGGCCTCCTGGGAGGTATAGGCGTTGAGCAGCGCGTAGTAGTTGCCGTCTGAGCGGGTATTGTTGGCTATCTCAGACTCGGTGGCGTGGATGTCAACGCCGGTCTGCTCGATGAGTTCGTTATAAGACCAGCACACGTTGGGGTCGCCGAGCAGTGCGGCTCGGGCGTTGCTGTCGGTATAGACGATGTCCGGCAGGTCGTCGGCCGCGATTAGCAGGGCAAGCTGCTGGCCGTCGCTGGCGCGGGTCACGTCGAAGCTGACCCCGGTGGTCTCGGTTATCTTCTGGGATACCGGCTCGGTGCCCCACTTGTCGAACCAGAACCATGTCATGTCTACGAACAGGGAGAACTCGATGGGCTCTCCGGCCCCGGTGTTTTCCGCTGAGGGCTCAGAGGATTCCTTGCTCTCAGAGCTGCTCTCCTGCTGGGACTCGGAGCTTTCCTGCTGGGAAGACTGGGAGGAGCCGGATGAACTGCTCTCCCCGCCGCAGGCCGCCAGGCAGCTCAGCAGCATGGCCATGGCCAGCAGCAAACTGATGATTCGTTTCATTTTTCTCGTCCTTTCCTTAATAAAATATATAATAAAATATATGTGCTTCCGGTCACCCGGATAATCACCTTATATCAGCCCTTCACAGAGCCTATCATCACGCCCTTGACAAAATATTTCTGCAGGAAGGGATACACTGCCAGGATGGGCGCCACTGCCAGTACCATGCTCGCCATCTGCAGGGATGTGGTCGTGCTCTGCAGGGCCGAGGACGCATAGCCCAGCGACTGGGCGTTGGTGACTGTGGAGGCCGTCGCTGACTTGTTGATTATCTCCATCATCAGGTACGACATGGGACGGAGCTCGTCCTTTGTGACATAGTATACGGAATCCATCCAGGAGTTCCACTGGCTCACCGCGTAGAACAGGGCTATCGTGGCAAGGCTCGCCTTCGACAGGGGCAGGGCTATCTGGAAGAATACCCTCACATCCCCCGCGCCGTCCAGCCACGCAGATTCATACAGCGACGTCGGTATCGTCTGAAAGAAGTTCACCAGAATAAGCATATAGTACACGTTTAGCATCCCGGGTATCACATAGACCCAGAATGTATTCATCATACCCAGGCTTTTGAGCAATATGTAAAAGGGTATCATGCCGCCGGAAAAGTACATGGTGAAAATGTACAGCTTATAGTATGCTCCGCGGAAGATGACGTGTTCAAAGGACAGCGCGTATGCCACCGCACTGGTGACGAAGACGCCCAATACTGTCCCCACCACAGTCCTTGCCACCGTGATGAATATGGCGTTGCCCCAGCTGGCGTCGGCGAGAAGGGTCTCGAAGTTCTCCAGGGTTGGCCGCCTGGGCCAGAAGTACATGCCCCCAAGGGATGAATCCATGCCGTTGTTGAAAGCGTGGATGATGATGTAGTAGAAGGGATAGACTGTGACCAGCACCACGAAGATCATGACTATCGTAATAATGGTATCTACCACCCGGTCTTCGGTAGAGCGGATGTGGTGGCCCTTCCGCTTTGGAATATCTGCCATTGCTGTTCCTTCCTTTCTCAATAGAGTGCCGCGCCTGTGATCTTGCGGCTCAGGGTGTTGGTGGAGAACACCAGCACCACCGAGATGACCGACTGCATCAGGCCGACCGCCGCCGCATAGTCAAACCTGAACTGCCTGAGACCCACGGTCAGGACATAGGTGTTTATTATTTCCGAATAGTCCCTGTTCACCGTGTTGCCCAGCATCATGGCCTGGTCGAGATTGCCGTTTACCAAGCCTCCCAGCGCCAGGATGAACATGATGACGATAGTTCCCTTGATGCCCGGCAGAGTCACGTGGATGATGCGCTGCAGGCGGCTGGCCCCGTCTATCTGGGCTGCCTCATAGAGAGACGCGTCTATGCCGGCAATGGCCGCTATGAAGATGATGGCGTTCCAGCCCATCTCCTTCCACACCTCTGTGCCGATGGCCAGGCCCCAATACTGCTTGCCGTCGGTAAGTACCGTCATCGGTGAGTCTATCCAGCCCCAGTTGAGCAGAAGCTCGTTCACAAGGCCGTTCACTGAGCTGAACATGGTAAAGCACAGACCTGACACGATTATCCAGGAGATAAAGTGCGGCAGGTAGCTGGCTGTCTGCACCACGCGCTTGAACTTGCTGGAGCGGACCTCGTTTAGCATCAGCGCGAACAGGATGGGCGCCGGGAAGGCGATGAGCAGCTTCAGCAGGGAGAGTACCAGCGTGTTGCGCACCACCTTGAAGCACATGGGGCTTGCAAAGAACTCCGCAAACCACTTTAGGCCCACCCATTTGCTGGTAAAGAAGCCGGCAAGGCCTGTTGTAAGCTTGTACTCCTTAAAGGAAATTATGATGCCCACCATGGGAACATAGGCAAAAATGACCAGATACAGCAGCCCGAGCAGTAAGATCACCTGCAGGGACTTCTGCTGCCTGAAGCGGGACAGAAGCGTGGCTTTCTGCCGGACATCGAAAGACGTTTCATCTTTTTTACTCATCTCAACATTCCTCCTATAAAATCTTCTGTTGGTCATAATTTTCTGTTGATTATAGTATAAACGACCGGCCATACTTTCGCGATGGCAAAATCCGTTAAGTTGACTGACAAAAACCGATAAATTCTGCTTTCTTTATGCAATCGATCTCTATATTTTCCTTGAGACAGCGGAGTTTATGTCCTGTATTGCCAACCTCACCCATGCTATTTCCACATTTTTATGAATACTTGACATCATAAAGAAAAGCAGATATACTATCAGCATATTCCGCCCTAAGGAGGCGCCCTGTGAAGCTGATCGAGACTATCCGCTCTCATCTCCCGTATAAAATGCTCTGCTGGTTCCTGCTGTTCCTTCTGCTGCCGAGCCTGCTGTTCGCCGTGGTGTTCTTTCTTGTGAACCAGGCCTACTTTGCCCAGGAGCGCACCAATCTGGAACTGTCGGCCCTCACCCGGTGCTGTGCAAATATAGAGCAGGATATGGACTCCTGCTCCAATGTTTACCGGCAGATACAGCAGCACAGCAATTTCCTTAGGTTTCTCAACGGGAACTACCAGTCCGCGCCCCGCCAGCTGGAGGCCTATATCCGGGAGTTTTCCAGCATGTTCAACTATGCGGAGAGCTATTCGCCGTATATAGAGAGCGTGAAGGTCTACACGCTGAACGAGAGCCTGCTGAATATGAACGACAACGTGAAGGGAGTGAGCCTGCTGGGGGACTACTTCTTTGATATCCGCACAGCAGCGGGCTTCTGGCGGTATGACAGTGAAAAGGAGCTTCTGATATACCGCCGGACGCTGCACAGCATCAGCGGCGACGTGAGCATGGGTATTCTTGAGATAAACTGCAGCCCAAGCCTGATATCCCAGCCAGCGGCGGAGTTTTCCGACTCCACCGGCCGCCAGGTGTATCTGCTGCTCGACGGCACCCGCTACCGGCCGGAGAGCTCCTCCCTTGTGCTGGAGCCGGAGCCTGTCCCGGCAAAGGACTACTCGCTGGATAAGGAAATCTCAAAGATCGACCTCACCATCCAGATCGGCGACTATGTTGTCCAGGAGGAAGGCCAGAGCTTCAATATACTTTCCATCACTATTTCAATTGGGCTGATGATACTGGTCTTGATAAGCTTCCTGTTCTTTTTCTGTATCTCCCAGCTCTCCGGGCGCATCGTGCGGTTCTCGCGGTATATATCCAGCTCCTTCAACGAGATCCCCGGCGCGTACACAGACCCCGGCCACGACGAGCTGAGCCTTGTGGTGCAGAACTTCAACCAGATGCTGGAGAGGAACAACGACCTTATCAACCAGATAAAGCTTGAGCACCTCAGGCAGAACGAAATGGCCTATCAGGTGCTGCAGGCACAGATAGACCCTCATTTTCTCTATAACGCCCTGGAAAGCGTAAGGATGATGGCCGAGATGAAGGACGAGCCGGAAATATCGGACACCATCTTCTCCCTTAGCAAACTGATGCGCTACAGCTTTTCAGTAAACACCGGGCTGGTGACACTGGAGACAGAGCTTGACCTTGTCAACCAGTTCCTAAAGATACAGAAAATGCGCCTGGGAGAGCAGCTGCATTTTCAGATACAATGTCCTGACAGCCTGTACTCATGCCCGTGCCCGCAGTTCATCATACAGCCCCTGGCCGAAAATGCCATCAAGTACGGCCGCGACCGGAAGCACGCCGAGCTTTTCGTATCCATCACGCTGGAGATGTGCGACGGCTTCCTTCTGGTGGCGGTGGAGAATAACGGCGCCGCCATGGAGCCGGAGCGCATGTTACGGATATCCCGTCTGCTGGCCCAGGGGGAAGACCTGTCGGATCTGTCCTCTGGCACCGGGGTGGGGCTGGACAGCATCAACAACCGGATGCGCTATCTGTACCCCGGCAGCTTTTCCATGGAGCTGAGCGCCCCGGAGAACGGCGGCCTGCGCGTTTGCCTGCGCTGGATACCCGGAGACAAAACTGGGAGGTAAGATCATGAAGCTTCTGGTGGTAGACGATGAAAACCTGATAGTCCGGGGCATTGCCCACGTGATAGAGCAGTTTCACGGCCCGTTCACCCAAGTGGACATGGCCTGCTCTGGCGAGGACGCTTTGGAGCAGATGGAGCTTGTGCGCTATGACCTGCTTATCACCGACATCTCCATGCCCGGTATGAGCGGGCTGGAGCTTATAGAGACGGCACAGGCCAGGGGAGTGTGCGAAAATTTCTGCATCCTCTCCGGCTATTCCGAGTTTGAATATGCCCGCACTGCCATCCATCTTGGGGTGGAGGAGTATCTGCTCAAGCCTGTCGACAAGGAAAAGCTCCGCGAACTTCTTGAGGCGGTCAGCAGGAAATCCCACAGCCAGAACAGCGCCCGCCGGCAGGAGAGGGAGAACCTTCTAACAGACTGCCTGTTCGGCCGGGCGGATTCTCATGAGCTGCACAGGCAGGAGCCGCTGCTGCTGGTCGTAGCGGAAAGCCTGTTCCAGACAGCGGGCCCCATATTGCGCCGCGGCCTTGAAAAATACCGGGATAATGGACTGGTCGATGATATACTGTCCACGCACGACTTTCCGGTGCTGGTTCTTTTGGGGCGTTCCGGCATGGAGGACAGGCTGGTAAACGAGTTACTGAAGGATTTTCATGGCATCTTCATAGGCACGGCATCAGGCCTGCCCGCCAAAGGATCAGAGCTTCGCGAGCTCTACGAGCGCGCCCTGCATGCAGCGCTTAGCGCCCATTGCTTTTTGGGAAGGCACTATCTTAGGGGGGACGGGCTGTCCGTTCCGCGCTCCAGCAGCCAGGAGGATCTTCAATGTCTGCTGGCGGAGCAGCTTGACGTTGGCGCTACAGAGGGACAGCTGCTTTTCTACCAGCTGTGCTGGCGCAGTCTTACTACGAAGCCCCCTGTTTCAAAGAGCGTCGCCGTCTCTAATCCCTATGTGGCACAGATGGTGGGTCTGGTGGAGCGTCGATTTGCCGAGGAGCTGACACTGAACCATGTGGCAAAGACCATCAGCCTCAATCCGGAATACGCCAGCAAGCTGTTCCGCACCGAGACGGGCATGAGCTTCTCCGAATATCTGAACCGCTACCGTATCGCCCGGATACTGGAATTTATGACCCACGACCCTAGCCTGAGCTTTGAGCAGCTGGCCCCCTGCATGGGATTCCCCGATCTGCGGAACTTTTACCGGGTATTCAAGCGGATCATGAAAACTACGCCCGGCAAGTATCGGGAGCTGCTGTGCCCCCTGTCCCTGGGGAAAACGCATGAAAAAAATGGATACGATACAGATCGGAGGAAATGAGGTGAAATCATAGAGACAGGAGATGGAGCTATGGTTTTCTAGGAATATACTCGTCCTCAATTAAGTACAGGCCCACGCCGCAGAAAAAATGGGAAATTTTATGGACAAGGTCATGTGAAACAGTCGCAACAAGCAAAAAACGGCTGGAACTTCCTATCTGGAAGTACCCAGCCGTTTCCGTTTGTTTTCGCGTGTGGGGTGAGCGTCTGCCAGTGGCAGACAAGCTGCGAACCGACCAAGCCGACAGGCGAGACCATCTTGTGGGTCAAAAAGAGAAAAGGCAGGAAAAATTGCCCCATGCCTTTTCAAAATTGACCTCAAAAACTGCGCTGCTTAACAAAGAGCGCCGCTTCCAATTACCTCCCTATCCTTCCCCTTCATTTTGATAGGTGTTATCACAAAACTGCCCCACCACCCCAAATTTGCATCCGCGTAATTTTCAGGACGGTTTCAGTAGGAATTCCGGCAATCTCGCTGCCAAAAATATCCAGCAAATTCCCGCCGTTCAGCATGGCGGCAAGCTGAGATTTTGCCGCTGTAGACGCGGCCAACTCGGATGCCAGCATCTTCCTCTGAATTTGCCTCTCCACAGCCAGCTTCATAAACTCCGCATGGCGGGCCATGCGCAGGTCCCACCAGCTTTCCCCATCGTCAGGACCGCCCTTAGAATAGGTGATATCCCCGCCGCCGCTGGAGGAACAGGCGTTGCAGATATTGCCGTCCTCTCCGATGGCAACAGTCTGGGACATATCCCATGTGCTCCCCGGCATGACGGCCTCGTTCCGCGCCACGTCAAAGGCGAACCATGTGTCAATTTTTGCATATATCTCCTGGGCATAGGCGGGATCCTGCTCCATGCGCTCCTGCACCTTGGGATGGATGACCACTGCCTTGCTCCCAGGCGGGACGTTACCCAGGGCGTGGATCTCCTTCGGAGCGGTAAATCTGCCGTCAATGGAGCCATAGAAGGGATTAGCCCCGGTAGGCTGCCAATTTTCCAGCGTTTCCTTCGCCCTGTCCCCATCCTGATACAATAGGTAATGTGGATAATCCGTCCTGGTGCGCCAATAGCTGCTGCTGGCATCAAAGACGTGGTAGTGAATATTTGGGTATTTTGCCTTCAGCATAACTTCCAGAGAAGGGGCCTGCACCGTTTCCGCGCCGTCCGCCTGCGATTGCGCCCGCACCGCCATATCCTGAAAGCTGACCGCCGATGTCCTGCTTCGCCCAGCCTGATAACTGAATTGCGGCAGATACCCTGCCCCTAAAATAGAAGAAATATTGCTCATATCGCCCACCTCACATCAATCCAGCCAGTGCGGACGCCAGTTCTTCTTCCGGCGTAGCCTCGCGGTTTTCGGCACTGCCCATGCGAGACTTTGCCTGCTGCAGCAGCTGCTCCGCAGCTTGGACGGATGCTTCATCCACGTCCATGCCCTGTTCTTTCCCGGCGTCACATTCGTTCAGACCAGCTTGGATCTTTGCTACCACCGCCTGCACTTGGGAGCGCGTCCTTGCGGCTGCCAGCATACGTGCCAGTTTCCCCGCGTTGATCCCCACCTTGCCCCCCCTGGCTCTCTGAGACCTCGTCCTCTTCTTCATCCGCCGCTGGCTCGGCCTGCGCGGCCTTTTCCTGCTCTGCCGCCAACCGGCCCTCTTCGGATATCTCAATGCTATCGACTTTTGAAATCAACTTATTGTTATTCGATAAGGTTGCATTTTTGATGAGCCTTTCGGTGGCAAGCTGAACCGATTTTTCTTTTGCTCTATACAAATTGCCCTTGCTGTTAAGCTGGCGCTTTTTCGCTGCCTGATGTTCCCTGATTTTCTTTTCGGCGTTTTCTCGTGCAATTTTTCCATCGGGGTCATTTGTTCCTGACATTATGGCGGTGATATCACCATTACTGTCTATCTGGTAGCTGACGTTTGTTATCGTCCCGAGACAATTAGCCTTTACCGAGGAAATACAATCCGGTATTGCCGCCAAATTTTCTTCCAAGTAAGCGGCCTTCTCCGGGTCTTTAGCGCATTTCTCCAAGAAGGATGATGATACTGAAACTGACGTTGGAATACCGCTTATCGTAACGGATGAATTGAAATAACTAAATTTTTCCTGTAGGGCCTTAGCATAATCCGCATCAGCGCCCCAGCGGCATTACCTTGATACCCATAGCTATTGCCCACTGATGTGATCGCCATAATATTACCTCCATACATTATTCAATATTTTGAAGCATCACCGTTACGGTAAACACCTGCTTCTCATAACAGACTTCCATTTCCCCCATATACTTCTCCGCCTCCCGGCGCACGTTGGCAAGCCCGATGCCGTGCATAAAGGCATCGTCTGTTTTTGTTGTGACCGGCAGATTATCCTGCCCGAATACCACTTCGCCCGCAAAAGGATTTTTGACCTCGATCAGAAAGAAGCGGCCCTTTCTCTTTCCTGTCAGCACAATAAACCGCTCATTCCCGCCGACCCTTCTGCAAGCCTCCGCCGCGTTTTGCAGAAGGTTTTGCAGGATGATGCCTATGTCAAATGCGTCGAAGCCGCCCGTTGCTGGGTACTGAAAATCAACTTGAAAATCGACGCCCAGTTTCCGGCATTTCTGCTGCGTATCGCCCACGATCACATCCGTGACCGGGTTCCCGGTCTGAACCGTCAGCTCTAACTCACCGATACTGGCGTCCATTTTCGCGATATACCCCTCCAAACTGCCGTACTCGCCGGTACGGGCCAAACCTTCAAGTTGGTCAAATGCCCCCGCATTTCGTGCTTCAGCTCCCGCACCTGCCGGTAGAACTGCTCCACCTGGTGGATGCGCTCCCGGAGGGCCTCTGTCTGCCGGCGCTCCACAAAGAGTATCTCCCGCTCCTCCTGCAATGCGTCCATCCCCTGCTGGAAGAAAATACTCAGGCAGGAGCCCCCATAGAACAGCAGCGCCAGCACCGGCACTACCGCCAGGAACGCCGGATGCCGCTCGTATAGCTTCAGCAGAGCGCCGTCCTTTACCTCGACCAGCAGGTTGGAAATGATCTGCCCGAACAGGACGCCCGCTGACGGGATCAGGCACAAATAGCAGAGCTCCCGCCGGTGGAGGGTAAACCCGCGTTTTTTCAGCTGCCGGACCAGGATCGTAAGCATTGCGCCCAGGACCATACTGTGGGACACGATCAGCATGGTAAGCAGGAAGACTGTGCGAAGATAGACCGCCTCCGGCGGGTCCACCGGCTGGGGGAGCAGGCGGTCCACGATGAAGTACAGGCTCTCCACGGTAAAAGCGCTGGCGGCTTTGGCGTTCCAGAACAGCAGCCCCAAGAGGAGCGCCATGGACCTTTTCAGCCCCAGGTATCGCCCGGCGGCCACCAGCAGCAGAATTACGATCAGCGTGAATGTGCCTTGGGGCATGGGGAGTTTGTCCCAGGCAAGAGAGGCGGCCAGATAGAGAGCGAACACCGCCGCCGCTTTTTTTATCCGGCACTTTCCCAAAAACGGACTCAGGAATAGGGACAGGCAGAGGGCATAGAGCAGCTCCGCGCCCAGCGCGTATGCCCGGTTGAACATGCCGAACGCCGCCTCGCTCATAGCCCTGACCCCCTTTTCAGAAAGCGGAGGTACGCCTTGACAAAATCCTGGTACTTGTATTTTGAGATCAGCAGAATCTTGCCGTTTGTCAGGGTCACCTCGGTTTTGGTGTAGCCGTCCACATAGGAGAGGTTCACCAGATATCCCTTGTAAATGCGGAAAAACTGGCCCTGCAGTTCCGTCTCCAAATCACCGATTTTCGCGTAGCTAGTGAATTCGCCGTCCTTTAACTGAAGGACGACCTTATGGTTGCTGCTTTCAATGTAGAAGATATTTTCCAGGGGGATGGTTTTTGTGGCATTGGCAAATTGAAGTGTAAGCACAGGCTTTTCACGTTGGGCCTCGATTTGTGCCGCCGCCCGCGCAAAGACCTCCGCAAATTTTTCCTCGTCCACCGGCTTGAGCAGATATTGGAACGCCCCCACGTCAAAGGCGTCGAACACATACCGCTCGTAGCCGGTTACGAAGATGATAACCGGCTGTGGGCCGCTGGCACACTCTCTTATCCTTCGGGCCAGCGACATGCCGTCCGGGCTGTTGGCGTTTAGCTCGATGTCCAAAAAGAGCAGGTCAAACTCCCGGCGGTCTAAAAGATAATCTTCTGCGCGGGCGTACTCGGTGATTTCACATAGGCAGTTCTGCGCCCGAATCAAGGACGAGAGGTAAGTGCGTGTGGCGGCTTCGTCATCGCATATCGCTATTTTAATCATACTCAAATTCCTCATCTATTTATCAGCCAGCGCCGCGCACAAAATAAGCCGTCCGGCGTAACTGGACGGTTTGGCGGCGTTACTGAACTATTTTATCATACCCTATAAGCGCAATGTATGCAAGGGGTACGCTGTGACTGCTCATAAAGCCTCCGATATTCCCGCTGAGCGGGAGTGCCGGAGGCTTTTTCTCGTTCTCTTTACGGTGTGTGCCGACCTTGCGGCAGGTCCTCGAAGTCTCCCCAGGAGCAATGCTGTTGCAGTAGCAGGTGTTGTGTAGCCAGCGGTCAGCAGGAAGTATCTGCCGCAATTCTGACAGCGGCGGGGGCAAATTCATCTTACTTGCTCTGCAAGCTCTTAAAAATTTCGTTGGGAAGATTCAGAAATTCCGTTGTGATTTCACCAAGATGGTACTTGCGGTTGCCTGCAAGCAGGATGTCTCCTGAGAAATAAATCAAGAATTGGTCGAAGTAGTTCACGGTGTCTACCCCCTGTTACCGATTCAAAAATGACATTTCTCCATTAAGCTCTGAAAGTATTGTAAAGCTGAGAACGTGCTGTTACAATATTGTAGCCGACGGAGAGTGCAATGTCAACAGGAACTCGAAAGGAGTGGTTGAATGAAAGAAACTGTTTTCAAAAGCTATGATGATCTGCCGCTGTTTTTGAACGCCAAGATGGTGGCGCAGGTGCTGGGAATTTCGATGGCGGGTACCTATGAACTACTACATCAAAAGGACTTCCCGGTGGTGAAAATCGGCTCACGATTGGTAGTTCCGAAAGAAAAATTCCTTGCATGGGTAGAGAAGCAAGTGGGAGGTGACGCAAAATAATTCGCTATGATTACACGAAGCAGGGTGGGGCCAAAAATTTCTTTCCTCTGCCTAACGCTATTTTCAGTTTAGGATTGTCGGCTGGCGAGCTGGCCGTCTACGCTTTCCTCATGTACTGCGAGGGCAGGAAGTCTCACCAGTGCTGGCCAAGCTACAAGACAATAGGCAAGGCGGTAGGCATGAGCCGCAACACGGTGCAGAAATATGTGCGGGAGCTTGAGTACAAGGCGCTCATTATTACGGAACCTACCAAGTATAAATCTGAGAGCGGACAGGTTCGAAATGGTAATCTGATTTTCACGATTCTGCCTATTCAAGGGGCAATCGAATACCACAATGAGTGCCAGTTATCGAGGTAAGCGTTTGTAACCCATGTGAGGGCCGTGTCAGGCGGTTTGTGCCGGAAGTCGAAGAGAAAGTAGCGGCAACTGGCCTAGAACGCCGTGTGAGTGCATTTGTGGCGATTTGTGAGGGAGGTATAGAGCAAGAGCACAAACCCCAGGTTTAGCCATCGAATTTCCAAGATGCAAGGGCGGAAGGGCACAGAAAGCCTGCCTTTGGGCAGGGCAAGCAATAGCGGAAACATTCCTATGGAATGTTTGGCTATCACGCCGGACGCAGGAGCCGGGAAACCCGGCTCCCCCCGTGTCTCGCCTTCCGGCTCGGTCGGTTCGCACATGAGCGCCACCGGCGCTCGCTCACCCCCCTAAAGGGGGAGTTTTAAGGATAAGGGCCATAAAAGAGAGCAGAAAGGAGAGTGGATTTGCACTGAAAAAGAAAACTACTATTATTACCGCAAGGCTTACGCCGAGCGAAAAAACAGCTATTCAGAAGCGGGCTAAGAAGGCCAAGATGACCATGACGGACTGCATTGTCCAGTGCGCGTTGGGGAAAGAAATCATCCAGGTGGAGGGATTGGGTGAAATCCTTTCAGAGTTAAAGGCACAGGGACGCAACCTCAATCAGCTCACCACACTGACAAATATGGGGAGAATTAGTGTGGTACAAGGCGAAGATTTGATTGCTGCCTATGGCAAAATGTGTTCTCAGCTAGAGAAAATTGCTGGGGAGGTGGAGTAATGGCGACATTCATTGCAATCAGGAATCGAAAGCAAACGGCGGGCGCGATGCAGGGAGTGCTGAAATATATGGCACAGGATTACAAAACCAAGTGGGGAGATTTGAAATTTGTGACGGGCCACAACTGCATTCCACAGTGCGCTTTCACTGAAATGATGACCACGAAGAAGCGATTTCGCAAGACTGATGGCAGACAGTTTTATCATTTCGTGCAGTCATTTCCGGAGGAAGCTGGCCTCACTCCACAGGAGGTAAACGCTATCGGTTTGGAGTTTGCGGCGAGTGAATTTCATGATTTTGAAGTCATAGTGGCAACGCATCTGGACACTGGACATCTACATAATCACCTCGTAGTGAACTCCGTCAACTGTGTAGATGGCAAGAAACTCCATCAAAATTCCACTGACTTGCAGGCTCATCGTAACGTGAATGACGAGATCTGTTTGAAATATGGGCTCTCAGTTTTGGGAAAAGCAGAGCGGCACAACAAGAAAAAACGCATGAAACCCGGCGAGTATCAGGCTGGCTTACGCGGTGAGAGTTGGAAATTAGATTTGATTCACGCGATAAACGAGGCCCTAGAGTACGCTTTCGACCGAGAAACTTTCATCATGAACATGGAGCAGGAGGGGTACGAGGTGGTGTGGTCGGACACTAGAAAGCACATCACTTTCATAACGCCGGAGGGCCGACGATGCCGCGACAGCAGTCTTCATGACGAAACTTTCCTCAAGGATAACCTTGAGATGCTGTTTATCTTCCGGCAGGAGTTCGGATTTTCACCGGGCTGCGAGGAGCCGGAGGAAGGCTGGCTGGGCGAAGTTGCGTACAATGCTGTTGAGTTTGGGCGATACCTGGAGCAGGCAATGGACACATCAGAACTGCCGCCCATTCCAACTTGGTCGGAGAGCAAGCAGCGCAGCCGAGAGGCACTGAAGAAGCTGGCTCACGGGCAGAGATTCGGTGGGAAGGAGTATGGATACGATTACAGCATGTAGACAAATGGTATTTCAAAATTTGCGCCGCTAAACAAAGAAAAGCGGTTTTGGGTACACGGCAAAAGTAAGAAAAATGTCAGTGGACTTTCTCAGCGGGGTATGGTATTGTGGTGTGCTGAGAAAGGAGGCCAAGATATGGCAAAGAAAAGAGCAAACGGAGAAGGAAATATCCGCAAGCGCAAGGATGGCAGGTGGGAAGGTCGATACACCGCTGGCTACGATCCAGCCACAGGTAAGCGCATCATCAAAAACGTGCTTGGTAAGACCCAGTCAGAGGTCAAAGAAAAGCTGGCTACAGCAATGGATGATGCCAAAGATTTGGACGTAGCCCGCTCCGACGATTACACAGTCGGTTCATGGCTAATAAACTGGTACACCCTCTACGCTAAGCCAAACGTGCGAGTTTCCACTGCAGAATACTATCGCCGGAGCATCGAACTCCATGTAAATCCACGAATCGGTGACATCAAGCTAAACAAGCTGACGGGCCGTGACCTACAGAAGTTATACCAAGACTTACGCGAAAACGGCAGGTTGCGAGAGGCCCAGAAGGAGAAATCCCCCGGCCTGAGCGCCTCCACCGTGCGTGGCATCCATCTCATGCTACACAACGCTTTGGACAGGGCAGTCAAAGAACGCCTTATCCAGCGCAATCCCACGGCTGACTGTATCGCCCCAAAGCTGGAGAAAAGGGAAATGAAATTCCTTCCCGCCGAGGACATGAAAGCCTATTTAGCCGAAGCTCAACGGCGAAACGTCCTCCCTATGCTCTACCTGGAACTGGTCAGCGGCCTACGCAAAGGCGAACTGGTAGCACTCCTCTGGTCTGACCTGGACGTTGCAAACCAGACAATCTCAGTAAGCAAGCAGGCCACCCGCGACGAAAACGGCAACATCGTCATCACCCGCCCAAAAACAGAAACTTCTGTCAAACTGGTGTCAATCCCACAGAAAGCAGTAGAGTTACTCCAACGTGAGCACCGCAAGCACCCCGACAACCCCTATATGTTCCCCTCAACGAGAACAGGTGAGATGTACTATCCTGACTCGCTCCCGTCAAGCCTATTCTAAACAGGTTTGCTTATGGGATTTAGCACAGATTATTTGTATTGCTTTCATTATTCAGGTAGCACGGGCTATCTGATTTTTTGTTGCCATAGCGTTGCCACGAAAAAATGGAGTTCAACGCCAAGATGTGTAAATAAGTTGCCTCTTATCGAACGCTTCTCTGCCGCCCTCCATAATGTCAACAATTTGTTTATGCGTAGAACCCAAATCAATGTTACCTTGGTCAATGTCAATTTTTGCTTCTTGGAACTCAACAACTAACACTCTTTCGGAATCGCCAAGCACTGGGATATTTGCATTATGTGTGGCAAATATGAACTGCATATATGGCTTCTTCCGCGCAATGGCAGTAATGACCTCATCGTAGATAACCTTGTTATCAAGGTCATCTTCCGGTTGATCAATAAAGATGACATCATTATCATCTTGAGTCAATATAAACAGGATTAGTGCCGAGGCTCGCTGACCAATCGAGTGTTGTTTCAACAATTTCCCGTGATAATAAATGTTTACCTTGTTTTCGACCTGCCTGCCCAGTAATTCTTCGTATTGATTACGAAGCTTGTCTTCCAATTTTGCATATTCACCGGATGTAACAATTTTTTTCAATTTGCTACCATCGCAAATAATCCAGTCTTCTATGATTGCTGTATAATCGGTGAAAGTATCGCAAATAGTTTGGTATTTGTTATCCGAGATTCCCGTTCCTCTGAAATCGCTTTTCATTTGAGATTTAAACCCTTCTCGATCTCCCTTGAACGTGATTTCAATTCGTAGTTCAGTTTGATTCTGATTAATACGTTCAGTTTCGTCCTTATATGCATTATAGGTTGCCAACAGGACATCATTGCGCTCTCTTGCTGCCTTAGTAAATGATGCTTCTATTTTTGATTTAGAGGATGCTTCGTCGCTTAGTAGCTGTAGCTTTTCCTTGGTTTTTTGCAGCTCAGCGGTCATTTTGACAAAACTATCAACGTCCAAAGTTTCATCTTTAATCTCTCTTTTAATTTCAGCAAATTCATCTGCCAAACTATCAGTTCGCTCTTTCAAATGGGAAATTATATCATCCACACTGTTGCACTGTTTTTCAATTTCGGCAATGCAGGAACCGATTTGCGTGAGTTGAACATCAATTAGAGACAATACCGCGGAGACATCTTCAAAGATATCTGTATTAAACTCACTACTATATCCGTCCAAAGTACTTGACGCAATTGAGCTTTTTGAAAAAGCATTACGAATATCACGCAAAATCGAGTCTATTCTTTTTTTCACTGTATCAAGCTTTGTGGTGTCAGTGGTGTATCCTCTTTGTTTTTTTAGTTTGTCTGCTACCCCTTTTTCTTCAAAAATCGAAAGTTTATGCTCAAGTTCTGTTTGCTGTGTTGTAGCTTCTATCATTTGCTGTGGGATTTTACTTACGTCCAGTAAACGTTCTACAGTTCCGACTAATTCACTCACAAGACTATCTAAATTAGAGGGTTGACCAATTCTGCCGCTAATCAGTTTTTCTAACAAACTATTTTCGTGATCAGCGCTACCGGATAGATCTTTTTGACCGAAATACTGTACCCCATCGAACAAGCTGATCGGATTAATATTTAAGTCATTGCCACTCTCATCGAGAACATTTATTCGTTCTCCAAATATTCGACTGACAAAATAGCGTTTACCATGTTTATCTACTACATTCAACGTTGCTTTACCGCCAGAACCAAAAACATTTTTAACAAGTGAATCTTTGTAGTCTTTGTCCATTTGTGCGGTGAGTCCCAAAACGTATCGTACTGCTTCTAAAATAGAAGATTTTCCGCTGCCTCTTATGCCAATGAGCGCATTCAACTCACGAGAAAATGTAATTGTTTGTCCATCGAACTTTCCACCTTGGAATGATATTGATTCTATAAATCCATGCTTGTTTTCTGGAATATTTTCACTAACCCTATCTCTGTAATCTTGTAAAGCAAATTTAATTGCGGCAAAAGAATATTCGCCAATTTTCAAATAAGTACATTTATCTCCCTTACCTATATCAGTAATGGATTTCGGATCGGAGCCCTCAACCAAAGCAGGCAAAAAACCGAAGCATCTCTCGAATTGATTAAGATTGTCACGAGACCTGGATTTCTGCAAACCAAGAACACGATTTTTAAACGAAGTAAGTCCAGCCAATGATTCAAGTAACCCGCCCTTACATTCGCTAAATATGCCGCTATTTTGATCTACGTGCGCGAATACCACAAAATAATCACGTCCATAGGCATCCAACTGTTCAAATACCTTCTTTAGGTCATATATGCTCTTTACATTGCGGTTTTCGGGATTGGGGATAGTGGCAAATGATGCTGTCAGGAATGTCTGAATATGATTATTTCCACTCTCAAGCCATTCCTCTGGATTAAAAACAATTAGCGTGTGAATACCGTTTGCGCCTTCTTTGATGGTCAATTCTACTCCTGGCAGAATAAAAATGTCTTGCTTTTTCGCAGCCTTACGTATGGCATTGTATTCATCTTTATCAAATTTGTTGTGATTTGTAATTATACCAACATTGATGTTAGCAAGTTTTAGTTTAGAAACATAGTCGTTTACAAAAGAATTTTGCTCACCAGAATAAACAAACTCTTTGTCTTTGCAAGTATGTAAGTGGAAATCAGCGCGAACATATTGCAACCCGTTTTCAAACATATCTACACCCCGATTCTTCCATGTTGTTATTTTCTGGATGATTACTCAATGACTAAGTATCCGTCCTCAAATGCTGCTGGATAAGAAAGAGCCATCATGTGATTTTTGAATACCACAACATAGGCAAACACTGTACCTTCACCGAAGCGGTCGTGTAGTAATGTTCTTCCGTCTGCGCAAAAATTTATCTCGTCTGGCAATGAATGCAAATACGGCACCTCGAATGTCTTTGTGTGACAATTGGGGAAGTTTGCTTCGAGTGCAACAACTTGTCCGTCACCAAAGGCTGCATGATGAACAACGGCACCTGCGGGGACAAGTGGTATATCTTTTGACTTATGTGTAACAACTCCGCTTGTGATTGCAGTCACCTTGTCGGAAACCGTTGCATCAATGTACTGCTTCCATGCAGGTGCCTCCAGTATATCCCGCCTTGACTCGCATTTAAGGATTAAATCTCTAAGCTGTTCAGGGTTTGCCTTTTCTGCCTCAAACATTGCGACAAAATACTTCTGGAATTGTGCCAATGTCAAAGGTACGATGTCCAGACGTTGCTTAACATCTCCCTTTGCATACCAAATGCCATGTCGAAATGTCTCGGCAGTGTTAGTGTCGATGCGCACCGCAATAAACATTCCGTAGACAGGCTTATCATATTTCAGAACTGCATCCGAAACATGACGGCGAACGGGCTCACCCTCCATAGCTTCTTGACGAGAGGACATAGACATAGTGACTTCCGTTAGAATGGTGAAATCATTAAACTCGCAGTACAGATCACCCTTGCCACCGCCTGCTGCTGAAACTGGCATAAAATCAGAATCCAATTTGAAACCACGGACTTCATAAGGTTTGTTAACCATGTGATCAATGGCTAAAGCAGCTCGCCAAAGTGTCCACTCAAGGTAGGCGGGAGTTTCGTCCTTAGGTACCTCAATTGCGTTATCTTCGTCATAAACCAGCTTGCCGCCGCCTCTAATTAGCAGAGTCATGTAGTCTCTGATTTCCTGCCACTGGTTGCACTGATCATTTGCATATTGAATTTCATCTGTTTGAGCAAGAATATTCTCAAGCCGCTGTCGCGCGATATTAATTTCTGCGGCAGTGCTTAGTGGGAGATCAGAAATATCAAACAAGATATGCCGCTCTCGCATTTGCTTTATCAGATCGTCAAGCAAAGACTTGGCAATATCTGCGTTATCAGTAGGCAGAGGAGCACCGTTGCAGAGTGTTTTATACTGCTCCATTATCGGCGCAGCACTCGCAGTCGCTTTTGCAAGTTTTTCTGCCAACACATGCTTTGTCGGAACAATAATAAGTCCTCTGCCTTTTCTTTGGAAAATGCCAGAAATACGGAGATACCGCATATTCATATCGCTATAATCCAAGAAATTATCAGGCTTCTTATCGTAATTTTCGCCTCTGGTTGCAATTTCTTTCTTATCAAAAGAACGCTTGGCTGGGGCAGCAGCTCTTCGTTGACGCAAATCAAGAATCCTATCAACAACCTCAACCAAATTATAGCTGGGATTAGTGGTATGTCCCCACAGTGCGAATTCGATTCTGCTCAATTCAGAAGAACCGGTTCGCCGCTCAAGTTCCAGCATGATTGCCAGGAGCCATCTTAACGGAGAAAAATAGTGCATACCATCAGGCATTGGATATTGTTCAACGCTCATTGAACGAAGGAAGCACTCTTGCACAGCAGGATACGTGTCTGCTTTCAGAAAGGTTCTACCAAATGGCGTGATTTCATCAAGCGGTCCTAACTCTTCCTGCTTACCATCTTTTTTCTTGAGCTGGGGATAAATAAAACCGTTTCTGGAAAACATCAAGCGCCACTTTCGTGCGTGACTTCCGGATTCGTCCTTTCCAGCTTCATTTTGAATAATGCCTTTTTCATTTAAGAAATTCATGAAGGCAACTTCATTTTCTTCTCTTAGATTTCCGACGAAAGGAGAGCCGGCATACGCTGCGAATCCCTCCTGAATTCGATTGGGGTTACGCAGACCGGTATTTCCAACTAGCCATATTTTTATCTTTTCGCTCATGCTGTGCCTCCGATCAATACCCAACGAAAAAGTATTCCTGTACCGAATTCCTGTGCGTTTTGGCATCACTCTGATTTCCGAAAGAATACTTGTAATCTACCGGAACAACTTCAACATGTTTTTTGTACTTCGCCATGATTGCCACCATTTCATCTTGCGTGGGAAGACTATTTGAAGAATAGGAAACGATTAAAACACTGTTTGCAAATTTCTTGAATAGTCGGTCAAACGCATCTGCTGCGCCTTTCCTTGTTGAAAATGGGGTTGGATAGGATTTGAATTTCTTCGTCTGTGTATGCTCCTGAATTTCTACACCTTTCCAATCTCGGGCAAGCCCCTCCACAAAATGATACCGGCGCACATACTCATTATCGGAGAGGGGTGAGTAGTACGGAGGGTCTATGTACACCAAATCAGCCTGTTCAATGCGGAGATCCATTGCATCACCATTTCGTGACTTATTCGGCTTTCCATTGTCAAAGACGGCTTTATTTACTGCGTCAACTGCTTCGAGAAATTGCTGGGCGAGTGTCTTTTGCAAATCTTTTCGTCCATCATCATAACGATTCCCAGTGTATGTAAAGATACCGCGAGGACGCTTTTTGGTACAGGCGCGAATCAACGCTGTCATTGCAATCGCACGCTTGTATTGGTCGTGTATTCCCGCAATATTGGTGCGAAGAGTATCAATGAGATCATTCTCATCGTCCGTATAGTACAAATCCTTAAATGTGCTTGCAACAAAATGATCGGATTCCTTGTGCGTAACCAGCAGACTCTTTGCCTCATTGAGCGGCAGGGTAACATTATTGTTCTCGATCATTGCTTTTGTAAAAGTTGCTGACATGGACATATAATCATTGTTGATTACCGTTTTGCCTTGGGCCTTGAACATATACCCGACAATGCCAGAACCAGAGAATAAATCTGCTACTGTTTCTGCTTGGAACTGAGAAGCAACCGACCATATCTCAGACAACAGTTTGCTCTTTGAACCCATAAACCGTGTAGGAGGATATGCAGAAACCTGCTCCGGTAAAGGCTTAGGGGCAAGTTTGATAAGAAAGTGTTGCTTTGGTGGAACGGTTACAATCACGTCCTCGCCTTTTCGTGTACTTCCATTGCAGGAAATGTGACGTTTCGTTTGGATAACATCAATTTTAAACGGAGCATATAATTCATGCACAAGAGGATGGTTTGAGTTTGTCAGGATGACTTGACAGCCTTTTTCGTGCAAGCGCATGACTTGTTTTGCGAGTTCAATATGATCTTCTTCATAGAATTGTTCTTTAGTGTATCTCTTAAAATCTGAATATTCGGAAATTGGGAGATACGGAGGATCTAAGAAAATGAAATCACCCGGCTGAGCATAATGCTCCAGAACAAGGAAATAGTCTCCACAGACAATATCAGCTTTCTGCAAGGCCTGTGATGCCGCATGAAGCGCTTCGGAGTCACATATTTTTGGATTCTTGTATTTTCCGTATGGTACATTAAACTGTCCTTTTTTATTGACACGATAAAGTCCGTTGTAGCATGTCCGGTTGAGATAAATCGTCCTTGCGGCAGCTTCTGCCTTGGGCAAAGTCTCCCAATCTAAACTGCGTACAGAATAAAACATTTCATTTGTGTTTTGGTATTTTTCAAGGTAGCTGATCACATCGTCCACGTGGTCTGCTACTTGGCGATACATATTGATTAGCTCGGGGTTACTATCTGCAATGACAGCATTTTCGGGCTGAAATGCAAAAAACAAGGCACCGCCTCCGAAAAAAGGTTCAATGTAACGTCCATAGGAAGAAGGAACCTTTGGAAGCAGTTCTCCCAGCATTTGAGTCTTGCCGCCTGCCCACTTGAGAATCGGTTTGGCGGCTATTGTAGAAATCTGTGCTGCTGTATTACTTCGCATTTTGCCGCCTCCTTTCAGGCTTTGGTCTCGGGTGTAAGTTCCATTATATCACCAATATCGCATTGCAAGGCAGTACAAATCTTCACAAGAACATCGGTTGTAACATTTTCGTTTTTTCCAAGCTTTGCCATTGACGCATGGCTGATGCCTGCTGCTGCGCAAAGGTCTTTTTTCTTCATATCTTTATCAATTAGCAGCTTCCATAATTTCTTGTAACTTACAGCCATGTCCTTCACTCCAACAGTAAATTGAATTCATATTTTGATGAGCAAAAATTAGTTTTCGCTGAACTCACTATCAATATATCATACGTTGACTCAGGAAGCAAGTACGTAGTTACCAATATTTCTTGCTCACACACAATGTCCATAGGAGCATGGCGGCTCCTATGGACGTTAGCAGATAAATCACTTACTTCCGGTTTTATCTCGTCCTTTCAATCCATTCTTCTTGGCAAGCTCACTTGCCGCCTGTCGGCGCTCATCCGAATACGGTGCGGTCAGGCGAACGGCAAACCGCCTGCGGTCAATCTCAAAAGTAAGACCGCCCTGTTCATCATCGTCGGTCTGCCTGCACAAATCGGGATGCTTTGCTGCATACTGTGCCAGCCGCTTTTTGAGCGCGGTGTTATGCGTTTGAATTTCAACGGTTTTGCTGGCTTCGTCAAAATAGATGCAAGTCGTTTTCTGCCGCTTGGTCAGTCCGGTTTTCATATTGCCTCCGTTTCTGCCTGTTCTGCAAAAACAGGCGCATTTTCAAGATTTTTTGTCAACTCTACACCTGCAAAAGCAGGCTGATTTTTGAATGGGGAGCGCCCGAACGATACGCTGCTCGATCTGGACGCTCCCATTCGGTAAAATCCGTTTTTCTCAGCTCAACACGGCATCAGCGGGCATCGTCCCGCATTGCCGTTTTTTCTCTGCGCGGACGGAAGAAATGCCAGAGGTTATTGCGCTGGATCACGTTCTCATAGCGTTGCACTTTTCCGCGAAGCTCTGCGTTCTCGCGTTCCAAGTCTGGTGTACGGAGCTTGCTGCGAACGGATTTGTACTCGGAAAGCTCCTGCTGCAAACTATTGATCTCTGCCTTGAGCTTTGCAATCAGTCTGTTTGCAGCGTCCAGAGTTTTTTGCAGCTTGGATTCCTTTTTCTCGGCTGTAATGTACTTCTTTGCAAGCGCGGATAGGCGTTCAAAATCCTCACGCTCCACGGCAATCTTGGTGGAGAAGGGAATGGGCTTCGATTCAATCTTTTCGATAGTCGCCACATCGACCTGCTGATTCCGAATTTTCTCGATCTGCTTGCCGAGCGCCGCTGCCTGCTGTTCCTGCTGATGGTTCTGCTCCGTGAGTTCTGCCAGCCGAGCCTGCTCCTGCTGCACTTTGAACTGCGTTACGGTCAGGTGTTCCTCGGAGCTGCCGCGTTCGCCGCGCTCTACATCGTCGTACCCGGCTTCGCGCATATACTGGAAGAAATCGTCCTGCAAAACGCTGTAGGACTTCTTGAGAACGGGCTTGCCCTTTGCACTCAGAATCGGCATACCGATTTCATCCAGCGCGGGCTTGGAATCCCACTTTTTGCTCATGCTGACCTGCTGAATTGTTTCCTTGACCGTGCCGCGAAGCGACTCGTCCTTGCAGCGTTTCGACCACAGGATTTGTTTCTCCACGACGGGGATATAGATCACATGAAGATGATAGTGGTACACGTTCTGTCCTAACGCGTCGGATATGGCGCGGTTGCGCTCATCGGCGTGCATGACCGCCGATAGGATGTACTGCTCGCCGCCCACAATTTTGATTGCAGCTTTGTACGCATCGGCGTAAAATTGTTTTGCAAATTCATAGCCGCCGTGGTTGAAGAAGTACGCGGAGTTTACGTCGAAGATCAGCTCTCCGAATTTCTCAGCATCCGCTTTCAGACCGCGTGTGG
>ERZ827108.1311-NODE-1311-length-34062-cov-8.002264_pt1 | contig 34062 bp, 28 predicted proteins | sample MGYA00519921_ERZ827108 | MGnify/ENA primary metagenome ERZ827108 (study PRJEB31778, sample SAMEA3449258) | human gut metagenome | biome: human gut; feature: human-associated habitat; material: faeces | place: United Kingdom | collected 2010/2012 ...
CCTTGATGCCGCTTGATATCGATTTCGTGTCTAACTTTTTGGGTTCAGATCACAGTGCATCCCTTTTTGTATGCTTTGGTTTACAGAGTTTGTCCGGCCATTAGGGAGGCCACGGCGATGGAGAAAAACTTTTCCTCTGCGCTGGAGCCGCGGCTGGTGAGCACTATGGGTACCTTTGCGCCCATTATAACGCCGCCCATTTCGGCCTTGGCGGTTACAATAAGGCACTTGCCCAGTATGTTGCCCGCGTCTATATCAGGCAGTATCAGCGCGTCAAAATCGCCGCAGTATTCGCAATCCACGCCCTTGTGGTGCGCAATGGCCTTATCCATTGCCACGTCATAGGAAAGCGGGCCTTCCACTATGCAGTGCTGTATAAGCCCTTCGCGGTTCATGCGCTTGAGCTCCGCCGCTTCAACCGTTGCGCGCATTTTGGGATTGACCTTTTCTATTGCGGCAAGCACAGCCACGCGGGGCATTTTGTAGCCCATTTTGCGCATGGCCTCGACCGCGTTTTCAACTATGCCCACCTTTTCTTCAAGCGTGGGATACATTACCATTCCGCCGTCCGTGGCAACGAGCAGCTTATGATAATTTGGCACGTTGGAAAAGAACACAACGTGGCTCATAAGCTTGCCTGTGCGCAGGTCGTTAGCCTTGGCAACAACGGGGTGCAGCATATCCCGCGTTTCTATAAGTCCCTTCATCAGCACGTTTGCGCTGCCGTCCTTAACAAGGTCAACGGCGGTCTGCGCTTCGGTGTTCTCCGGGCTGTCTATAATGTTGTAGTCCGAAGGGTTGCGGTCAAAGGAACGCAAAATGTCCTTTATCTTCTCCCCGTGGCCTACAAATATGGGAATTGCAATATCCTGCTGTTCGGCCCTAAGTGCGGCCTCAACGACCGGCGCATCGTGCGCGCCCGCTATGGCAACGGTACGCTCGATTTCCCTTTGCTTTACCGCGGCCACCACTTCGTCAAAATTTTTGTACATCCTTACTCCATGTTATATCCCGCATCATATGCGGCAAGATTCATTTCCACGGCCTTTGGCGGCACCATTGCGCTGACAAGCGCTTTCCAGTCCACCCCGTCAAGCCCCATTGCTTTGACCAGCGCACCCAGAAGCACAATGTTCTGCGCCTTTATGCTGCCCAGTTTTTCCGCCGTTTCCGCCGCGCGTATGACAATAACGTTATCCACGCGCTGCTTCAGCGTTTCGATAGCGTCATGCGGGTAGCTTTGCTCTCCGCTCAGCACGGGCATAGGATAAATCTCGCGTTCGTCGGTTATGAGCGTTCCGCCTTTTTTCAGGTACGGCAGCGCGCGCAGCGCTTCCGATTTTTCAAAGCTTATAACCATATCCGCTTCCGCAAGGCCTATGTTCGGCGCGTACACATCGTCCCCGTATTTTATCTGGGTGGATACGCTGCCGCCGCGCTGGCTCATGCCGTGTATCTCACTCATTTTAACCTGATAGCCCATCCTGGTCAAGCCGACCGTGAGAATTTTGGAAATAAGTATCGTTCCCTGTCCGCCTACGCCAACAAGAAGAATGCTCTTTGTCATTATTCCCCTCTCCTTTCTATCGCGCCGAAGCGGCACATATGCGCGCAAAGGCCGCAGCCCGTGCAGCTTGCCGGGTCGAATATCCTTGCCTTGCCGCCCTCAAAAGCTATTGCGGGGCAGGCTATTTTCATGCATTGTTTGCAGCCGCGGCACTTTTGGGCGTCTATCACGCAATGCTTGTTTGCGTTCGCCTTCTGCACCTCTTTTATAAGCGCGCACGGGCGCTTTGTTATTATTACGAACGGGCCCTTTACGTTGAGCGCCGCGTCTATCGCCGCATGCACGGCCTCTATATCCAGCGGATCGACAACGCGCACATGGTCGGGGTTTATGCCGGTGGCGCGGGCAAGCCGCTCTATATCAAGCATGGGGCTGGGTTCGCCCATAAGGTTTTTCGCCGTGCCGGGGTTATCCTGATGCCCCGTCATGGCGGTTATTGAATTATCCAGCACGCAGGCTATAACGTTCGCATCGGCGGCGACAACGTCCATAAGGCTGGTCATGCCGCTGTGGAAAAACGTGGAATCGCCCACGCAGCCGAGGGGCTTGCGCGTATCCCCCTGCATTTCAAGCGCCTTTGCAAGGCCGATTATGCTGCTTATGCCCGCGCCCATGCATATGGTTGCATCGAGTGCGTTGAGCGGGGCGTTTATGCCAAGGGTATAGCAGCCTATGTCTCCTATGGGCACTATTGATTTATTAAGATATTTTGTCAGCGCATAGAAGAAGCCGCGGTGCGGGCAGCCTGCGCAGAGCGTGGGCGGGCGCGCGGGAATATCGGCAACGGGTTCGTAGCCTTCCTGCGCGGTGCCGGGGAGCAATGCGTCGCGTATTATGCGGGCGTTAAGTTCTCCGCAGATAGGTATTCTCGCCTTGCCTATGGCGTTTATGAAGCCCAGCGCGTGCACTGCATCCTCAAGATAGGGGTCATTTTCCTCTATAACATAAAGCGTGGCATATTTTTTTGCAAAGTCCGCAATCAGCTTATGCGGCAGGGGATAGGTAAGACCGAGCTTTAGATAGTCCGCCGTGTTGCCGAAAACCTCCTTGGCGTGCTGATAGGCTATGCCGCTGGTTATTATGCCTATGCGGCTGCCGTTGTCCTCCACGCGGTTGAACGGGCAGTCGTTTGAATATTCCTCCAGCTTTTTCAGCATTTCTTCGCGGTATATGTGCCTCACGCGGCTGTGCGCGGGCAGCATGGCGTTCTTCTTGGGGTCGCGCACGTATTTCTTTACGGGCACGTTCTTGCGCTCCTCCAGCGCCACAAGGCTTTTTGAATGGCATACGCGGGTGGTCATGCGCAGCATTACAAGCGTATCGAACCGCTCCGATATATCAAACGCGGCCTTGGCATAGTCCCGGCACTCCGCCGAGTCCGAAGGTTCAAGCATGGCTATTTTGGCATGGGGAGCATACAGGCGGTTATCCTGCTCGTTCTGGCTGCTGTGGCAGCCCGGATCGTCCGCCGAAACGAACACGAATCCGCCGTTTACGCCGCTGTAAGCGAGCGTGAATATGGGGTCCGCCGCAACGTTCATGCCAACGTGCTTCATGGCCGCAAACGCCCTTGCTCCGCCTATGGACGCGCCGCCGGCGATCTCCACGGCGGTCTTTTCGTTGCAGGCCCATTGGCAGTATATTTCATCCTTATATTTTTCGCCAATGTTTTCCAGTATCTCCGTGCTGGGCGTTCCCGGGTACGCCGCGGCAACATGGCAGCCGGCCTCGTACACGCCCCTTGCTACGGCCTCGTTGCCGCTTAGCATTTCCATATGCATGTCTGCTTCCCTCCTCAATAGATATCGGCTGTTAATTATTATGCGCATAAATGCAGATAATTTCCGTGTAACAATCATATCATTGCCGGGCTGTGCCACGCAATCAAATGAGCCATTATATATTATCTATTATTTTTTACGGATAGGTGGTATAATAGCATAAAAATACAGTTAAAGTGCATAAACGGAGGCAAAACATGAAACGCATCACGCTTATACTGGACGGCTCGGCAGACAGGCCAAACGCCGCCCTTATGAATAAAACCCCGCTTGCGGCGGCGAACACACCAAACCTGGACGCGCTGGCGCAGAAGGCCACGAAGCTGCTTCGCGTAAAGACTATTCCTGACGGGCTTGAAGTTGGCAGCGCGGTGGCGAACATGGGCCTGCTTGGGCTTGATCCGCACATGTACCGCGGGCGCGCGGCGCTGGAGGCTGCGGGCAGCGGCATACCGCTTGACCCGAACAATCTTTATATCCGCACAAACCTTGCAACCCTTACAGGCAACAGCTACGATACGGCGGTGCTGAGCGATTACAGCGCAGGAGAACTGCCAACCGATAAGGCCGCGCCCATAGTGGAGCTTTTGCGGCAGAGGGTATTCAACTCGCCCGAATATGTGCTGCATCATCCGGAATCCTTCCGCTGCATACTGGAGGTGAAGGGCGGGGCGAAGCTATACCCCATGCAGCTTGCCCCGGCGCACGACATAATAGGCCGCAGAGCGGCGGACTTCAGCGGCGGCGAAAAGGAAAGGCCGTTTATGGAGCTTCAGCGCAGGGCGTTTGAGGTGCTGAAAAACACGGGCACAAAGTGCAACGCAATATGGTTCTGGGGCGACAGCCTTGCACCCGAATTTCCCAAGGCAGAGGCGGGCCGCTGCGCGCTGGGCGAAACCATACTTATGCGCGGCATAACAGCCGCGGCAAACATACCCATATTCCCCACGGAGGAAGCGGGAAGAAGCTTTGAAGCGTTTCTTACGGAGAAGGCGGACAAGGCGATAGCCGCGCTGAACGGCGGCTACGAGCGCGCGTATGTACATATTCAGGCCACGGACGACCTGAGCCACGACCGCAACCCGCTGGGCAAGCGCGCCGCGATAGAGGCTGCTGACGCGCTGGTGGTGCGCCGCCTTATGAACGAGGTGGAGGGCGATTTCCGCCTGCTTGTGCTGAGCGACCATTTCACCTATTCGGACACCGGTTCCCACGGCGGCGACCCCGTGCCTTGCCTGTATTTCGATTCTACCTGCCCGGGCAACAACCCCTCCGCCCGCTTTACCGAAGCCCTGTGCGATGAACGCTATGAGCTCACCACGGCTAAGGGAACGGTGGAGATGATGGAGAAAAAGTAAGAATATCAGCTGCTTTTATTGACATACCATGCAAAACGTGATATTTTAATATCAAAAGATGATTTGCACGGGAGGGCGGAGGATGATAAATTACAGGGGAATACAGCTTTTTAATATACTGTTTGGTATAGTGATTGTGGACACCGTGGCGCTTGCAATTACTTTGCAAAGCGACCTGTATATTTGGCCGCTCATTATACTCATAGCAGCGGTAATTGCGGCCGTGGTGGTGGAATTTCATATGCTTCGCTGTCCTAAATGCCATTCACACAGGGCGATGAATGCATTTGGATTCGGTCGATTTGTTCCCGGATTCGTGTTCTATTGTCCCGTATGCGGGGAACGGCTTGAGATAGTCGAACCGGACGACCCAAGGTTGAAGAAGTAAACAGATATGATAGAGGAGCGAGACAGAGCAGTCAACCGCTCTTTTAATTATATATTATATATAATTAAGGAATCTATTGACAGAGACTGATATAACTGATAAGCTAAAAGTAATAAAAAAGTAACGGAAAAGTTATAACTTATATATAGTAGCTATTGGATAGTGTACGAGATTGTTAATTTCCCTAAAATGGATAGGGAGAAAAGATAAAACATAATAATGAAAGGGGACAAAACTATGTTACGAAAACTGATTTCCGTTGTTATGACCTTCGCGCTCGTGTTTGTTATTGCAGCACCTGCAGCGCTTGCGGTTACAGAGACAGGCATAACCGAAACGGATATAGCCAAGTATAAAAATGGCTATATTTATACGGAGCGTGCCGACAATTGGTATTTGTGCATTGCAGCAGAGCCGGGCGGCTCGGTTGATGTTGCAATCCAGTATGACAATAGCCCAGAATACGTTTATCAGACTAGGCTTGAATTTAGCAGCATAGCTGCCCAGTTCCCAAGTGAATCATTTTGGAGCAAAGCTAAAAACGCTTTTTTCTCAAGTCAACATAAGCAGGCAATACACACAGGGGTGCAAGCCGAGATGAATTCTATTGCAGTTCAGGCATCGGCAACGAGCATAATAAGTAGTAAGCTTAGGTCGTACTATGGAAGTAATTACTCAAATGTTGAAACGGAACCTAACGGGAAATATTCTCCATATGTGGTTAATGTTTCGGAAAGTCTAACCAAAGAAGTATATTTAACTAAGAATATACTAGTTACCGTTGTAATGACGGTGGCCAGTATACTGGTATCGTATAACCTTCCTGCAAAAGTGGGAAATTTAATTTGCGCTGCATTAGGACTTGGCTCCGTGGTATTAGAAGTTGCTGCGGGGACAAGCATAGATTGTTACAAAGGTGTTGCTTTGTTTACCAGACGCGGCCTTGTCAATGGAACTCCTATGGTGTCTGCTACCAGATCAGAAATTATATACGCAGTAGAGAGTGGTGGAGTTACCAAGGTGGATGATCGCTCGGAAGCGGAAACAATTTACGCCCCACATGAGTATGATTATGAATACTCTGCACTTGAAAGAAGCGCATATGAAACGTATCGCGCAATTTATGGTTAAAATACAAGGGATATGATAAACTATAAATGGTTGCGCATTATAAACTACTTGTATATCGTGGTGGCAATAGCGGTAATAGGCCTTAGCCTTACAATACCGCCCAGGGCATCGGCGTTAAGACGCGCATTGCCGGCTATTGTTGCTATACTGTCAATAGATGCTCTGTGTTTATTGCCGGCGATAATTATCCGCTGTCCTAAGTGTCGTTCGCATAAGGTAACAGCACCGTTTCCGATGGGACAACTTAAACCGGGAAAGATTATTTATTGCCCCGTATGCGGGGAACGGCTTGAGATAGTCGAACCCGACGACCCAAGGTTGAAGAAGTAAACAGATATATAAAGGAGCGGTTTTGCCGCTCCTTCTTTCTATTCACCATTCTAATCATTTCTAACCATTCTACCCACACATGTGACCGGAACGGCGGGTTAATGCATGGTTTTGTGCAGCAGCGCCGCGCCCACAAGGCCCGCATCGTTGCCTAAGGTGGCCTTGACTATGCTTGCGAAGTTGTCGTAAAAGCTCATCTGCTTAACGTATTCGCGCACGGGCTTGAGCAGAAACTCGCCTGCGCCGCTAACGCCGCCGCCTATGGCGATGCGCTCGGGGTCGATTATATTTATGAGCGATGCTATGCCGCAGCCCAGGGCATGGGCATATTCGGTGAATATGGCTTTTGCCGCGGGGTCACCCGCGCGGGCGCAGTCTATAACAAGCTTTGCGTTTATGTTAGCGGAGTCGCCGTGGCTTAGGGCGGCTATCATGCCGTTTGGCGCGGAGGAGAGGGAGCGCACGCCTTCGCGTATGAGCGCGGTTGCGGAGCAGCAGCTTTCAAAGCAGCCCCTCACGCCGCAGGAGCATTTTTCGCCCGCGGCCATGTTCATTATGAAATGCCCCAGCTCCACGCCGTTGCCCATGCCGCCGGTGAAAAGCGAACCGTTCAGTATTATTCCGCCGCCAACGCCCGTGCCAAGCGTTATAAGCACGCTGTTTGCGTAACCTTTAAGCGAACCGCGCATGTATTCCGCCCATGCCGCCGCATCCGCATCGTTTGCCATAAGCACGCGCACGCGGCTGTTAAGCTTGCGCTCTATCAACTCCGGCAGGGGATGGTTCTTAAAGCCGAGATTGTAGGCATTGAGCACGGTACGCTTATCGCGGCTGATGCTGCCGGGGACGGCAATACCCACGACGTTCAAAAGGGAAAGCTTATCATCCGCGGCTTCGGGTATTGCATCGGCAAGGGCTTCTATCATTTGGGCTATTATGCCGCTTGCCTTGTCCGGCTCGTTCTTAGGATAGGGCGTTTGCAGGCGCATAAGCTCCTTTTCGCCCGAAAACAGCGCGCCCGCAATATGCGACCCGCCAACGTCAAAACCAATATCGTATCCTGCTTTGTTCATCATTTTTTACCCTCAAATATGCTTTCCATGCGTTTTGCAAAATGGCCCGAAGTGTCGTACCCAAGCTTTTTGAGCAGGAAGTTCCTTGCCGCCACCTCTACAACAACGGCAATGTTCCTGCCCGGGCTTACGGGAAGGACGGTGGTGGGTATCTCCACGCCCAGCAGCTCCGTCCGCTTTTCCCGCGCGCCTATGCGCTCGTACTGCGCAGTGGGATCAAACATCTCAAGATCCATTATAAAATCAATGCTCTTTTCGTTTACCGCCGAGCCTACGCCGAAAAGATATCTCACGTCCACAATGCCTATGCCGCGAACCTCTATAAGGTACTTTGTGGCCTCGGGCGCTGTACCAACTATGCGCCCGCTTGCAACGCGGGTTATGCGAACAACGTCGTCCGCAACAAGCCTGTGCCCCTGCTTTATCATCTCAAGCGCGGTTTCGCTTTTGCCAAGGCCGCTTTCGCCCCGCATCAGTATGCCAACGCCGAAAACGTCCATCAGCACGCCGTGTGTAAGCATGCTGGGCGCAAGCTTTCGGGAAAGATAATTGCTTATCCTGTGGCCTATGTCGTCCGTTTTCTGGTGCGAAAGGAAAACGGGCAGGCCGTGTTCCCGCGCGCTTTCGATAAGCTCCTTAGGCGGCATGTTGCCGCGGGCGCAGACTATGCACGGCACGCCGTAGGACATGAACCTTTTCATCCTTGCGCGCACCTCCGCGCCGCTGAGGCCATAGAGATAGTACATCTCGCTCATGCCTATTATCTGCACGCGGCGGCTTGAAAAATGGTCGTAATACCCCGTGAACTGCAGGCCCGGGCGGCCTATTTCGGCGCTGGTGAACGTTACCGTGCCGCCGCTGCCTGTTAATGGTTCAAGCTCCAGCTCCTCGCTCAGCTTGTCCACCGCAAGAGTTATGCTTTCGGCCATTGCTTTTATTTCATTCCCTTCAGGATAATGTTGTCTATGAACCATGCGGCTGCCATATCCTCGCACCTGGGGAGGACTACGTTTGCCGCGCTGAGTATTTCCGGATGCGCATTGGCAACGGCCGCGCCTATGCCGGCGTACTGTATCATTTCAAGATCCAATAGATTATCGCCCACGGCGGCCGTCTCCCCGCGCTCTATGCCAAGATAGTTGGCAACCCATTCAAGCGCGCTGCCCTTGTGCGCGTTTTCCGCATTGAACTCAACGAACCCGGGCACGGAGCCGGAAACCTTCAGTTTGCCTTCGTAGCGCTTGCCAAGCATTGTTATAAGCTCCTCCGCACGCTGCGGTTCGGTTATATATAGTACCTTTGGTACGTTGTGCCATGTTTTTTCGCCAACCTCGGCGTCCACCGTGCGCGGCAGGCCGAGCCTTTGGCTGTATGCGTCAACATACGGGTTTTCCTCGGCAAAAACTATGCCGTCGCCCTGATATATGTGCGCATGCACGTTAAGCTCCTTTGCAAGGGCGAGAAGCTCCTTTACCATCCTTGGGTCAAGCTCGGTTGTATAAAGGGCTTTGCCCGTAACGGTATCGTTTATTACCGCGCCGCCGTAGTTTATTATCGGCCCCTGCACGCCCATGGCCTGCCATATATAGGACGAGCCGTGGAAGCCGCGGCCCGTGGCAACGGTTACGAATATTCCCGCGTCCTGCGCGCGCTTTACGGCGTCCAGATTGGCTTGCGGCACGGTGCGCGGTTCTTTGGTGAGCGTATCGTCAATATCGAACGCAATAAGCTTTATCATTGTGAGTCCTCCTGATGATGAAAGTGGTCATACACGGCTTGGGCTGCCGTTTTGTTCATGCCCTTTACCGCACATAACTGCTCCTTGGTAGCGGCGGCAATAGCGTCCCGCGTTACGAATGCATCAAAAAGCAAACGCTTGCGCTTATCGCCGATGCCATCTATGTTATCAAGCTCGCTCATCAGTGCGCTCCTAACGTGGAGACTTCTGTGGTAGGATATTGCGAACCTGTGCGCTTCGTCCCTTATGCGCTGAATGAAATGCAGCGCGCCGTCGCCGCGGGGAAGGATTATGCTCTCCTCCCTGTCCGGAACGATTATTTCTTCGTTGCGTTCGGCAAGGCCTATTGCCGGAATGTAATCAAGCCCGAAGCGGCTTAGTACCTCCAGCGCAACGTTAAGCTGCGTCCTGCCGCCGTCCGTTATCAATAAATCGGGCAGCTCCGCAAACCTTTCATCATTTTGGGTCACTTTTTCAAACCGCCTTGTCAGCGCCTCCCGCATGGCGGAAAGGTCGTCCCCGCCGTGGTTCAGCTTCAGCTTAAAGCGGCGGTATTCCTTGGGGACTTTTTTGCCGTCTATAAACACCACCATGCCGGAAACCGTGTCCCTGCCGCGGATATGCGAATTATCGAAGCATTCTATGCGCCGCGGAAGCTCCTCAAGCCCTATATGCCCGCACAGCTGCGCAAGCGCGCCCTCACCGCGTTCCCAGGAGCGGTGCTCAAGCTCCCGCTGCTTTTTTATTGCGTCCATGCCGTTTTGGTAGGCAAGCTTTATCTGCTCCGCCTTTTCGCCGCGCACGGGGCAGGTGAGCTCCACCGCGCCGCCGCGCTGCTGCTTCAGCCATGCCGTAAGCTCATCCGCGCCCGAAGGCATGTCCTTAACGAGTATCTCGCGGGGGATGATGCCGGAGCCTTCGTAATACTGCTGCAAAAACGCGGCCATTATCTCTCCCGCGTCCTCGCCCAGTGCATCCATGGCGTAATGCTGGCTGCCTATAACGCTGCCGCCGCGCACGAACAGGGCGAATATAACGTCGTCCTCGCCGTCCCGCGCAAGCGCGAACACGTCCCGCTCAGCGCCGGTCTTTGTCATCATTGCGCGCTGCTTTTCGCCCATGCGCTCAACCGCGTCCGCCCTGTCGCGGAACTGGGCGGCCTTTTCGTATTCCATATTGTCGCTGGCCTTTTGCATCTGCGTGCGGAGCATATTGCACACGGGGGCGGTGTCCCCCTCAAGGAAGCTCACAACGCTATCGAGCAGCTTATGGTATTCCTCCCGCGTTACGTTGCCCGAACACGGCGCGCAGCATTTGTTTAAGTGATACATAAGGCACGGCCGCTCGCGCCGGGCAATGGCCTTGGCAATATCCTTTTTGCAGTGCCGCACGGGAAACATATCGCGTATGCAGCTAAGTGCGTCCCTAAGCGTTACGGCGCTGAGATACGGGCCAAAGTAACGCGCGTCGTCGTTCTTGGCGCGGCGCACGACCTCGAATCGGGGAAAATCCTGCCTTTCATCAAGGCGGACATAGGGGAAATGCTTATCGTCCTTCAGAAGAATGTTATAGTGCGGCTGAAGGCTTTTGGTCATTGCGGCCTCAAGGGTCAGCGCCTCTGTTTCATTGGCGGTGAGTATATACTCAAAATCCGCAATGTGGCTCACCATTGCCCGCACCTTTGGGCTCATGTTCTTTTGGGAATGGAAATACTGGCGAACACGGTTCTTCAAATTGACCGCCTTGCCGACATAGATTATTTCTCCTTCCGCGTTAAACATTCTGTATACGCCCGGGTGATCCGGCAGGAGCTTAAGCTTTTCCTCTACCAACTGATTCATGGGACGTATTATACGATGTTTTGGAGCAAATTTCAATCCGGCTCGGTGCTTGGGTCGGTATCACGGGTGATTATGATTATGGTTTCGCCGTCTGTACCGGCGGAAAGCTCGCGGCGGATAAGCTCCTCCATGGCGGCGCGGAGGGCGCACAGGCGGATTAAATTTGCTGCATCCGCAAGGCGGAAACGCAGAAAGCCTTCTATATTCAGCGCGGATTCGGCCTTGGTATACTCCATAAGGCGGGAGAGGGCATTGGCAAAAAGGCTTGCACTACGCGGCACGCGGCGCATTAGCTCCCCCGCGCGGACGGCGGCGCGCTCAGCCTCGGCGGCTTCAAGCGGATATGCTTTAAGCTCGCGCTTTATCTCCTCCGCTGCGGCATCGTTGAGCAGAACGCGGCACAGCGCCATGCATAGCTGCTCCCGCGCTTCCCCGTCCCGCGTTATCACGGCGGCCTTCTGCCCTTCTCCCCTTACCCCAACGCCCTCAGCTCCCCTCAGCGCGCGGCGTATCCTGTCCGCTATGTCAATGCGGTAGTCTATCGTTTCTATGCTGTATTCCCTCATGCTGCCCTCCCTGCGCGGGCGCCGGTTTGCCCCGCATTGCACCATATTCAAAATACCGCCGTATGGGTGCGTGTCTTTTTGCTTTTTTGTGTTGACATAAGGCAAGCGGCGGGTTTATAATCCGATTAAATATTTCCTTTGGGGTCTACGCGGGAACAGTACCGCGGATATTGCGGCCCAGAGAGGCGCGCCGATAGTGCTGCAAGCGCGCCGCCGCAAGCCGAGCATATGGGAACACCGGCCCGCTACTTAAAGGCGCAGCAGGAGCGATACAGCCTGAACTTAAAGTGGGTTTTATTTTATTAGACCAATTAGGGTGGAACCGCGGATGAGATAAGCATCGTCCGTCCCTTGCGTATGCGCTTGGGGCGGGCGTTTTTTGTATGCGCCGTTCCGCTTCGGGCAAAGATTTTTTTACTTCATAAGGAGGATATTATGAACATCACATTCCCAGACGGATCCGTAAAGCAATTTGAAGACGGCATGACAGCCCTTCAAATAGCCGAAACAATAAGCCAAAAGCTTAAAAAGGCTACCCTTGCCGCCGAAATAGACGGCCAGCGCGCGGACGCCTTCCGCCCCATACACGGCGACCATACGCTCAAGCTGCTCACCTGGCAGGATGAGGACGGCCGCTGGACAATGCGCCACACCGCGTCCCATATACTGGCGCAGGCCGTGAAGCGCGTGCATCCGGAAGCCAAGCTTGCCATAGGCCCCGCAATAGAGAACGGCTTCTATTATGACTTTGACGCGGAGCCCTTCACGCCGGACGATCTTGAAAAGATTCAGAAGGAGATGGAGAAGATAATTGCCGAAGCGCTGCCGCTGGAGCGGTTTGAAATGCCCCGCGCGGAGGCGATAGAATACTTCAAGCAGAAGGAAGAGCCCTATAAGGTTGAGCTTATAGAGGACCTGCCGGAGGACGCGATAATAAGCTTCTATAAGCAGGGGGACTTCGTTGACCTGTGCGCCGGCCCTCACGTTGAAACAACGGGCAAGGTAAGGTTCGTAAAGCTGATGAGCGTTGCGGGCGCGTACTGGCGCGGCAGCGAGAAGAACAAGATGCTGCAGCGTATTTACGGCACGGCGTTTGAAAAGAAGGCCGATTTGGACGAATACATAAACCGCATAGAGGAGGCCAAGAAGCGCGACCACAGGAAGCTGGGACGCGAGCTTGGGCTGTTCGCCCTGCTTGAGGAGGGGCCGGGCTTCCCGTTCTTCCTGCCCAAGGGAATGGTGCTTAGGAACACGCTGCTTGATTACTGGCACGAGGTGCATAAGCGCTACGGCTACGTTGAAATTTCAACGCCTATAATACTTAACCGCGATTTGTGGCTGCGCAGCGGGCATTGGGACCATTATAAGGACAACATGTATACCACCGTTATAGACGGCGAGGATTACGCAATAAAGCCCATGAACTGCCCCGGCGGAATGCTGGTATATAAGACAGAGCCGCATTCCTACCGCGAGCTGCCGCTGAGGATGGCTGAACTGGGCCTTGTGCACAGGCACGAGCTTTCCGGCGCGCTGCACGGGCTGTTCCGCGTGCGCTGCTTCACGCAGGACGATGCGCACATATTCATGACCTGGGACCAGATGGAACAGGAGATACAGAACGTTGTAAGGCTGTTTGACGAGGTGTACTCCACCTTCGGACTCAGCTACCAGATAGAGGTTTCCACAATGCCCGAGGATCACATAGGCGAAAAGGAAACATGGGACATGGCCACGGATACGCTCAAGCGCGCGATAGAGCACATGGGCAAGACCTATGTTATAAACGAAGGCGACGGCGCGTTCTACGGCCCGAAGCTGGACTTCCACCTTTCCGATTCGCTTGGACGCACATGGCAGTGCGGTACGATACAGCTGGATATGCAGATGCCTGAGCGGTTCGACCTTGAATACGTTGGCGCGGACGGCGAAAAGCACCGCCCCGTTATGATTCACCGCGTGGTGCTGGGCAGCATAGAGCGCTTCATAGGCGTTATAACGGAGCATTTCGCGGGCGCATTCCCCACCTGGCTTGCTCCTGTGCAGGTTAAGGTGCTTGCAATGACAGACCGCACGCATGAGGCCGCAAAGCAGATTGCCGACAGCCTTGACAAACTGGGCATCCGCGTGGAGACGGACCTGCGCAACGAAAAGATAGGCTTCAAGATTCGCGAGGCGCAGATGCAGCGCATACCTTACATGCTGATAATAGGCGACAAGGAAGTTGAAAACAACGTTATTGCCGTGCGCAGCCGCAAGGGCGGCGACCTGGGCACGATGCCCCTTGCCGCGTTTGAAGAAAAGCTTATGGAGGAGGTAAAGACCCGCTCCATCAGCGAATGCGTGACGAAGTAAATATTTGTGTTGATATGGGGGACGGGAGACTGTCCCCCTTTGCTCTCCCCCTTACACACTATCGTCCCTTGCGTCCCTATCGTCCCTAAGCCGCTATTTGCCTGGATTTTTTCAGGGACGATGGCAGGGACGATGAAATCTTGCGTCCCTGAGCGCATTGACGTGCGCAGTGAAATTGCGCTTATGCGTTGTAGGGGCCGTCATTGGCGGCCCGCCCGTGGCTATGCTATTTATGTCAACCCCTCAGTCACGGCTTGCGCCGTGCCAGCTCCCCGTAAAGGGGAGCCTTTTGGTGCGCTTTACAAGCTTACATATTAAGCCTGCCCTGAAAGGGGAGGTGGCGAACGTAGTGAGCCGGAGGGGGAACAGTAAAACAGCTTGGCAGCTTTAAGCCGTTCCCCTTTCGTCACGGCTTACGCCATGCCACTTTCCCCGTAAACGGGGACAGCTTTTGGTATTGTACTATTAAGTTTTCACTTGCATATTTTCTATGATTTGCATATAATATAAGTATAAAACCGCGCCTGCCGGAGACGGTTGGCCACATGTTGATTACTTAATAAAAGTAACCGCTATCCTTGGCCGGAGCGGTTACTTCCTTTTTTGGAGCTTCATAACGAATTCCAAGGTTGCCAAGAACAACCTGAGAAGTCCAACGATAAATGAGCCGCATGCAAAAAACAAAGCCCATGTCACCATTGTGGTCACCTCCTTCCCCTGACATATATCGTAAGGTCAGGATAAGTGGCCAACCGTCCCCTTTTCACGTCAGGGCAGGCGCTTAGGTTAAGTATAATGTAGAATAGTGTCGAATTGCAATAGAAAAGCATATAAAGCGTATCAAAAGGCACCTTACACCCTCTCCCGCTCACACGCCGATAGGCGTATTTCACATTGCGATAGCAATATTTCACCCGTTCGAAGAACGGAGTTCACTGCGTAAGCTTCAGGGACGATGAAATCTTGCGTCCCTGCCATCGTCCCTGAAAAAATCCAGGCAAATAGCCGCTTAGGGACGATAGGGACGCAAGGGACGATAGTGTGTGAAAGGGGTTAGGGCGGGTTAACTCCGCATCTCAAATATTATTGCGCATAAACGCACAAAGCATGGTATAATAAGCATATGTATAAGATTATGATTGTTGAGGATGACGCGGTCATTGCCGCCGAAATACGGGATTATCTGTGCCGGTGGGATATGCAGGGGCATATCGCGCACAGGCTGGACGACATTGTGGGAGAATATATCCGCATAAAACCGCAGCTTATTATAATGGACATCGCGCTGCCGTTCTATAACGGCTTCTATTGGTGCCAGCAGCTGCGGCAGTTTTACGATACGCCCATAATGTTCCTTTCTTCACGTGCGGACAATATGGACATTGTTATGGCCGTGAACATGGGCGCGGACGATTATCTCGTCAAGCCCGTATCCATGGAGGTATTGGTCGCCAAGGCGCAGGCCATGCTCAGACGGACGTATGACTACCGTACACCACTACTGCCAACGGTGCAGGGCGCGCGGTACGACTCCGCGGCGCTGTATATCGAAAAGGACGGCGTGCGCGTAAAGCTTACGCCCAACGAAGGTAAGCTGCTTTCCTGCCTTATATCAAAGCGCGGCAAGGTTGTTTCGCGGGAGGAGCTTATGATATCCCTTTGGGACAGCGACCAGTTCGTTGACGACAATACGCTGAGCGTGAACATGAACAGGCTAAGAAGAAAGTTTGAAGAAGTGGGCGTGAAGAACTGCATAGTGACGCACCGTGCGCGGGGGTATGCGCTGGATGGCTAAGGCGCTGGGCTATATACGGCACCGTGCGCCGTTCGTTGCAATGTATGCAATAAGCATGCTTTGCGTTATCGGGATAGCCTTCTTTGCGGGGGCGGACATGAGCGCCGCGCTGTATACGGCGCTTATAATAAGCTTCTTTTTCGTGTGCATAGCCGTTGTTGATATTGACCGCTATGCAAAAAAGCTGAAAACGCTTGACGAGCTCTGCGGCACCATAACGCATCTGAGCCGCGCCCTGCCGCGGGGCGAAGGCGGGCTTGAAAAGGCGTATACGCACGTGCTTGAAGAACTTTGCAATGAATACGATGCCCTGAGCGCGTCCGAAACGGCGCGTAAGCAGGAATCGCTTGATTACTATACCCTTTGGATACATCAGATAAAAACGCCCATAGCGGCGATGAGGCTCCTTTTGGAGCAGGACGGCGACCGCGCCGTGATGCGGCAGGAGCTTTTCAAAATTGAACAATACGCCATGATGGCGCTAAGGTTCATAAAGCTTGAAAGCATATCGAGCGACATTGTGCTTGCCCCGTGCAGGCTGGATTCCGCCGTTAAGGAGCAGGTGCGCAGCCATTCGATACCCTTTGTTTATAAGGGACTGAGCGTAAGCGTAAACGTTAGCGGGCAAAGCATAATGACGGACAAGAAGTGGCTTGGATTCATAATAGAGCAGCTTATTTCAAACGCCGTTAAATATACCAACAAGGGCGGCGTGACAATATGCGGGGACGCTAAAACGCTCAGCATTGAGGATACCGGCATAGGCATAATGCCCGAGGACCTGCCCAGAATATTTGAAAAAGGATACACGGGCTATAACGGCCGCATAGACGACCGCTCAAGCGGAATAGGGCTTTATATGGCAAAGCGGGCGGCGGACGCGCTGAGCATACGCATAGGCGTTGAATCAAGGCTTGGCAGGGGGACGCGGTTCACGCTTTACTTTCCGGACTGCGAAAGAGAAATATATAAGTGACAAAACTGTAAGATTACACGGCCCATCTGTAAGCTGACGCTATGGCAGATGGGTTTTGTTATGCGGTAAAATAAGTGCATGACAAACGGAGGAATGAAAATGGAACTGTTAAAGGTATCAAATATTACCAAGGTATATAACACCGGCAAAGGCATGCGCCAGTTTAAGGCGCTAAACGGCGTTTCCTTCGACGTGCACGAAGGCGAATTCGTGGCCATAATGGGCCCCAGCGGCAGCGGCAAAACCACCCTGCTGAACATATTGGCAACGCTTGATAAGCCCACCTGCGGCGAGGTATTGCTCGATGGGCACAGCTTCAACCGCGTTAAGGACAGCGAAAGCGCGCGCTTCAGGCGGGAGCATCTTGGCTTCGTATTCCAGGACTTCAATCTGCTGGACAGCTTTAACCTGAAGGACAACATACTGCTGCCGCTTGTGCTTTCCCGCATGGATGTGAACGAGATGGAGCGCAGGCTTTCGCCCATAGCGAAAATGCTCGGCATAGAAGAGCTGCTGACAAAGTTCCCTTATGAGGTTAGCGGCGGCGAAAAGCAGCGCGCGGCGGTAGCAAGGGCAATAATCACGGACCCGCGCATACTCCTTGCGGACGAACCCACAGGCGCTCTCGATTCAAAGAGCAGCAAGCGCCTGCTCGATAACTTTGCCCGGCTTAATTCCCAGGGCAAAACAATACTCATGGTTACGCACAGCGCATTTGCCGCAAGCTATGCTTCCCGCGTGCTGTTCATACGCGACGGCGGCATCTTCAGCCAGATATACCGCGCGGAGGAGAGCAACGCCGCGTTTTTCGACCGCATAGTATCAAACCTTAGCGTGCTTTCGGAAGGGGGCAACGGCCTTGTTTAATGCCTTTTATGCGAAGCTTGCCTTTGCCAATATCCGCAGGGATAAGCGCACATATGTGCCGCACATAATCGCCACGGCGGTGATAAGCGGCGTGTATCTTTTGATAGCGGGGCTTATGTTTTCCTACGGCCTTGCCAATTTGACCAGCGGGAAAACCACGCAGGCCATGTTCTCCTTCGGCATGGTGGTTTTCAGCATATTCGCGTTTTTCTTCATGCTGTATGTGAACAACTTCCTTATAGGCCGCAGGAAGCGGGAATTCGGCCTGTATGCGGTGCTGGGGCTTGAAAAGCGGCATGTGGGCCGCGTGCTTAGGTGGGAAAACCTGTTCACGCTGGGCCTGGGGCTTATACTGGGCATAATCTGCGCGCTCATATTCGGCCAGCTTGCGTTCTGGATACTGCTAAAGCTTATCGACTGCGCGGACGGCAGCCGCTTCGTTATAGGCGCAAAGGCGTATATTATAACGCTTGTGTTCTTCGGCGGCATATTTATTGTTACAAGCGTATATAACACGCTGCGCGTGCGCATAGCCAACCCTATGGAGCTTATACGCGCCCCAAAGAAGGGCGAAAAGGATTCAAAAATGCTTTGGCCGCTGGCGATACTTGGCGTAATAATGCTTGCGGGGGCATACATCGTTATGGAATACGGCAGCATTGCCTTCCTGCGCGCCGTTAAGGCCAACAAGCGCATATATTACCGCCCGTCAAGCTTCATTGCCATATCGGGCATGATACAGCGCATGCGCCAAAACGCGCGCTCCCTTGCCACAATATGCATACTGTCCACAATGCTTGTTGTTACCGTATCGGGCACGCTGTCCCTTTACGCCGGGCGGGAGGAGATGCTGCGCGAGCTCAATCCCCACGACGCTGAGTTTTCCGTACACTTTGTGGATAAGGACAACGGCTATCCCTTGCCCGATAAGGCGGAGCAGGAAAGAATAATAGGCGACATAGAGCAGCTTTTGATAAACAGCGCGGCGAAGCACGGCGTTAAAATATCCAAGGAACGTTTCGTTGCGGGCTATGATGACTCGCAGTATTACGACGCGGCAATAGACATGCCGGAGGTTGACCAGCGCACGGGATTAGCCATAATGGAGGATTTTTACGATGCGCTTGACGCTTATCACGATGCATATAACCGCGGCAGCACATGCTACCTTGTGCGCGGCTCGAAGGACATTTACAACAATCGCGCGGAAAACTACGCCATGTATGGCGGGCTGCTGTTCCTGGGCGTGTTCTTCGGAATGCTGTTCCTTGCGGTAACGGTGCTTATAATCTACTTCAAGCAGATTTCCGAAGGCTATGACGACAAGGCGCAGTTCGATATTCTGCAAAAGGTCGGCATGGACGACAGGCAGGTCAAGTCCACCATCAATTCGCAGGTGCTGTGGGTGTTCTTCATCCCGCTGGGCATGACGCTCTTGCATATGCTTTTCGCGTCCAAGATAATGAGCTGCATGCTCGGCACGTTCCAGCTGAATGATTACGGGCTGATATTTCGCTGCATCGGCGTAACATGCGCGGCGTTCATGCTGCTTTACCTTATCGTATACAAGCTGACCGCGCGGGTGTATTACAGAATAGTCCGCTGGTGAGCAAATGCCGCAGGGGCAGAACGCCTTTGCGGCTTTTTTACATATGTGAACAAAATGTGAACAATTGCCGCGGCAGCGCAAGCCGGGCAATGCCATTGCCGTGATTGTAAATTATGCAAATTGCATAAAAACATTAGAGCGAGTGAATAAGGCTGTATAAAAATAAACAGCCTCTTCGATAAAATGCCTAAATACCTGAATTTTTCGGGGGGGGGGTGGGGCGCCTTGTAAATATACATAAAACATGAAAATAAATTAATTGCCGCGAAAAGGTTGAAAAAATCTTTGCTTATGGTAAAATTATTATAAGCTTAGCCGGGTGCGTTGCGAACATTGAGCGGCTGACAGAAGGTCAAGTGGCTCGGGCTTATGCCGGAGCCTTTTGTTTTCCGTGCCGGCGGGAGGGGGCTTGCACAGCGGGCGCGGCGTATTCGGTTAAGCGGGGAAAAAACACAGAAGAACTTAATAAGGAGGAGGGAATTGCATGAACAAAACCAAACGAGTGCTGTCGGTGGTTCTGGCGGTACTCATGCTGTCTTCACTGATAGCGGCGCTGGCGATAGCGGATGGTCAACATACCGTTGTCATCAACTACGTTTTCACGAATGGTAAGCAGGCCGCGCCTTCGTGGACTGCTACTCTGGCAGAAGGCAGCAGTCTCGAACAGACAGTAACGAGCCCGACGGTTGTAGGCTACGCGCCTGACCAGCCAAGCGTTGATGTTTTCGTTAACAACATAACCGAGAACAAAACCTATACTGTAACCTACCATCCGGCGAACGTAGGCTTTACTGTTAACCACTATTTGCAGAACGTTGCGGACAACAACTATACGTTGGACAAAACGGAAGAAGTTGGCGGCTTCACCGAGAGTGAAGTAGGCGATGGCCTTGCCGAAACATATCCCGGCTTTGCAGCACTGCTGTATAATACCAAAGCCAAGGTGGCGGCGGACGGCAGCACCGTGGTCGAGATATATTACGACCGCAATTACTACATGATGAGCTTTAATCTTGACGGCGGCTACGGCGTAGAGCCTATCTATGCCCGCTATGGCGCGTCCGTAAAGGTTGAAAATCCCACTAAGCCCGGTTATACGTTTAACGGTTGGGAGCCCACTGTGCCCGAAACCGTTCCGGCAGAAAACACAACCTATAAGGCGAAGTGGAAAGTTGATGACAGCGTGAATTATCGTGTGCAGTATTGGCAGGAAAACGCCAACGATGACGGCTTTAGCTATGAATCGTCTGTTCAGAAGAAAGCCGCACCGGGTACTGTTATAACTGCGGCGAACGATAAGAACTATACGGGATTTCATTACGATCATACCGACGGCGCTACCGTTGCAGCAGACGGCAGCAGCGTTGTGAACGTATACTATAAGAGGAATACTTATACGTTGACGTTCAAGGTAAATGAGGGTTTTATATTTGATAATTGGGTAATCAAAGCCGAGTTCAAGAACATAAAATATGGCGCGGATACTTCACCGTGGTGGAATCAGGCTCCGAGCGGATACCTGTGGCATACAACGTCAAGTGGAAGCACGTTCTATACAGCTGCGCCCGATATGCCTAATAGCAATCTGACTATTTATGGCAAAAAAAGTAGCGGTATGAGTACTATTCATTACTATGAGAAGGGTACTACCACAAGCATAAAGCCGGATTTGAAGGTTCAGAATAGCGGATGGAGCTTTACAGTCGAGGACTATATTGAAATACCCGGCTTTGAATATGATTCAAATAAGGTGCAGGGTAATAATTACTACCTCTACTACACCCGCAACAGCTATAAGCTGGACTTCAACAGTGCCAACGTTATTGTAAGGAGCAATACAATTCCTTACGATAAGGCGTTGTCGAGCTATTACTTCGAGCCGAGTTATCCTACCGGTATTTTGGAAGAAGGAGGCTATGTATTCGCAGGTTGGTATACAGACCCCGGTTGCACGGAAGCCGTTGCTTGGGATACCGCAAAGATGCCGTACAACAATACAATATTCTACGCCAAATGGGCGCCCAAGACCCACACGGTCAAGACTTTCCTAACAAAGGAAAAGATAGAGGAGAACGACCCGATAGATACATGGGACAACGTTCCTCATGGCACGGCGGTAACGAATACGCCCGCAGATCCCCAAAACGGCTCATATGTGTTCGTGGGCTGGTTCTATATGGACGGCAATGTTGAAAAGGCGTTCGACTTCTCCATGCCCGTGATAAAGGATCTTAACCTTTACGCCAAGTGGAGCAGCAATACGCTGGTCACATACACCATCTATTATAAGTCTGGTGATACCGAAATTGCGGAGCCGACCACCGGCAGCGCGCTTGCGGGCACCACCCTGACATTCGAAGCCAAAACCGGAGACGAACTGAACAAAGATTATCAGAGCGGCTACTTCCCCAATACCGGCAGCCACTCCCTGACCATGGATATCAATGGCAATAACGAATTTACGTTCGTGTATGTGGCAAAGGAGAAGGTTGGCTACACCGTAAGGTATCTTGAAAAGGGTACGGAGAATGTGCTGCATCAGGAAAAGACTGCTGAAACCAGCAACGCTATAATCACGGAGAAGTTCGTGCAGATAAGCGGCTACGCGCCCGATGCTTACCAGAAGCGCCTTGTGCTCAGCGCAACCGAAGCCGAAAACGTGATTACGTTCTGGTACACCAAGGATGATGTTCACGCGCCCGTGCAGATAGTGCATTGGATACAGAACATAGCGGGCGAGGGCTATACAGAGTATCAGAGCAGCACGAACCTGAACGGTGAGATAGGCCAAACCTATACGGGAACTCCGCTGACCATACCCGGATTTACCTATAATGCGGAAAAGAGCAATGCCAGCGGCGAGCTTACGGCAGAAGGCCTTGAGCTGAACCTGTACTATGATAGGGTAAAATATTCGTACACGGTTCGTTATGTCGATGCGACCGACAACAACAAGGATATCGACCACGCGGCAAACGTAACAGGCGAAGGACTGTTTGGCGCACAGGTGATAGGTTCCCAGAAGGAATTCAATGGCTATATGCCTGCGGATAACGAGCCTAAGCAGAAGTCCATCATAATCGGCACGGGCACGAATGAGATAATATTCTACTATTATCCTTGCTACTACATCGGCCATGTGCGGAGCGGCAGATTAAACAATACCGACACCATCCGCCTGATCGACAGCAAGGCGAACCTCACCGCAGCCGTCACCCCCGGCTACCTCTACGGCGGCGCGTTCACGGACGTAGCTTGCGACGCTGATCACGTGCAGACGTTTACGCAGGGCGAAAACGCCATCAACTTCACACCCGTAAAGGGCGAGACGTACTACATTTGGGAGGTAAGTGAAACTTATCTGAAGCCGAGAGCGTATGTTGTATCGCGGCATGACCCGAATGCTATACCTGACGCAAACGGCAGCACCCTGAATGTGGCCGGCCTGTACCTGACCAGTTCTGTTGACCGCAATATGTACAGCGAAGTTGGCTTTACCGTTGATGGAACAAACTTCGCAAGCGATGGCGGCAAGGTATATGACAAGGTTCAGGCTGTTTATACCGATGGCAGCGGAGTCAAGGAAGAGATGTATGTTATGGATGATGGTGTGTGGGATGTGCAAGCACAAGCTCCTGCTTCACGCGGCGGCTATGTAAGCATATACACCGTAAGCATGAATACCTTCTATAAAAAGAGCGCTGAAAGCTCGCTGTCTTATCAGCCCTATTGGGTAACGCTGGACGGCATAAAGGTTACCGGTGCCTATGAAGCAAGGACCTGCTATTATCAGGGTGTTGGCAATGGCGATATAGGGATCTCCAATTGCGTTGACAGCGATTCTGCGGTGAGCATCTATAGGGCTGCTACCACCAATACCATAGGCGTTGAGAGCGTTGCCGTGCTGAGCGCTGCGCCCGAAACCGTGCAGCCCGAGGTACCCGTAACTCCCGAAATTCCGGAAGTACCCGAAGCGCCGGATATGACGCTCAACAACGACGCTATGTATCTGCGCGCGCAGTACACCTACGAGATGATGACCAACACCGTCAAGTTCATCTCTGCCATAGACGTGAACGAGTGCACCGAATACGGCTTCGTGATAAACGGCGAGGTTGTTAAGTGCGAAGAAGCGGCCGAGACCGTTGATGGTTACGACGCGAACTATCTCTTCGGCGGCAGCGTGAACGGCGCAATGCTGATGAGCTGCAATATGCTGCTGGACGGCCTTGTGGATGGCATGACGCTAAATGTTACCCCGTACTATGTGGCGCTTGACGGCACCACCGTTGTGTACGGCGAGACCCGCACGCTGGTATACCGCCAGTGGGTCGGCCTTGAAGGTTAAGAAAGGGGGACAGCAGAATGAAGAAGTTTGGCTTTGTAATGCCTGATGTTGCAAGCCCCTTGCCCACGCCCAGCGAGACGCAGGTACCCGTTTATCGCTCCGGCGAAACACATGTTCACAGCATCGGCCCGGGCATAAGCGAGATAATGCTGCCCGACGGCACGATAGTGAACGTTGACCCCCAGGGCAACATACTTAAGGACATAGTGGACTAACCCAATGAGAATCAGCGGAGGGGTCTGACGGATCTCTCCGCTGTGTTTTAGTATTATGGAAATTAGTGTAAGACTTGGCGGCGTGCCGCTGATGCTTAGCTGCGCGCATAATGAATATATGCTCATGTATATGCCGTTCGCGTGCTGCGATATGCCGCTGGCGCGCGTTGGCGTGAGCGCGGCGGAGGTGGAACGGCTGCTGCCGCTGTATGAGGAGGGCAGCACCGCGCCGTATGTGGAGCACATGGAGCTGTGTACCCGCGCGTGCGATGCGCTGCTACCGTTTGAACGGGCCATATTCCATGGCGTGGCGTTCATATGGCGCGGGCAGGCATGGCTGCTCACCGCGCTCAGCGGCACGGGCAAAACCACGCATTATATCCAATGGAAACGCCAATATGGCAGCGAGATAAGCATAATAAACGGCGATAAACCCGTGCTTGACTTTTCGGAGGAGGGCATAAGCGTGCATCCTTCGCCCTGGCGCGGCAAGGAGAACATGGGCAGTATGCGCTCCGCCCCGCTTGGCGGCATAATAATGCTTAAACAGGGGCAGGAAAACGCCATGCGCCGCGTTGAGCCAAAGGAAGTCGTTGCGGAACTATTCATGCAGTTCCTGTTCACGCGGTCTACTCCGCTTGATGTGCGGCGGGTTTGCGCGCTGGAAGAGCGGCTGCTGCAAACCGTGCCGGTGTGGCAGCTTGTTAACCGCGGAGATGAAGCATCCGCCCGGCTGTGCCACGATACGCTTGCAAAGGAGATGTACAACGCATGAAGTATACCATTCTGCCCGGAATAGTGCGCACGGAGGTGTGCGGCGAAACAATGCTGGTGGCCTGCGGCAGCGCCCGCGGCAAAGCGCCGTATGCCCGCATGCTGAACGAAACGGCTGCGTTTTTGTGGAAACAGCTTGAGCTTGGGCGCGACGAAGCGGCAATAATCGCCGCGCTGACGGAAGAATACGGCATAGATGAGCAAACGGCTCAGGCAGCGTATTCCTCCTTCGCCCAAAAGCTTAAAGAAAGCGGATACCTGCTGGAAGAATAAGGCGACAATATAAAAACAGACTCACCGTGCTTGGTGGGTCTGTTTTGGTTTAATTTGAATTTAATATAATTGCCCGTCCATGATTTCCTTGACTATTTCTATGGCGCGCTTGGCATAGGGCGTGAGAACCTTGCCCTTCATGTTAACGGCGCAGAAGTCTATGCGTTTCATCTCATTGCCGACGGAGAACAGGTGCAGCGGCTGCGAAAGGGAAACAAAGCTGCGGTAACTGTCTGCGCAGAAGCCAACGCCCTGCCCACGGGAGACCAACTCCATTATGGTTTCCACTTTATCGAGCGTAATTATGTGCTTTGGCGAAACGTGCGCAGATTCGAGTATTTGATCCGTAAACGCGCGCAGGCTGCCGCCGCTGCGGCTGAGGAAAAAGCGCTCGTTTTCAAACAGCTTCAGGCTTATCCACGGGTAGCCTTCGTCCGCAGTGGTGGCCAGGGGATAGGCCGAGGCTATCGGGTGGTCAACGCCCGTCATGAACAGCACGGAGTCTCGATATATAGGGTGATACTCATATTCGGACTTCTTCGTTGGGCAGTTGCAGAAGAAAATATCTATCGTGTTGTCCGAAAGCATGGATTCAAGCCGCGATACGGTATCCTCCACAAAGCTGAACTCAACATGCGGATATTCTTCCGAAAATGCGGATACCAGCGGCGGTATCAGGCGGGAAGAACGGAAATACTGAAAGCCCATTCTCAGCCGCCCGCTGATGTTTTCAACAATGCTGGAAATTTCGGCATCGAATTCCTCTTTAAGGCGTATCATCTTCTGCGCCTTGGCAACGTATAGCTCGCCGGCGTATGTAAGGCGGAATTGCTTGCCAATCCTGTCGAACAGTTTGATGTTTAGCGAGCGTTCAAGGTTGCTTAGGAACAGGCTCAGATTAGGCTGCGATGTATTCAGTATTTTGGCCGCCGCGGTAAGGCTGCCGGTTTTTGCGATTGCGCACACATATAGCTGCTCGCGTAGGTTCATGGTAGACCTCCTTTCAGCCGCGTTTGTAAAATAAATCAAATCAAATAGCAAGATAAAATTTCATGATACTGATTTTATGCAGATTATATCAGCAGATTCGACAAAAAGTCAAGCGTTTTAACATAAATTAATAGGAGAATTTTGCATAAAAATAAATTTGGCAGCCTGAATATTTTTAACCGGCTGCAACGATGATAATAAATACAAAACATAGTTATAAAATATATGTACTTTACAAATGATGCGAATGCGGTTATATTATCAATAACCCCCAAAGGGTAATCTGATAAGGAGAAATGACATGAAAAAGTACCTGGCAATGCTCCTCGCTTGTGCGATGATATTCGCATTTGCAGCAGGATGCGCACAGCAGAATCCCGCTAATTCTGACGAACCCACTGCTACCAACGCTCCCACCTACGTGGAAGCCACTCCCGTGCAAAATACGGAACTTGTGACCGACGGCAACGAGACCGTGTCCGACAAGGATACCATCAACATAGCCGTTGACCGTGAGCCTGCTACGCTCAATCCCGGCGGCGTATCCAGCAACGTTAACGAAATAATCATGCGCAACGTGCTCGACACTCTGCTCAAGTTTGACGAGAACGCCATCCCCCAGGCTAACCTTGCCACCGAGTGGGAAGCCATTGACGACCTCACTTGGCAGTTTAAGCTGCGCGACGATGTGAATTTCACCAATGGCGAGCATTTCACCGCTAAGGACGTTGTGTATTCCATCAATCGCCTTGCAAACACCACCACCGGCGCCAGCGCCCTGACCTACATTGATCTGAGCGGCGTGGAAGCGGTTGACGATTACACCGTGAACATAAAGACCACCAAGCCCTATGCCTTCCTTGAGGCTCAGCTTTGCCAGGCCGTTATGTGCATAGTGAACGAAAAGGCCATCACCGAAATGGGCGAGGATGCTCACGGCCGCGCGCCCGTAGGTACCGGCCCGTACATGGTTGCCGATTGGACCGCCGGCGAAAGCATCACCCTTGAGCGCAACGAAAACTACTGGGGCGAACCCGCCAAGCTTAAGACCGTTGTGCTGAAGATAATGACCGAAGGCACCTCCCGTACCATCAATCTTGAGACCGGCGATATCGATCTGAACTGCCGTCTCCAGACCACCGATATAGACCGCGTTGAGGAAAGCAGCGACATGTATGTGCTCGCCGGCGCCCAGAACACGCTGCGTTATATCTGCTTCAACACCTCCGTTGAACCCCTTAACAATGTAAACGTCCGTAAGGCCCTGTACCATGCGACCGATACCGAGCTTATTCGCGAAACCATATACGGCGTAAAGAGCAGCGAAAAGGCCAACGGCCCCATTCCTCCCTCCTTCCAGGGTAAGAATCACGACCTGCCCGAATATGAGTACGATCCCGCCAAGGCTAAGGAAATGCTGGCCGCCGAAGGCTATGAAAACGGCTTTGAGGTTTCCTTCATCTATCTTGCCAACACCACCAACAACATGTTTGCCGAAATGCTTCAGTCCATGTGGGCGGAAGTGGGCGTAACGCTCGTGCTTCAGCCCACCGAGAGCGGCACCCTTTCCACCATGCTCAACGCCGGTGACTACGAAGTTGGTACTGCCGCGACCGATATGAAGCTGTGCGACGCGGGCGAGGGCCTGTATGCCTTCTTCCACAGCAGCTCCCGCGGCAGCAGTCAGGACCGCACCTGGCTCAACGATGCCGATGTGGACGCCATACTGGACAAGATAGTTACCACCCTTGACGCCGAAGAGCGCAACAAGCTGGTATCCGAGGCCGAGGCCATGATACACGACCTGTGCCCCATGATCTACATCTGCCACCCCTGGCGCGTATACGGCGCGCGTTCCGATGTACGCGGCCTGAAGGTGCTGCCCTATGACATGGAGTACTACTCCAAGCTTTACTTCGTCAACGAAGACTGATTATAAGGTTCTTCCCCTTTAACACCCGGCAGCAGCGTTTGCCCCACGCAGACGGTGCTGCCGGTGAATATTACATTAGGAGGCAATACCATGCTTAAATATATTGCAAGGCGTTTGCTCATGCTTATTCCCGTGCTTCTTGGCGTTATACTGCTGGTTTTTTCGCTTATGTATATCACGCCGGGCGATCCGGTGGACTCATTGCTTGGCGATAATGCAACGCCGGAGGCACGCGAGGCTCTGCGTGAGGAGCTGGGCCTTAACGGCGGCTATTTTGAACGCTTTTTTAATTATGTTGTGCGCCTTCTGCGCGGCGATATGGGAATATGCTATTCCACCCGCCAGAACGTTGCCACGCGCATAGCGCAAACCTTCCCCAATACCGTTAAACTTGCAAGCTTTGCTGTTGCTTTCGCGGTGGTGTTCGGGCTAACGTTCGGCATCGTGTCCGCAATAAGGCAGTATTCAATTATAGATAATATTGTTATGAGCATCTCCATGATTGGCATATCAATGCCGTCGTTCTGGTGCGGACTGCTGCTGATGCTGCTTTTCTGCGTAAAGCTGAAATGGCTGCCGGCATCGGGCTTTGATTCCTTCTCCTGCGTTATTCTGCCGGGCATAGCGCTGGGCGTTAACAGCGCCGCAAGCATAGCAAGAATGACGCGCTCCAGCATGCTGGAAGTAATAAGGCAGGATTATATTTCCACAGCCCGCGCTAAGGGCCTTAGCGAATTTAAGGTGGTAACGGTGCATGCGCTTAAGAACGCGCTTATCCCCGTAATAACCACTATCGGTATGCAGTTCGGGTTGCTCCTTGGCGGCGCGGTGCTTATCGAATCCATATTCGCTATACCCGGCGTTGGCAAAATGATGGTGGATGCCATAAAATCCAGAAACTATCCCGTTGTTCAGGGCGGCGTGCTGGTGATAGCGCTTTCGTTCTGCCTTGTCAATTTGGTGGTGGATATACTGTATGCATATGTCGATCCGCGCGTGCGGTCGCAATATAAATAAGGGGGTGCAAGGATGAGCGCGATTTCAACCAAACCAAACGTACCCAAGAAGCGCAGCAAACTGCAGGAAACATGGCGCCGCTTCAGGAAAAACGGCCGCGCGGTAGTTGGCCTTTGCATTGTTATAATACTGGTGCTGTGCGCTGTGCTTGCGCCGATAATTTCGCCGTATGAACCCAATGCGCAGGATCCGCGCAACCGTTTGCAGGGCCCAAGCGCGGGCCACTGGTTCGGCACGGATGAATTGGGCAGGGATATACTCAGCCGCATAATTTACGGCGCACGCATATCCATGTCCGTAGGCCTTATTGCAATATGCATATCGCTAATCGGCGGCGTTACGCTGGGCGCGATAGCGGGCTATTACGGCGGAACGATAGACAATATAATAATGCGCTGCATGGACGTTTTGCTGTCAATCCCGACAATACTTTTGAACATATCAATCGTTGCGGCGCTGGGCTCAGGCTTGCAGAACGTTATGATAGCAATCGGCGTATCGAGCATACCGGGCTACTGCCGCATAGTCAGGGCAAGCATACTCTCCCTTAGGGATCAGGACTTTGTTGAAGCCTCCCGCGCGGCGGGCGCAAACGACTTTTTCCTGATAACGCGGCATATTCTGCCTAACTGCCTTGCCCCGCTTATCGTGCAGGCAACGCTTAGGATAGGCGCAGCAATACTTTCCTGCGCCAGCATGAGCTTCCTTGGCCTTGGCATAGTGCCGCCCACGGCGGAATGGGGCAGCATGCTTTCCACCGGCCGCGACTTCCTGCGCGATGCGCCGCATGTGTGCATATTCCCGGGCCTTGCCATTATGGCGGCGGTGTTCAGCATGAACCTTGTCGGCGACGGACTACGCGATGCGCTTGACCCGAAGCTGAAGGACTAAGGAGGGAAACACAATGGCGAACGAAAAGCTTTTGGAAATAAAGAACCTTACTGTTCACTATCAGTCCTATGACGCCACGGTGCACGCCGTGGAAAACCTTAATCTCTCGCTTGGCAACGGCGAAACGCTGGGCCTTGTGGGCGAAACGGGCGCGGGCAAAACAACAACCGTAAAGTCCATAATGCGCATACTTCCAACTCCCCCTGCACGGGTAGTATCGGGCGAAATATTCTTCGACGGGCAGGACCTTTTGAAGGTTAGCGAAAAGGAAATGCGCAAAATACGCGGCAAGGAAATTGCCATGATATTCCAGGACCCCATGACGAGCCTTAACCCCGTTATGACGGTTGCGGATCAGATAGCTGAGGTTATACGCCTGCATGACGGCGGCAGCCGCGCAGAGGCGCACAGGAAGGCGTGCGACATGCTGGAACTTGTTGGCATAAGGCCGGAGCGCGGCAGCGATTATCCGCACCAGTTTTCCGGCGGCATGAAGCAGCGCGTGGTAATAGCAATGGCGCTGGCGTGCAACCCGCGCTTCCTTATAGCGGACGAGCCTACCACCGCGCTTGACGTTACCATTCAGGCGCAGGTGCTGGAACTGATGAAAAAGCTGAAGGCGCAGTATCAAACCGCAATGGTAATGATAACGCACGACCTTGGCATAGTGGCGGAAATTTGCGACTATGTTGCCATAATGTACGCGGGCGAGGTTGTTGAGTACGGCACGCGGGAGCATATATTCAACTCCACCGCGCATCCGTATACAAAGGGCCTTTTTGCCTGCATACCGGATATATTCACCGAGCAGAATGAGCTTATTCCCATAAACGGCCTTACGCCCGATCCTACCGATCTGCCGCAGGGCTGCCGCTTCAACCCGCGCTGCCCTTACGCAACAGAGCGCTGCCGGCAGGAGCATCCGGAGAACGTGGAGATAGAACCGGGCCACTTTGTGGCGTGCCATTTGATAAACGGCGGAGGTAACGAAAATGCCTGATAAGCTGCTGGAAGTAAAACACCTTAAAAAGTATTTCAACACCAAGAACGGCCTGCTGCATGCCGTGGACGACGTTAGCTTTGATATTGAGCGGGGCGAAACGCTGGGACTTGTGGGCGAATCCGGCTGCGGAAAATCCACCATAGGCCGCGCCATACTGCGCCTGCACGAACCCACCAGCGGCGAGGTGCTGCTGAACGGCGTTGACGTGACAAAGCTTAATAAGCAGGAGCTGCGCGCGCTGAGACAGAAGATGCAGATAGTGTTCCAGGACCCGTATTCCTCGCTGGACGGCAGGAAGAGCGTTTTTGAAAGCATAGGCGAGCCGCTGGTGATACAGAAGGTCTGCAAGAGCAAAAAAGAATATGAAGAACGGGTATATGAACTGATGGAGACGGTTGGCCTTGCCGAAAGGCTGGTCAATGCCTATCCGCACGAGCTTGACGGCGGCCGCCGCCAGCGCGTGGGCATAGCAAGGGCGCTTGCGCTCAATCCGGAGTTCCTTGTGCTGGATGAGCCGGTATCGGCGCTGGACGTATCCATTCAGGCACAGGTGCTCAATCTTATGCAGCAGCTGCAAAAGGACAGAGGACTGACGTATCTGTTCATATCCCATAACCTGAGCGTTGTTAAACATATTTCCGACCGCATAGCGGTAATGTACCTTGGACGCATGGTTGAGCTTGCGGACTGCAAACAGCTGTTCAAAAATCCTGTTCATCCGTATACCAAGGCGCTGCTTTCCGCCGTGCCTATCCCCAGGCTTGACGTTAAGACGGAGCGCATATTGCTGGAAGGCGACGTGCCAAGCCCCGTAAACCCCGCGCCGGGCTGCCGCTTTGCGGGCCGCTGCGCGCAGTGCATGGAAAGATGCACCGCTGAACAGCCGGAGCTGAGGGAAATAGAACCCGGCCACTTTGTGGCGTGCCATCTGTGCGACAGATGATTTTGTGGAGGTATACATATAGTGAACACGTTTAAGAAGGTAGTCCTTTCCGGCACGCCGCATGAGCGCGGCGTAACATACGGGCGGGAATGCCGCGAACTGATAGACCGCACGATAGGCGACTACGAGCGCTATTTTAACAACAAGCCCAACCTTTCATGGGATTACGCAATACAAATGGCGGCCAAGTTCATACCCGCCATAGAGGCGTTTGCGCCGGAACTGATGGAGGAGATGCACGGCATAGCGGAAGGCTGCGGCCGTTCATTTGACGAAATACTTGCCATCAACTGCCGCAGCGAGCTGCTGCGCTTTGAAGGATCGCACGACGACAGGCACCATAAGGATGCGGAGGAATGTTCCTGCATAGGCGCATTGCCCGAGCGCACCACAAATGGCCATGTGCTAACCGCGCAGAACTGGGACATGTATTACTGGGCGGAAGAACACGGCGTTGTGCTGGAGATATTGCAGGACAACGGGCCGGACTGCTTCTGCCTTACGGAAGCGGGCCAGCTTGCGCGTTACGGCATGAACCAGGCGGGCGTTGGACTGGCAATAAACAGCCTGCCGCGCGAAATTGAGACCGACCCCATAGGCGTGCCGAGCGCGATAGTGCGCCGCAAGTTTATAAGCACCGGCAACTGGGCGGAATGCCTGGACATATTGTTCTCCATCCGCCACATGGCGCCAATGAACTTTCTTGTGTCCAACGGCAATCTGCACGGGGACATGATGTGCATAGAGGCCGGCGCCAACGGCGCGCAGATACTCTATCCCGAAAACGGCCTGACGTATCACACTAACCATTTCCTTTCCCAGGGGCATTTGCTTTACGGGCGCAAGGGCAGCAGCGTGAACCGCTACAATACCATAAAGCGCCTGCTCAGCGGCAAGGAAAAGATAGGCATAGCGGACATGATATCCGTGCTCAACTGCACTTTCGGCGCGCCCGAATCCGTGCTTAACCAGCGCAACAGCCGCGATAAGGAAATAGAGCAATGCGCAACGCTTGCCTGCTTCATAATCGATGCTACCGAGCGCCGCTTCTGGGTGCGCAAGGGCAACATACGCGAAAACCCGTTTGTGGAGTACAAATGGACCCGGCCGGATAAAATCTACGCCGAGTGGAGATAATTGCAAGATATACGGAAAGAGCGGCCCAATGAGCCGCCCTTTCCGTATAATGAAAATGAATCGTTTGGTTTACTTCTTTGTAATGGACATCAGTTTGCCGCGCCTTCATCATCTGCCTTAACAGCGGAACACGCGGGAGCGGGCGCAACCTTGCGCGGGCGGCCGCGCTTGCGCTTGGGCCGTTCCTCCATAAGCTTAGGCGCCTCCTCGTTTTCATCGGCCTGGGTGGAGGATTCATTCCCGTCATGCATTTTTGAATACGCTGTATATTCGCTGCGCAGGTTCTCAATCTGCGTCTGAAATGCCTGCACATCGTCCTTCATCTGACCTGCCATGAGCGATACGAGCGCGTTTGCCATTACCATGGGCGCGGAATAGGAATTGTAATATATCGGCGTATCGGCCTGGCATATAAGCGTTACGGTGGCGTGCCGCGCAACGGCCGATGCAGGGTTTTCCGCTATGCACACTATCGGGATGTTGTGCTTAACAAGCTGCTCCGCAAGGAAGGGCATGCGGCTGTTGTCAAGGCGGGGAAAGGACAGCATGAAGAAAGCATCGTTCGTGCGGATGCCGGAAAGCATGTTGGTAAGGAAAATGGTGCTGTCCACATCGAATATCTGCACGTCTATATTCAGCGAACTGAGCCGGTTCTGCAAAAACGGCAGCAGCGTTTTGCTCACGCCCTGCGCAACCAAATGCACCCGCCCGCAGTTCCTTAATATATCGCATGCGCGGTACATGTCGCGCGAGCTGAGATTTTCAAACGTATTCGTGATATTGTCAAGATCCGCCTGCACCACGCGGTGAACAATATCGCTGGTGCTGTTCAGCCCGCTCAGGGCCGATGCAAGGCGCTTGCCGGGATACACGCTCTGCCGCGTATATGCCCTAAGCTCCTTTTTCAAATCAAGGAAACCATTTATACCCAGCTTGTCAAGGCAGCGCAGCACGGTAACGGGCGAGGCGCTCACGCTGTCGCTGAAATCCTTGAGTGATTGAAAACACGCGCGGTCCGGATTATCGGTAATGTAATCCACTATGCGCTTGTGAACCCGCGAAAGGTTGTTGTAGTTGGCATTGATCCGGTCGATTAAATCCATGTGCGTGAACTGCACCCCATTTGTTAGACATGTGATATAATGCTAACAAGTGGGGTGATT
>ERZ827108.1313-NODE-1313-length-34036-cov-4.660634_pt1 | contig 34036 bp, 34 predicted proteins | sample MGYA00519921_ERZ827108 | MGnify/ENA primary metagenome ERZ827108 (study PRJEB31778, sample SAMEA3449258) | human gut metagenome | biome: human gut; feature: human-associated habitat; material: faeces | place: United Kingdom | collected 2010/2012 ...
CTGACCTTGATCCTGTCAGTCCTTTTTCTCTTCCTGATCTGTAAACGCCTGTCGTCCATTTTCTACTGAATCATCAGTCTCCACTACTTCTGACAGTTTTCCATCCTTGTATTCATACGTTTTTGAGGTTCTGAAGATGGTATTACTTGATCCCACCTGTGCCACCATGATCGTATCTCCGTCTTTCAATTCCGAATCTTTCAGGTCCAGCCGTGTATTATTCATGAACTTGGTATCCTGCTTTTCATCATTGATATACACTTTACTCTGCTTCGTAAAGTTTGCCCCGTAGATACTGTAATCGCCGTTGAGCTGCGTTACCACATCCTTGATCTCGGCATCCTTGACTCCCATGACCATATGACCTTCTGTGATCGGTGCACCATTTTTTTCATAAGCATACTGCTTTCCATACATGATATCATACTGAAGCAGTTCCAGATCTGACAGATAATGCTTTGTCTTATTTCTCTGCTGATGGTAATTGAAGATCGTACCGGAATGAATATCCAACCGGTCAAAAACTTCTGCCATGATCTGATATGCCGCTATATTTCCATCTTTTTTCTGCAATCCGATATTATCCCAGATGACATAGTTCGTATTATAAAGATACTTGCTCTTTAAATCCTTTGCCTCCAGTCCAAGCGTCGGCAGATGATCTCCGTAAAATACGACAACTGACGGTTCATTCCTTGCCTCCACAGCCTCGATCAACTGGGCGACAAATTTATCCATCTCATGGACTTCATTCACATAATATTCCCATGCATTTCTCTTGCCTTCATCCTCAACTCCGGTCACTTTGATCTCCGGATTCTCCAGTGTCGGCTCAGTCGGATAATCTCCATGTCCCTGCACGCTGACCGTAAATACGAAATCCTGTCCCGCTGTCGTATCCATAGACTCCATAATATTCGGAACTAAAATATCATCGGTCGCCCATCCTTTCGGAGTAGTCTTCAGAATATTCATAAATTCCTTACTCGTATAATGGTCAAAGCCCATATCATTGAATACCTTTGCACGGCTGTAGAAATTGCCACCGTTATTGTGCAGTGCCTCTGCACCATATCCAAGAGATGTCAGTGCTGTCGCCGCACTTTCGAGTACATGGGTTTTCACATAGGTTTTATACGGATATTCTCCAGGTCCGAAATAACGAAGGTTCATACCTGTCAACACTTCAAACTCTGTATTTGCCGTACCTGCTCCTACAGACGGTACTTTAAAATATCCGTTTGAATAATTCTGATATAAATTGTGCAGATTCGGGCATGCATCTTCAGATGTGGTGAAAAACTCTGCGTTTGCAACGTCAAAATATGACTCCAGCTGCACAACAATGATATTCGGAAGTTCATCAGAAGAACGGCTCGTAGCCGTCTGATTTAATTCTCCGTCCTTGTCAATCTTTGCCATTGCTTTCTTCGTATATCCATTTGGCTCACTGATTCCCGTGTTAAAAAGACTTGCCGAGAAGCAGTATGGAAGACCATAATCCTCATAAGCAAATGCAATATTTCCAAAATAAGTAGATACCACTCGTTTATCTATTGCTATATTCGTTACAAAAGTGTAAAGAACGCCACATACAATAATTCCGATCAGTGCTACAATATGATGTATCTTACCTGCATACTGCCCACCGCGTCTCCACATAGATATCAGCCAGATCAGAAGTGCTACCGCTCCGACAGCAATCACAACCACTTCAAATCCATTACAGTAATTATTGATCAGCGCAATTCCATCCCCTGCGATCTTAAGATCCTGTGCATTGAACGGTGTAACTCTCTTTAACAGGATATAACCATTCGCGATTCCAAGAATCACCCAGATCGCACCGATGATCATACGGACAAATATCCTTCGTTTGAACAGATATACAATCGAAAATGTCACAAAGATCATAAATGCATTGTATAAAAATACCATCGGTGTTCCTGTCATATAGTCCCAGGCTGCAACAACGGAGTGTCTGGAAATTGCTTCTATTACAAAGTTAATGATGCATGCAAGCAACGCATGAAATATCAAAGAGAATCTATTCATGAATGCATAGACCGGCTGCATCTTCTTTGCAAATGCACTGTTGCGTCTTGCTTCCAGTATTCTCTCACGTCGTTCATGTCTGCCTTTCCAGTATGCAATGACATCCTCTTTCTTCAAATTTTTTATTTTGCGGATTTTACCCTTGATATCCGGTTTTTTTAACTGAAGTTTTTTCATATAATCCCCTTTGATATCTAATCCGCAGTTATCCTGTTACCGATAACTGCGGAAATGTATTGTTTATGACTGTTTTGCTTTTAATCCTTCCAGTCTTTCTTTTACCTGTGCCATCATCTGCTGGTAGGTCTCCAGTTTGTCTCTTTCTTCCTGAACCTTTGCAGCAGGTGCTTTACTTACGAATTTCTCGTTATTCAACATACCGTTAGAACGTGCGATTTCTTTGGTAAGTCTTGCCTCTTCTTTTGTCAGACGCTCGATCTCCTGTTCAAAGTCGATCAGCTCTTCCAGTGGAAGGTATACGGTTGCATCCGGAACTACGATAGATACTGCATCGTCTGCAATACCGCTCTTGTCTTTCTGGATTACCAGTTCGTTCAGAGCTGCCATGTTCTGTGCAGCATGTCCAAGAAGTGCAAGTCCTGCTCCCAGTTCTTCATCCTCACATACAACGAATGCTGTAGCTTTTCTTGAATTTGGAACGTTCATCTCGGCACGTACGTTACGGATTCCGCGGATGATCTCTTTGTAGTGGTCTACAATGTTCTCATCTACTGGGAAGTTCCACTCTTCTTCATATACCGGCCAGTCAGACATCATCAGTGATTCTTCTTCCGGTACTAACTTGCTGTAGATCTCTTCTGTAACGAACGGCATATATGGATGCAGCAGTTTCAGTGATTTCTTCAGGACTTCTCTTAATGTCCACAGTGCCGCATTGGCTGCTTCCGGATCTTCATCTGCATGATAGATCGGATATTTTGCCATCTCAATGTACCAGTCACAGAACTCATCCCACATAAAGTCGTAAATCTTGGAAAGTGCGATGCCAAGTTCGAACTTATCCATGTTTTCTGTAACATCTTTTACAAGGCTGTTGCATTTTGACATGATCCAGCAGTCTGCAGGACGTTTTTCAAAGTTCGCCGGTTTCTTCAATTCTTTTTCATCCAGGTTCATCATGATAAATCTGGAAGCATTCCATACTTTATTGGCAAAGTTACGGCTTGCCTCTACGCGTTCGTTATAGAAACGCATATCGTTACCAGGTGCATTACCTGTCATCAGTGTCATACGAAGTGCATCTGCACCATACTGATCAATGATCTCCAGTGGATCGATACCATTTCCAAGAGATTTACTCATCTTACGTCCCTGAGAGTCACGGACCAGACCGTGGATAAATACGGTGTGGAACGGTGCCTTTCCGGTATGCGCGTATCCTGAGAATACCATACGGATTACCCAGAAGAAGATGATGTCATAGCCTGTTACCAGCACATCTGTCGGATAGAAGTAATCCAGATCTTCTGTCTGATCCGGCCATCCAAGTGTTGAGAATGGCCACAGCGCAGAACTGAACCATGTATCCAGTGTATCTTCATCCTGTGTAAAGTGTGTGCATCCACATTTCGGGCATTTCTCCGGTGCGCCGTGTCCGACAACAACTTCACCACACTCATCACAGTAGTAAGCCGGGATTCTGTGTCCCCACCAGATCTGACGGGAAATACACCAGTCACGGATATTCTCAAGCCAGTGCAGGTAGATCTTGTTGAAACGTTCCGGTACGAATCTTAAATCGCCGTTCTTGATTGCTTCGATGGCTGGTTTTGCCAGTTCTTCCATCTTAACAAACCACTGCTGCTTGATCATTGGCTCTACAGTTGTATGGCAGCGGTCATGTGTTCCTACGTTATGAGAATGTGGAACAACTTTTACCAGGTATCCCTGCTCTTCCAGGTCAGCTACCATTGCTTTTCTTGCTTCGTAGCGGTCCATTCCGGCATATTTTCCACCATACTGCTCATTGATCGTTGCATCATCGTTCATGATGTTGATCTCCGGCAGGTTGTGACGTTTTCCGACTTCAAAGTCGTTAGGGTCATGTGCCGGTGTGATCTTAACCGCACCTGTTCCGAATTCTTTGTCTACATAGTAGTCGGCAACGATCGGAATCTCTCTGTCTGTCAGAGGCAGTTTACACATTTTTCCTACGATGTCTTTGTATCTTTCATCATCCGGGTGAACTGCGATTGCAGTATCTCCAAGTAATGTCTCCGGACGTGTGGTTGCGATCTCCAAATAATCATCTGTTCCAACGATTGGATATTTGATGTGCCAGAAGAATCCGTCCTGTTCCTCATGTTCAACTTCTGCATCGGAAAGAGAAGTCTTACATACCGGACACCAGTTGATGATTCTGGATCCTTTGTAAATATATCCTTCGTTGTATAATTTGATGAATACTTCTTCTACGGCTTTGGAACATCCTTCGTCCATTGTGAAACGTTCTCTGTCCCAGTCACAGGATACACCTAATTTCTTTAACTGTCCTTCGATAGTTCCGGCGTATTCTTCTTTCCACTGCCATGTTCTTTCCAGGAATTTCTCTCTTCCTAATTCTTTCTTGTCAATTCCTTCTTCTTTTAACTGATTTGTAACCTTAACCTCAGTAGAGATAGCCGCATGGTCTGTTCCCGGAATCCAGAGTGCATTGTATCCCTGCATTCTCTTATAACGGATCAGGATGTCCTGCAGTGTATTATCCAGGGCATGTCCCATGTGAAGCTTACCTGTAATGTTCGGTGGCGGCATTACTGTAGTAAATGGTTTCTTGCTTCTGTCTACTTCGGCGTGGAAATATTTGTTATCACACCATTTTTCATATAATTTTGCTTCAATCGCTTTGGGATTGTAAGTCTTTTCCAGGTTTTCGCTCATAGTTTCCTCCTCATTTCACACATTTTTCACATTTTTTTATTAAATGAAAAAACCCTTTACATCGACGTAAAGGGCGATTGTAGTCGCGGTACCACCTTCATTATATAGGAAGAAATCCTTCGCTATATATCTCATCTTATTCTTTAACGGGAACGACTCCGGGATGAACTAATTCTACTTTATCATAAGTTACAGGTTCATTCATCCGGCTCCGAAGCTACCTTCCGACGTCTCGTATTCCTTAAGTGTCTCTCAGCCGATGGATCACTCTCTCTGGTATGGACGAACTTACGTGTACTCCTCTTCATCAATGCCTTTACGTATAAACTACTGAATATGATAGCCATCGAATCCCCATTTGTCAAGGATTTTAGGGATTTTTCAGAAACTCTTAAGGGTTACACCAATCCGAAACACTTCATGATATAGAGCCATCCCGTCAGGGTAAATGCGCTGCACATAGTCGTCAGCATAACTACACTCGAAGACACAACTCCTTCATGTCCCATATTCTTAGCCATAACATAACTGCTGACTGTTGTTGCCGATCCGAGCATGACTAAGATTGCGATCAGTTTCTCTCTCCGAAACCCGGTTGCCACTGCAAGCGGCATGAACACTGCTACAAATCCCACTAATTTGATAAACGCAGCGATCACGGTCGGTTTAATCTTGCCAAATGCTTTCTTAATGTCAAATGTAGCTCCCATCGCCATCAGTCCCATCGGTGTTGCTACGCCGCCAATACTGCTGACGGCCTTATGTAAGATCACCGGCATCGGAAGTTTCAGTGCCGACCATAACAGACCTGCCACAATACCGATGATGATTGGATTCGTAATGATACCGATCAGTGTCTTCTTGATCAGTGCTTTATCCATGCCTTTTTGTCCCGGCTTGAAAAATGACAGTACAACCACCGCCATAATATTATAAAGCGGCACACTTCCAATGATCATAAGCGGTGCCTGACCGGAATTACCATAGATATTCTGGATAAATGCGATCCCCAGAAGTGCCGCACTGCTTCTGTACGCTCCCTGGATAAATTCTCCCTGAATACTTCTGTCTTTCAACAGGCAGGAGATTCCGATTGCGATCGTGATACTGATCAATGTAATAATAAAACAGAAGATTACAAATTTCGTATCCCACGCCTCTTTAATGTCTACAACTGCCAGATCGCCAAATAATAATACCGGAAGCGGAACACGGAACACGAATTTGTTCATCTTATTAGCAAATTCCTCATCCATCCACCCGATCTTATTGAAGAACAGTCCCAGTATCATCATTAAGAAAATGGGGACTGTTGCATTTAAACTGAATACCAGATTGTCCATTTCTTTATTTCCTCTCTTGTTCCTTTACTCTTATGCAAATATCTTCTTATATATATTATAGTCCTCTTCTTTAAATACGTTGAAAATCACTCTTTCCAGTTTTGAAGAAGACAGATACTTGTCCACCGTCTTCACCGCAATCTCTGCCGCCAGTTTATTCGGGAAATGGAATTCTCCCGTTGAGATACAGCAAAATGCAATCGACTTAAGTCCTTCTTTTTCCGCCAGTTTCATACAATTCAGATAACACGACTTTAATTCTTCTTCCTGCTTTTCTGTCACCTGCATGCCAACAATCGGACCTACGGTATGAATGACATGTTTCGCCGGGAGATTATATCCTTTTGTAATCTTCGCTTTTCCGGTCGGTTCTTCATGTCCTTGTGCTTCCATAATCTGTGCACATTCATTACGAAGCTGGATACCTGCTGCCGAATGGATCGCATTGTCGATGCATCCATGACACGGCACAAAACATCCAAGCATCTGGCTGTTCGCCGCATTTACGATCGCATCTACGGAAAGTCTTGTAATATCTCCCCGCCAGAGAGATATCTTATCCACATTCTTGATCGTCTCACATGGGAATTGTCCACCGATAGTCGGAAGTTGTCCCCATTCTACGATTCCTTTCTGTTCTGCTTCTTCCTTTAGCAGTTCATCCTGGATTCTGGTATACTCCGGATCTGCCTCGCCCGGCCAGCGGACATTCATAAGACTTCTTAGAAGTCTTCTTCTCCCGGTATAATCTACCGGATCTGCAAGTGATGCATAACCTGTATTTTCTTTTTTCAGATAGTCGATCAGTATTCTTACTCGTTCTTCCCGGTTCATATGTTCTAATACGCCTTCTTAAATCTTATTTATTTTCATCGTTGTTATATATATTTCTTAATTTCAGAATATGCCTCGAACAACTGCTCATACGATGTTCTGCAGTTCGCCGGACTCGTAGACGGCAATCCAATTGCCATAATCCCAGTCTTAGGATAGCAAAATTTCTTATATAGTTGAAATGCTTTCGTTCCTGTCGTAAAAATGGCCTTAATATCTGCACATTCAAGGATCCGGCTCAGATCATTCGGCTGTGGATTACGGATGCTACTGTCATCTGCTCCTTTAATATCACACCCCGCCAGCACATCCCAGACTGCAATACCATTTCTTAATGCAAATGCGATCTTGCCCTCTCTCGTCTCCGGATACGCTTCGCCACAGACATCGGATACAACTTTCCAGAATCTGTTTCTTGGGTGTCCATAGTAGAATCCGACTTCTCTGGATTTCGGCGATGGCATAGTTCCGAGCATCAGGATCTTAGAATGTTCATTATAGATTGGCTCAAAATTGTGGATAATGTGTTGTGTTTCCATGTCTGAATTAACTCCTCTGTTTTCTATTGTATTCCATACATCTACGAAAAAAGACATTATTTTTATGATAGCATGCCCCATATAATATTTCCAGTATGCTATCCGTATGTAATGTAAAACACCTATAATCAATCCGATTACTGCTCTAAAAGATACAGGATGTAAAATATAACCTTTCTCATACCTGTTACATTTACATCCTGTTCATTCACTCTGTTACATTTCTATATCTTCTGTATCAAATGTTCCGAATACTTCATTATAAAAATCTGTTACTCATTTACATCTATCCTTTTTTGGTCTTTCCACTTTATTATAAATCCCGCAAGCAGGAATATCACACCCGCCCCGGCAAATATACAGCCCATCCAGAAATATGACTTTAACCCTATATCTACCGTACGCCCCAGCATCTTGTCCGATAAGAAGCCCATAGTCCGGCTTCCCATAACTCCTATAAGTCCGGCAAAAATTCCTCCACAAATCCAACTTTCCACTCCGAGTGAAAATAATCCTCTGTGTCTTGGATGCCCAAGCAATACCGTCAGGATTGCACAGAGCAGAACTGCTGCTCCCGATACGGCCCGGCAGGTCGTTGATACCAGCGTCGTATATAATCTGGCAACTTTCCCCTGTATCGTACTGGTATCTTTCATATTACCATACAGATTAGATGCATAACTATTCAGTACATCCTGAACGTCATCCATCTCATCTTTTAACTGCTGCTTCATAAGTTTCAGCATATCTTCCGTTAACTCCGGATTTGAATCCTTAATTTCTTTCATGCTGTCTTCCAGTAACTGATTCAGTTCTTTGGAAATATCTACATCCTTATAGCCCGTTCCTTTTGAAAGATCATTCACCATTTCATCCATGACCTTTTCTGTAATTTTCTGTACTTCCTCGTTCTTCTCAATCTTGTTCTGTATCTTCGCAATCCACTGTGTATCATCTGCTCCTGCATAGCCAAATACTGCATCCATCATTCTGTGAGAGATTGCCGTATCAATCCCTGCCTGACTGATTGCTTTGACAAGTACCTGCTTTGCAAGCAGACTTCCTCCAAGTACCGACACACTTATAATGAAGAGGATACCGATCAGTACACTTAATATTCTTTTACCAATTCCCATGATTTCTTCCTTTCTTTATGATTCATTAATTCGTCGTAACTAATCTGTATACTTCTATTAAAAACGCATCTGCATGAATTGTCAATTTATATTTTTTAATATATTTATCTTATTTTTCTATTTCTGCATATCACTTCTTTCTTTACATTGTTCGGCAAGTAATTGTTTGTTATAATAATGTGAGATATTATGATCAATAACATACGGGTAAAGGAATGATTTTCATGAATGAAACGAACTTATCTTTAAAATATCTGATCGATCAATTGCATAAAGAACAGACCCTGACCAAAGAAGAATGGATCACACTGATCGAGGGACACACTCCGGAACTTTCCGAATATCTCTTTTCCCTGGCCCGCGAAGAACGCCACCGTTATTATGGACACGATGTCTACGTCCGCGGTCTGATCGAATTTACCAATTATTGTAAAAACGACTGTCTGTACTGCGGTATACGGAAAAGCAACGGCAACGCACACCGGTACCGCCTGTCAGAAGCCGATATCCTAAAGTGCTGTAAGGAAGGTTATGAACTTGGATTCCGCACCTTTGTCCTGCAGGGCGGCGAAGACGGATATTATACAGATGAACGCATCATACATTTGATCCGGATAATTAAAGAACGCTATCCCGACTGTGCCATTACACTTTCCATCGGGGAAAAATCCAAAGATAGCTATCAGGCTTACTATGATGCCGGCGCCGACCGCTATCTTCTGCGGCATGAAACTTATAACCACGAACATTACAGAAAGCTTCATCCACCGAACCTTAGTCCTGAACACAGGCAGCAATGTCTGCGGGATTTAAAGGACATCGGTTATCAGATTGGCTGCGGATTCATGGTTGGCTCTCCTTACCAGACTTCGGAACACCTTGCAGAAGACATGCTCTTCATGAAAGAACTGAATCCACACATGATCGGAATCGGTCCGTTTATCCCACATCATGACACTCCGTTTGCCGGAGAATCTGCGGGAACACTGGAACTTACTTTATATATGCTCGGCCTGATCCGGCTGATGATCCCGAAGGTTTTACTTCCTGCCACAACCGCACTTGGAACCATCCACCCTAAAGGGCGTGAACTTGGAATCCTGGCAGGCGCCAATGTCGTAATGCCGAACCTTTCACCAACGGAAGTACGGAAAGATTATCTTCTATATGATAATAAGATCTGTACCGGTGATGAATCCGCCCAGTGCAGACACTGTCTGGAAATGCGGATGAAATCCATAGGCTATCAGGTTGTAACAGACCGTGGCGATTCTTTGAATATTTAGGTAACATCAACTTTTTATACAGTCAGCTTTTATATACAGCTGTCAGAAAGTGAGGAACATATCATGAGTTTAAACAGCACACCTTCTTCAGAACGTATACATATCGGGATCTTCGGCAGACGCAATGCCGGAAAATCAAGTCTTATTAATGCTCTCACCGGGCAGAATCTTGCGATTGTCTCCGATGTGCGCGGAACAACGACCGATCCTGTATTCAAATCCATGGAGCTGCTTCCACTGGGCCCTATCGTCATAATCGACACTCCAGGGCTCGACGATGAAGGCGAACTTGGAAAACTCCGCATTCAGAAAGCTTATCAGGTCCTGAACAAGACCGACATCGCTGTGCTCGTGATCGATGGCACCTCAGGAATTACGCCGCAGGACAATGCGATCCTTACACGCATACAGGATAAGAATATTCCCCTCTTACTCGTCCTTAATAAAGCCGATCTGGTATCGGAACATACACATCAGGAAATGATCGTGTCCACTCATCTGAAATATAAGATTCCTTTAGAGCATATCCTGTGGACCAATACAACTGAAAATCTTCATATTCATGAGTTGAAAGAACGTCTCGGAACTTTAGTCCCTGCGGAAGAATCTTCCAGATTCATCGTCCGGGATCTTGTAACCCCCGGAGATTTCATTGTACTTGTTGTTCCGATCGATTCTGCCGCGCCAAAGGGAAGGCTGATTCTCCCACAGCAGCAGACGATCCGCGATCTTCTGGATGCCGGAACTACTGCAATCGTTGTAAAGGAAACAGAACTCAAAAGTACGTTGGATTCACTCGGGAAAAAACCTGCACTGGTGATTACCGACAGTCAGGCATTTAAAGAAGTTGACAAAGATACTCCTTCCGATATCCCGCTTACTTCTTTCTCCATTCTTTTTGCAAGATATAAGGGGAATCTGGGAACCGTCGTCCACGGCGCAAGAGCACTGGACACGCTGGAAGACGGAGATACGATCCTGATCAGCGAAGGCTGTACACACCACCGCCAGTGTGACGATATCGGTACTGTCAAGCTGCCACGCTGGGTTCGTGAATATACGGGAAAAGATATAGATTTTGAATTTACCAGTGGAACTGAATTTCCACTGAAGCTGAACCATTATAAAATGATCATTCACTGCGGTGGCTGTATGCTGAATGAGCGCGAAATGAAATACCGCCTGAAATGCGCCGGTGACGCCTCTGTACCAATCACCAATTACGGAACTGCGATTGCTTATATGAAAGGGATACTCGAACGCAGTATTGAGATATTCCCACAGTTACGAAAATAAACAAAGTAATGAATAACAAAAGGAGATTTTTATGCAGATCAGAAAAGCGACAATGAATGACCTTCCGGACATCCTTGCAATCTATGCTTATGCCCGGAAATATATGAAAGAACACGGCAATCCGGACCAGTGGCGGGACAGTTATCCTCCGGTTTCACTTACCACACAGGATATCCAGTCCGACTGCTTATATGTCTGCATCATTCAGATAGAAGAAGATGAGCAAATCGGAGGCGTATTCTATTTTCACAGGGAAGAAGACCCTGATTACCAGACAATTGACGGTTCCTGGTTAAATGACAGACCCTATGCCGTTGTTCACAGAGTTGCCACGGCACCTGGTACAAAGGGCGTAGCTACCTTCTGTCTGAACTGGGCTTATGAACAGTTCCCAAATATTAAAATTGATACACACGATGATAATATTCCCATGCAGCATCTGCTCGTCAAATTAGGCTTCACCTGCTGCGGGCATACTACACTGCAAAACGGTGATATCCGCCTGATCTATCAAAAAGCTGACTAAATAGAACCCGGCAGCCGGTGTAGAGAATACAATCTGTGTCTGTGTCTTTCCGAAATGCTGGAGCTGTCCGATGAATCCATCCAACTCAATCGTACTCGGGAATGCCACCTTCATAAGCATAGAATAATTGCCCGTCACACAATTGCACTCAATCACATTCGGAATGCTTTCTATAAACGGATAAAACTCCGGCTTCTGCACCGGTTCTAATTCCATATTCATACGCCCTTTCCTGTATTTCTCTTCATTTTCCGTATTACTTTTTTGTTTTTCTTCTGATTTTTCTATAATTGCATTTTCTCACTCTGCGCTTAATAAATATACGTTTGTACTTATAAAAATACAATTTTCAATATCATCGAACATGATTACACGATCACAATGGCCGCAGAAGCCGGACAGTTAGAACTCAATGCATTTGAGCCGGTGATCTTCTATACCTTATTCGAGTCCATCGAAACGCTTGGTCACTCCGCACAAACTCTGACCGACAACTGTATTCTTGGAATTACTGCCAATGAAAAACACTGCAAAGATCTGGTAAATGCAAGTGCCGGTATTGCAACTGCACTTTGCCCGTCTATCGGATATGCTGCCTCTGCCGCACTCGCCAAAGAATCCCTCAAGACCAATGTACCAGTCCGTACACTCGCAGTTACAAAAGGTTATGTGACAGAAGCTGAAGCTTGACAACTTCTGGATCCATATACTATGACGGGCAAAAGATTAGAAAAATCTTCTTGTTATAACTACAAGAAGGCGGCAACACTTGGAATTTAATGCACCCTTCCAAGTATCTCCCCAATCGGTGCCGCTATCGTAAGCTTTGCACCTACTTCTCTGGCTGTTGCACTCTTATTGATCACCACAAGATGTTTCCCGCGGAAATAATCAATAAATCCTGCCGCGGGATACACAACCAGAGACGTGCCTCCTATGATTAGCGTATCTGCTTCACTGATCGCTTTGATACTCCTGCTGATCACATCCGAATCCAGTCCTTCCTCATAGAGTACTACATCCGGTTTGATCATTCCGCCACAAGTGCATCTTGGAATTCCGGATGCATTTTTTACATATGCCGCATCATAGAATTTGTGGCATTTCATACAATAGTTCCGGTGAATACTTCCGTGCAGTTCCAGTACATTCTTACTTCCGGCCGCCTGATGAAGTCCGTCAATATTCTGTGTAATCACGGCCGTTAATTTACCCGCCTCTTCCAATTCTGCAAGTTTCAAGTGTGCAGCATTCGGTTTGGCATCCAGAAACATCATCTTCTCCTTATAAAATTCATAAAACCCTTCTGGGTTCCGTACAAAGAAACTATGACTTACGATCTGCTCCGGCGAATATTTATACTTTTGTTGATATAACCCGTCCGCACTTCGGAAATCCGGGATATTGCTCTCTGTAGAAACCCCTGCTCCTCCGAAGAATACGATTCTTTTACTGTCATCAATAATGTTCTGTAATTGTTCTACTTCTTTCTCGTACATATCTGTTCCTCCTGAATCTTTATATTTTTATTCCTTACGAATGCATGGCGATGCAAAAAAACTGCCCACAGCCTCCAAAGGCTGCATGACAGTCATTTTCCTTCTTACTTTTTATTCTCTTTTCTGATCCATGCAGCCACTTCATGCAAGTCCGCCAGTTCTGCCGTAATTCCTTCTTTTGCCTCTTTTGACACAACTGCTATGTCCGGCACATAGATCGTATATCCGCCCGCTGCCTTTCCTGCCAGAAGTCCCGGTGCACTGTCCTCCAGTACCAGGCATTCCTTTGGATCCTGCCTAATCAGCTCTGCTGCTTTCAGGAAAATGTCCGGCTCCGGCTTCCCACACTCCACCATATCTCCGTAAATCGCATTCGAAATCAGATGTTCTATACCGGACATATGTATCAGCCTGCTCGCACGCTTTCTTTCTGTGGATGTCGCAACCACAGCCGGAATCTCATGTTCTTTTAAATATTCTAATAAATCCTGCAGTCCTTCTTTATGCGGAACAGATTCTTTTGTCACTTCGTCGAAATACTCATGCTTCATTGCACGCGCTGTATCGTAATCCAGTCTGTCTCCAAAATATGCTGCAAATTTTTTTCGGATCGCCTGTGGATTTCTTCCCCGAAAAGAATCTGTCAATGCTGCCGGAATATCCACGCCCAGCTTTTTACCTGCGTAAATCCATCCTTTGGTAGAAAGACGTTCTGTATCGAACATCGTTCCATCCATATCAAAGATTACACCTTTTACCATATACTTTATGACTCCTTATTCTCACTGTAACCGGTAAAGAATTCGGATAACGCATCCAATGTCTTCACAAGCACCGGAAGCTCGGTATCATCCAGTTTATCCAGAATGGCCTGTGTCATCTGTCTGTGATAATCTTCATGATGGTGGTAAGCCTTCACACCTTTTTCTGTCAGCTTGACAAGAACGACTCTTCTGTCTTCTTCGCTGCGATGACGCTCTACATATCTTTTGTTCACCAGACTGTTCATGGCAGTCGTAAGGGATCCTACGGTAATATTAAGCTTTCTGGCAATCGAAGACATATTATTCCCGTCGCCAAGTCCGACTGCCTCGATCACATGCATATCATTATTTGTAAGATCTTTGAACTCATCCGTAATGATTGCCTTTTCTTCCAGTTCCCATATTTCATTGATCAGACTGACCAGTGTCTGATTGATCATCTTATATGCGTCATCCATTCCCATCTTCTGTAATTTCCTTCACTTTAACTCTTCATTCTTTACTCTTATTTTTTTATTATACCCTTTCTGGTATCAGAGAATCAATAACTTCTTTTACAGTTTCCAGATGAGTTGCCTGATATGCATACGCTCCACAGAAAAGTAACGCATCATCTATCTTTCCTTTTGCCGCATTGATCAGTGCCTGAGTGATACAATACGGCGTGGTTCCCGGATTACAATGCTTCAGACACTGAAAACAATGCGCCGGTGCAATACGCCCCAGTTCTTTTACTTTTTTCATAAATGGATTCAAGATTGCACGTCCCGGCATTCCCACCGGACTTTTTACGATCACGATGTCTTCTTTTCTTGCATTCAGGTAGGCTTCTTTATAGCGGATATCTGCATCGCATTCTTCTGTTGTAACGAATCTTGTCGCCACCTGTATGGCATCTGCTCCGAGGGAAAATGCACGCGCTGCGCTTTCACTGTCATGAATTCCTCCCCCCATCGCAACAGGAATCTTTTTTCCATATTTTTCCGAAAATGTATGAATGACCTGCATGATGGCTATGATTTCTTTTTCGTAGGAAGTTCGGCATTTTACATAGTCTTCTGCCCCAGCATCTATACCATACGTTTCCAGCTGCTCTTCATGAAATCCAAGATGTCCCCCTGCGAGCGGTCCTTCGATCACAACCAGATCCGGGATTCTGTGGTATTTTTTGTCCCAATATTTTAATATCACATTTGCCGATTTTGCAGTCGATACGATCGGTGCGAGTAAGATGTCTGACTCACCCACATATTTCGGAAGATCCGTCGGAAGTCCCGCTCCCGATACGATCAGATCTGCTCCTGCTTCTACCACCGCATGCACATATTCTTCATAGTGCTCCATGGCAACCATCAGATTGAATCCAATGATTCCGTCCGATGCAATCTTTCTTGCTTTCTCATACTCTGATTTTATCGCTCTTAAATTCGCTTTTAATGGATCTTTTATAAAATCTTCTTCTCTAAAACCAGGCTGAGCGGCAGAGATGATCCCTATGCCGCCCTCCTTTGCAACTGCTCCAGCAAGATTTCCAAGGCTGATACCAACTCCCATACCACCTTGAATGACTGGAACTTTTGCTGTCTTTGTTCCTATTTTCAGTGGTTGTATTTTCATATATTTTCCTCACTCTATTATAGAATCTGTTCGTCCATAAACATTGCCTGTAAAATACATCGTTTTCTTATGATATATAGCAGTGATTTACTCTGCTCCATATTACATATTTCTGAAACGCTCATATCTATGTTCTATTAACTCCTGCTCTGACAAACTTTTATATTTCATCAGAAACTCTTCGATTGCCTCATCCATCTGCATGATCACAACATCCATATTCTGAACGATATATCCCTCCGGCTCTGCAAAGACACGCTCTACAATTCCCTGTGCCTTCAGATTCTCTGCCGTCAATTTCATCACTTCTGCTGCTTCTTTGGCCTTGGAGCTGTCTTTCCAGAGGATACTTGCGAATCCTTCCGGCGAGAGGATGGAATAGATGGAATTTTCCAACATCCATACTTCATCTGAAGTGGCCATCGCAAGTGCTCCGCCACTTCCGCCTTCTCCAATGATGATTGAAACAACCGGAACCCTTAATCCGGACATCTCATAGATATTTCTGGCAATGGCTTCTCCCTGTCCGCGTTCTTCTGCTTCGAGTCCACAGAATGCTCCCGGTGTATCAACCAGACAGATGACCGGACGAGAGAATTTCTCTGCCTGTTTCATAAGTCTTAAGGCTTTTCTGTATCCCTCCGGCTGTGGCATACCAAAGTTTCTTTCGATATTTTCCTTCGTATTTCTTCCCTTTGCCTGTGCAATCACTGTTACCGGCGTGCCATGGAATCTTGCAACGCCACCGATGATAGCTTTGTCATCTGCGAAATACCGGTCTCCGTGGAATTCTACAAAATCTGTAAAGAGTGCGTCAATGTAATCACTGCCTACCGGCCGGTCTTTGCGTCTGGAAAGTTCTACTCTCTGCCATGCGGTCATATTCATCTTGCTGCCTGATGTCAGTTCCACATCACATTTTTTTCTATTAAATCCTGTTCCTTCTCCTACCTCATGAAGTGCCAGAATCTTAGAAAGTGTCTCTTTCATCTGAGGGCGCTCCACAATGGCATCCAGAAATCCATGTTCCAGTAAAAACTCTGCTCTCTGGAAACCATCCGGAAGCTTCTGTCCGATGGTCTGCTCAATCACTCTTGGGCCTGCGAACCCGATCAGAGCTTTTGGCTCTGCCAGGATCACATCACCGAGCATCGCAAAGCTTGCGGTTACTCCGCCAGTCGTGGGATCGGTCAGTACGCTAATGTAAAGAAGTCCAGCATCACTGTGGCGCTTCAGTGCTGCGGATGTCTTTGCCATCTGCATCAGAGAGACGATTCCCTCCTGCATGCGGGCCCCTCCGGAGCAGGCAAATAAGATGACCGGAAGTCTTTCTTTCGTTGCCCGTTCTACCGCCCTTGCTATCTTCTCTCCAACTGCCTCTCCCATGCTGGCCATCAGGAATCTTCCATCACAGACTCCGATAGCCGCCTCGCGGCCGTCAATCTTTGCTTTTCCTGTTACAACTGCTTCTGAAAGCCCTGTCTTTTCCTGTAATTTCTTCAGTTTTTCTTCGTATCCTTTGTATTCCAGAGGATTTCCTCCCTGAAGATCCGAATCCCATTCTTCAAAAGAACCTTCATCTGTGATCATCTCGATTCTGCGTCTTGCATGCACGCGGAAATATCCTCCGCACTTTGGACAGATATAATGATCTTTCTTTACATCCTCCGCAATGATCGCTCCCCCACATTTATTACATTTGCGAAGTAATCCTTCCGGAACTTCCGGTCGTCTGGTAAATGTAATATAATTCTTTCTTCCGACAGCAATTCTGGTCTTTTTAAATACGTTGTCCAGCTTCATCAGCAGTCACCTCTACAGCCTTTCAATAAATTCAATATCTATATTTCCCTCAATATAATCCGGATGATTGACAATCCCATACTGATAATCAACATTCGTATCGATTCCTTCTATAATGACTTCTCCAAGTGCACTCTGCATCTTACGGATCGCTTCCTGACGATTCTTCGCCCACACGATCAGCTTGGCCACCATGGAATCATAATACGGCGGAATCGTATAGCCGCTGTATATCGCAGAATCGATACGGATACCCTTTCCTCCCGGAAGATACATATCTGTGATCGTTCCCGGGGACGGACGGAATCCTTTCTCCGGATTCTCTGCATTGATCCTGCACTCGATCGCATGACCGGTCAGTCTGATATCTTCCTGTGTATAGGATAATTTCTGTCCAGATGCAATACGGATCTGTTCTTTCACAAGATCTACACCTGTCACCCATTCTGTGACCGGATGTTCCACCTGGATTCTGGTATTCATTTCCATGAAATAAAAGTTCCCGGATTTTTCTAATAAGAATTCGATGGTTCCGGCATTCTCATAACCTGCCGCTTTGGCAGCTTTTACCGCAGCGTCACCCATCTTCTTTCTCAGTTCATCCGATAATGCAACAGACGGAGATTCCTCGATCAGCTTCTGATGATTGCGCTGAATAGAACAATCTCTTTCTCCCAGATGGATCACATTGCCATATTTATCCGCCAGGATCTGGAACTCAATGTGTCTTGGATTCTCTACAAAATGTTCAATGTACATCGTCGAATCGGCAAATGCCATCTCGGTCTCTTTCTGAGCCGTCTGGAATGCAGACTCGAACTCTTCCGGTGTCCAGGCGGTACGCATACCTTTGCCCCCGCCTCCTAAAGCTGCCTTAATGATAACCGGATAGCCAATCTCTCGGGCAAGTTCTGCACCGGTCTTTGCATCGTAGACGGGTTCTTTGCTTCCCGGAATGACCGGTACTCCCGCTGCCATCATCGTATTTCTCGCAACCTGTTTATTTCCAAGACTTGCAATGACTTTTGAATCCGGCCCGATGAATGTAATATTGCACTGCTCGCACAGCTCTGCAAATTTACTATTCTCTGACAGGAATCCAAATCCCGGATGGATTGCATCTGCACCGCTTATGATCGTTGCACTGATGATATTTTCCATACTGAGATAGCTGTCCTTTGACGGAGCCGGCCCGATGCAGATGGCTTCGTCTGCAAGCTTGGTATGCAGTGCTTCTTTGTCTGCCTCGGAATAGACCGCTACGGTCTCAATTCCCATCTCACGGCAGGCGCGGATGATACGCACCGCGATCTCTCCTCTGTTTGCGATCAATACTTTTTTAATCATCTTTCTTTACACTCTCCTATGTTGCTCTTATCTATCCGACCATGAATGTAAGCTCTGCACTTACGACTACTTTTCCATCCACGCTCGCAACTGCCTCGCCGACACCGACAGGTCCTTTTCTGCGGATGATCTTCGTCTCCAGACGTACCTTGTCTCCCGGGACGATCTTTCCTTTGAATTTGCATTTATTAATACCGCCGAAATATGCAATCTTTCCTTTATTTTCTTCCAGGCTTAAGATTGCAACCGCACCGGCCTGTGCCAGTGCTTCGACCGTCAGCACGCCCGGCATTACAGGTTCTTCCGGGAAGTGTCCCGCAAAGAATTCTTCTCTGTAAGATACGCATTTATATCCCACTGCATATTCTCCCGGCACATAATCTTCGATGTAATCCAACAGAAGAAATGGATGACGGTGCGGAATGATTTCTTTGATCTGATTGATGTTCAAATGATTCATATTGTCCTCCTACACGATGCGAAATAACGGCTGTCCGTATTCCACGCCTTCCTGATTATTTACCAGAATCTCTGCAACCGTTCCGCTGTAATCGCTTTCGATCTCATTCATCAGCTTCATGGCTTCCACGATTCCGAGTGTCTGTCCTTTTTCTACTCTGTCTCCGACTTTTACGAAGCTTTCTGCATCTTCTGCAGGTGCTGAATAAAATGTTCCTACCAGCGGAGACTCTACAATATTTCCTGCGACTGCTTCTTCCTCAGCTGCTCCCAGTGTCTGATCCCCCTCTGCATTCGTTTTTCCCATCTCAGCAGAAACCACTCCGGCAGAAGCTGTTCCGGTCATATTCACCGGTGCAGACACATTTTCCGTCACATAGCATGTATTTTCTTTCTTGCTCAAATGCAGTTTGATACCGTCTTCCTCATATTTAAAGCCTGTCAGATCTGACTTTGACACAGCATCTATGAGTTCGATCATTTTCTCCATTTCCATATGTCTTTGTCCCTCCTGCAATTCTCCGCTAGTCTTCATATCTCTTTAACAGTAACACCGCATTATGTCCGCCAAATCCAAGTGAATTTGTCAGTACATAATTGACTTCTTTTTCTACCGGCGCACCGATCGCATAGTTCAGGTCACACTCTTCATCCGGAGTTTCAGTTCCGACTGTCTGATGGATGAAGTTGTCCTGGATTGTCTTCACACAAGTGATAAATTCCACACCTCCGGCCGCACCGAGCAGATGGCCGATCATGGATTTTGTCGAGTTGATCACAACATCTTTTGCCGCATCGCCAAGAGCCAGTTTGATCGCACGTGTCTCGAACAGGTCATTGTGATGTGTACTGGTTCCGTGTGCGTTGATGTAATCCACCTGGGAAGGTTCGATTCCGCCTTCTTCCATCGCAAGTTCCATTGCTTTGGCTGCACCGCTTCCGTCTTCTGCAGGAGAAGTAATGTGATATGCATCTCCCGTAGAACCGTATCCGACAAGTTCGGCATAGATGACTGCACCACGTTGTTTTGCATGTTCCAGTTCTTCCAGAACAACTACACCTGCACCTTCTCCGAGAACGAATCCATCCCTGTCTTTATCAAATGGTCTGGATGCCTTCATCGGATCTGTAGAAGTCGAAAGTGCTGTCAGACTTGTGAATCCTGCGACTCCGGTCTCACAGATACATCCTTCTGCTCCACCCGCCAGCATCACTTCTGCGTCACCATACTGGATCGCACGGAATGCATCACCAATGCAGTTTGTTCCACTGGCACATGCTGTAACGACATTCGTACATTTTCCCTTCAGACCGAGCTGAATGGAAATATTTCCTGCTGCCATGTTGGAGATCATCATCGGAACCAGAAGCGGATTAACTCTTCCCGGTCCTTTAGTCCGGATTTTTTCGTATTCTTTTTCTACAGCCTGCAGGCTTCCGATACCGGAACCCACAATTACACCGACACGGAACGGATCTTCCTTTGACATATCAAGTCCGGCATCTTCGAATGCTTCTTTTGCCGCTGCCACCGCATACTGGGAAAATGGTTCCATTCTTCTTGCTGCCTTAAAATCCATTCTGTCTTTTGCCTGAAAATCTTTTACCTCTGCTGCAATCTTTACTTTATATTCTGTGGTGTCGAATTTGGTAATCTCTCCGATTCCCACTTTTCCTTCTTTGATGCCGCTCCAGAACTCCTCTACCGTATTTCCGATCGGAGTCACTGCTCCAAGTCCTGTCACTACAACTCTTCTCTTCATATATCTTAATCTCCTTTACATCACCATACCGCCGTCTACATGCAATACCTGTCCAGTAATATATCCCGCATCCTCTGACGCAAGAAATGCAACCGCATTCGCCACATCTTCTGCTTTTCCGAATTTTCCAAGCGGAATCTGTGCGGCAGACACTTCTTTTATCTTTTCCGGAAGTACTTCTGTCATGTCGGTCTCGATAAATCCCGGTGCAACTGCATTGACCGTGATTCCTCTGGATGCCACTTCTCTGGCTGCTGTTTTGGTCAGTCCGATCACACCTGCTTTGGACGCCGCATAATTTGCCTGTCCTGCATTACCGCTGACACCTACAACAGATGCCATATTTATGATGCGTCCGCTCCTCTGGCGGATCATCTGGCGGAGCGCAGCTCTTATTGTATGAAATGTTCCCTTCAAGTTTGTGTCCAATACCTTATCAAAATCTTCTTCTGACATCTTCATAAGGAGTCCATCCTTTGTGATTCCTGCATTATTAACCAGAATATCAATTCTTCCCTGCTCCTTGATCACCGTCTCGATGAATTCTTTACAGGCATCAAAATCGGCCACATTACATTGTATGATCACCGCTTTACCGCCTGCAGACTCAACTTCATTCTTTACTTCTTCGGCTCTTTCTCTGGAACCGTTATAGTTGATCACAACTGTTGCTCCTTTTGATGCAAGCTTTACAGCGATTGCTTTTCCGATTCCTCTGGACGCTCCGGTTACAACTGCAACTTTTCCTTCCATTGTCTGACTCATCTTTAAGCTTCCTCCATCATCTTTCCACTATCTGCAAGTTCGGTGCAGACTTTATCCACATCCTCCCACTGGGAAATGTGGAATACTTTCACACTTCGGTCGATTTTTCTTAAAAATCCTTCCAGTGTCTTGCCCGGTCCGATCTCAACAAATGTATCAACACCGTCTGCGATCATGCGTTCCATGCTCTGCATCCAGCGCACCGGTGAACTGATCTGTGTCGTAAGAAGTCCCGGAGTTTCTCTGATGTCTGTTACCTTCTCTGCTGTTACATTCGTTACATACGGAATTCTTAATTCGTGAAATCTGGTATGTTCCAGTTCTTCCGCCAGTTTCTCTCCTGCCGGAACCAGCATCTGAGAATGGAACGGTCCGCTGACATTTAACATAATGGTGCGTCTCGCCCCTGCTTCTTTTAACTTTGCAGCCGCTTCTTCTACAGCGTCTGTCTTACCGGTGATGACGATTTGTCCCGGACAGTTATAGTTTGCGACCGACACATCAGCAATCGGTTCGATCACTTTTTCGATTTCCTCTGCCGCCATAGAAATGACCGCACACATGGCTCCTTCTCCTGCCGGAACCGTGTTCTGCATCAGGATTCCTCTTTTTCTTACCAGGCGGATCGCATCCATATCGTTCATTCCTCCGGCAGCTGCGATCGCCGGGTATTCTCCCAGGCTTAATCCTGCTGTGATATCTGCTTTCAGTCCTTTACTTTCCGCAACTCTTGTCATTGCCAGACAGGTCGTGACCATTGCTGCCTGTGTATATTCCGTCAAATCCAGCCTGTCATTTTCTTCAAAGCAAAGTTCCTTCATATCCAGATCAAGTTCCTCACCTGCCTGGTCAAATATGTATCTTGCAATCTCACTGTTTTCATAAAAGTCGGCTCCCATGCCGGCTTTCTGAGCGCCCTGTCCCGGATAAATAAATGCAATCTTACTCATAGAATCCCTGTCCTCCGATTAATGCATCTGTCTCTGTTACCAGTTTCTGGATCAGATCTTTACATGACATTCTTTCTTTTACCATGCCGGCAATCTGTCCTGCCATTACGCTTCCGTTCTTTACATCACCCTCTACGACTGCTTTTCTGAGGCCGCCAAGTGTGAGCTTTTCCAGTTCTTCGAATTCTGCTCCGGCATTTTCCAGTTCCAGATATTTTCTCGTCATATCATTGCGAAGGGCTCTGACCGGATGTCCTGTGGTTCTTCCTGTTACTCTGGAATCAATATCCTTCGCTTTGATGATTCTTTCTTTGTAATTCTCATGTACCTGGGATTCATCTGTTACAACAAAATGTGTTCCCATCTGGACGCCTTTTGCTCCCAGCATGAATGCCGCAGCAATTCCTCTTCCATCGGCAATTCCTCCGGCTGCAATAACCGGAATACTGACTGCATCTACAATCTGTGGAACAAGTACCATCGTTGTACTCTCGCCGATATGTCCGCCGGCTTCACAACCTTCTGCTACCAGTGCATCCGCACCACAGCGTTCCATTCTTTTTGCCAGGGCCACAGAAGCAACGACCGGAATAACCTTTACGCCGGCTTCCTTCCACATCTTCATGTATTTCTCCGGATTACCCGCACCGGTGGTAACAACCTTTACGCCTTCTTCGACAATCACCTTTGCAACTTCATCTGCATAAGGACTCATCAGCATGATGTTGACACCGAATGGTTTGTCTGTCAGTTCTTTTGCCTTGCGTACCTGATCTCTTACCCAGTCTGCCGGAGCACTTGCTGCACCGATGAGTCCCAGTCCGCCGGCTTCGGATACACCTGCTGCCAGATGGTATTCTGCCACCCAGGCCATACCGCCCTGAATGATCGGGTATTCAATTCCTAATAATCTGGTTACTTCTGTCTGCATAATCTCTATACTCCCTGTCTTTTTATAATTTTCTTACTCTTTATGAGCGTTCACATACTCTACAACATCACCGACTGTTACGATCTTTTCCAGATCTTCCGACGGAATCTCGATTCCATATTCATCTTCCAGTGCCATTGTCAGTTCAAAAAGATCTAAGGAATCTGCTCCGAGGTCATCTTTGAATGATGCGTTTTCTGTGATTTTGCTTTCCTCTACTCCTAAGTTATCTGCTACCATTTTTTTAATCTGTTCTAACATATCTTTGTTCTCCTTTTATTTCTGTTTTTGTCTCTTTTTTAGCTCTGGTTCCTTTTTAATTCTTTTGCACTTATAAGGGTTGCTTATCTGAGGCTTCTTACCACTCCAGAATGCTGGCCCCCCAGGTGAGTCCTGCACCAAATCCTGCCAGGATAATCTTCTGTCCTCTGTTCAGTTTCCCGGCTCGGTTCAGTTCATCGAGAAGAATTGGAATACTTGCGGAAGATGTATTTCCATATTCTTCCAGATTCATCGGAAATTTTTCTATCGGTTCACCCAGCCGCTTTGCGATTGCTTCTACAATTCTTCTGTTCGCCTGATGCAAGATGTAAAAACTGATTTCTTCCTGTGCCGTGTCATTCTTTTCCAATACTTCTTTTATTGCCTGCGGCACGCTCTTTACAGCAAACATAAATACTTCTCTTCCATCCATCTGCATCAGATATTCTTTTTCTTCCGGCTTTGGCATATCTTCTGGTGATAATTCGCTTCTGTCATATCTGCTTTTACAGCGAAGTGCTTCTCCTCTAAAGCCATCGGAGTGTGTTACCGGAAGATAATATCCCGTATCTTCGCGCTTCAGCACTGCCGCTCCTGCGCCATCCCCGAACAGGATACACGTCCCGCGGTCCTTCCAGTTCGTCAGATTCGATAAACTCTCGCTGCCAATGATCAGTGCAGTCTGATACACGCCCGCATTCAGATAAGCCGCTGCCGTATTATAAGCAACCACAAATCCGGTGCATGCCGCACTCAGATCAAAACATGTCGCATGCTTTGCCCCAAGGTCTTTCTGCACTTCACAGGCTGTACAGGGAAGTATTACATTTGAAGAAATCGTAGACACGATGATCAGATCCACATCTTCTGCAGCAATTCCCGCATTTTCAAGTGCCTGCCTTCCGGCTTCGGCTGCCATGGATACCGTCGTCTCTTCTTTGATAATATGACGTCTCACGACTCCGGTTCTCTCCCGGATCCACTCATCACTGGTATCAACCAGTTTCGCAATGTCATTGTTGTCCATTGCAAATGATGGTACGCAAGATCCTGTCCCACATATTCTTCCAGTCATTATAAATACCTCTGATTTATTTTGATTCTAAATTATTTTGACTGTCAAAGTATATATCAATAATTTTTGTTTGTCAAGTATTTTGAATATCAAAATATATTTTTATTTTTCCGGACGTCTGGTGTTTACCTGGAATTCATATAATTATGATAATATATTTTAACTTATAGCAGTTTCTCTTCCCATTCTTTTTCTTTGAAGCCGGTCAGAACGAAATTATCTCCGATTACTAATGGGCGTTTTACGAGCATTCCGTCGGTTGCCAGGAGTTTTAACTGGTCGTCTTCGGTCATTTCTTTTAATTTGTCTTTCAGGTTCATCTGTTTGTATATCATACCACTGGTATTGAAGAACTTTTTGAGTGGAAGTCCGCTCATTGTGTACCATTCTTTTAATTCTTCGTAAGTTGGATTTTCTTCTTTAATTGCTCGTTCTTCAAATTCTACGTTGTGTACTTCCAGCCACTTTAATGCTTTCATGCAGGTGCTGCATTTTCTGTATGCAAATACTTTCATCATAGATTCTCCTTTTCCATCTTTCTAATTTTTTACAATATCATTACTGACGTTTCATATCGTTCTTCCAACGTTTTATTTCTTCTACACTATGTCCTACTGCTTCTGCAATCATGTCTTCCCTTGCTCCTAATTCAAGCAACTTCATTGCTGTTTCATATTTTCCTTTTTCTTTTCCACGCTCTTCTCCTATTAACTCTCCCGCTTTGTAAATCTTATCCATCTCTTTACACATAATCTCCACTCCTTCCTGTGTCTCTTTCAATACTCTTACCCGCTCTGCCAATACTTTGCTATACATGTCTTCTGCCTTTGTACAATGAAAATCATGCATCAATCTGCCCAGATCTGTATTTTCTTTCATCCGGGCGTTAATATATATAATTTCGCTTTTATCATTATAATCTCTGCCGGTTTCTCTTACAGTCCGTTTGATATGTAAGATGGGTGCAACTTCATTTTCTACTTCCTCATCTACGATAAAAATAACCTTTGATTCCGGCAGTTTTTCAAAATCTTCTCCCGCAAACAGACTATGTGCGTCTATTATACTGCTGTGGTAGCGCAATCTTTTTGGGCCTGCTCCGGCTTTTTCCTGCTGTACTTCTATATCATATATTTCTTTTCTGCCATTCACAGCCACACAGTCAAGTACAGCCGATCTTCCCTGTAAATTCTTGTAATCTTTCTGAACAACGACTTCTGTTAATTCCAGATCATCATTTTCAGTAATAACTCTTAATACATATTCCGCACATTCCAGAATATTTAACACGTTCCGCATGAACATATCACTCATCATTGTCAGCTCTGCGACTAACTTCTCATAATATCGGAACCGTTCATTAACAAAACCTGTCTTTAACAAATTCGTATTATTCATAGGCTTCTCCTCTCAGTATAAACTTATCTTTACAGTATTTCAATGCGATAATAATTATATTATCAAGTATATTTGCAAATGATTTTAATCTTCCGTTTCCATCCTTCATAATGGAATCCCACATTTCGAATATCTGATAATTCAACATTTATTTGCTTATTCTTTTGTTATATATTTTGAAAAATTTTGATATATTTATCGATGTATTTCATGATTGGAACGAAATGTTCCTTAACTCAACGAATTATAATATAGAATGATATGTTATAATCATGAATGCACCAGTTTTATCTGATGCATTCACCTAATATGACTTTTTATTTTATCCAATCCTTTTTGCTTTAGAAACCATGCTGGATCTGATATACGTCATTCCTGTGACCAGATAAATGACAGCTACAACAAGAACCGCCAATATACCAGTATTCAAGAACATATTTGCTATTAATGTAAGCAACAATAATATCGGTATTACTTTGTTCAATACAATATACGTCTTATATGCACTTTTGTATATAATTTCTTTTTCTGCTTCATCACAGCTTTCCACCCACTGTTCCGTAAATTTGCTTGAAGTTGGATCACCTTTTTTCTCCGGATGTGCCGCCTGTATCGCTTTTACATAACGTACAGAAAGATAAATATCGTAGAAATAGCACAGTATAAATATAATGCAGGCGAATAAAAAATATCTGGATTTTCCTGATTCTATATACTTCAAAGAATATCCAAAGGATAAAATTATGATGCAGGCCACCTGTGACACCAAATTAACCCCACTGGTCCACGCTCCCCATTTTTCTTCTTCGTAATCCAGTTCATAGAATCTGTCCTCATCTGCATCCTTCATTTCTTTGTATACATTCTTTAACCGGTATAAACTGTATTCACCAACAACTACCGTAACAACCGCGATTATAATCAGAGCTGGAAATATATATTGCTGAATCGTTCCGTTAATCGTTCTGATTCCTGCATCTATTCCTTTTTTCATCAGTTCATAGATGACTACCGACACGCCTCCGGCGATTCCCCCGATTATCACTGCCGCAAGCATCTTCCACGTTGCTGTAAAATAACTACTTTTCTTTTCCTTCATCGTTTATCTCCTCCTCATATATAAAAATATCTTCTACATTGACTTCACAAATCTTCGCAAGCTTTAATGCAAGTGTTACTGACGGCGAATAGTCTCCTCTCTCTATCTGGCTGATCGTCTGTCTGGATACGCCTGCGAGCTTTCCCATCTCGGTCTGATTGACGCCAAGTCTTGATCTGTATTCCTTCAATCGGTTTAGTAAAGGCAAATGCTCATCTCCTTTATCAATCATATTTTGACAACTTTTCTTGTCATTTAAATTCTAACAGATGACAACTATAGTTGTCAAGTTTCTATTTAATTCACTAGGCCAAATCCCCGAACCCTAATAAAAGCTTACAGTTCTCCATTTAATTATTATGGCATGCGAAACCGCAGGAATAAACTTACAAGGTCCTATCCTGTGCATACGGACTCATGGTTGGTAATTCTTAAGTAAAAAAGTTGACCGTTTGCTCACAAAAAATCCACTGTCTGAGACGAATGTCGAGTTTGGATTTTTTGTGAGCTCGTTTTTAGAGACTTTTTTGCTTTAGAATTTCCCCATGTTGGAGTCAGCACAGGATAGGACCTTGTAAGTTTATTCCGATCGGTGACAGCCGCCATAATGCATTAAATAGAAAACATTCCTCCAAACTGTGAAAATCCCAATATACAAGCCGCACATACCAGCATAAATACAATGATTACTTTTACGCCTATAGATATCTTCGCATAACTTTCACAGATCGGGATCTGTTTATACTCCCACTCCGTCTGCATTTTTCTTCTCTTCCATTTCTGAACCAGTGTGATGCAGTCACATATGAAGAATGCGATAATAAATCCAAAGCTGAATACCATGGCTGCTATATAATATCCCGCATCGGCACCTTCGATATCTATCTGCCGTTTGCACAATACTACAGCCGTTACGATCAATAAGAAATTTAGTAATGTATCCACAATAATCATCTTATCTACGATACTTTTCTTGCCGATTTCCTTCATACGCTCCGCTCCTTCCTGTAACAACCGCTTTTCATCCAGATCTTCTTCTTTTTTCTGTTTCACCGCTTCCAGTTCCGTCTCTAATTCTTTCATATATTTCCTGCATTCACTACATTCTGCTAAATGCTCTTCCACCAGTTTTCTGCTATCTTCGCTGCATACCTTATCCAGATATAACGGTATCAGATCTCTGATAATCTCACATTTCATCATTGCCTGCGCCTCCCATCTTTTCTACGATCATTTTCTTGGCTCTGTAATAGGTCACTCTCGCCCAGCTTTCACTTTTTGAAAATAACTGTCCGATATCTCTGTATGATACCTCTCCCATCACCCGCAGCATGAATACTTCTTTGTACGGTTCCTGTAAGTCATGTAGAATCTTTCTGATGATCTGTCCATTTTCCTGATTGATTATGCCATTTAATAAATCCTCCCCTTGATCCGCATGATTTTCATCTAATTTATTTGCATATCTTTTCTGCTTTTTTGTCCACGCATAATATTCATGCTTCGCAATCTGACATAACCACACCGATAATTTACATTCACCTCTGAAATTTTCCAATTTTCAAATGCAATGGCAAATGTCTGCTGGGTAAGTTCTTCTGCTATTTCCCTGTCTCCGGATAATCTCAGCAGAAAACAATATACCTCTTTTAAATATTTCTGATATACTTCCTCAAAAGATTCCATGAACTCACCTCTCTTCTCTCATTTATATCTTCTTTTACTATTAAGAGTCATTTTTCCTCAATTCGTTACAAACTTTTTTATTTTTATAAACCAAAGATACTTCCATAGATCCCCTTGACATTTTCTCCTATATCTATTATAGTACTTATCGCAATTGTTTACAAAGTAAACTATTATAAAGGAGCAACTATGAAAGACAAAAACTGGACCGATATCGTATCAAAACAAGGCGACCTCCGGCATTTCGCAAGTATGGCGATCCGGAAATCCGGAAAATCAGAGCACACTTCTGCTCAGGAGATTGATTTTCTGTTCCGGATCGCGCTTTCGGAAGAACCACTGACCCCAAGACAGATTACCAACGCTATGGGCATCAGTAAGACTATCGTAAGCCGCCTGACCGACCATCTGGAATCCAAAGGGTTTATCTGTAAAGAGGCCTCTGCGTCCGACCGCCGCAGTTACTGCATCCGCATTACCGGTGCCGGAAAAGATGAGATTGACCGTATGTACTATTACTATCTGGATCCACTCTATACATTACAGAAAAATATGAAGAAAGAGAAATTCGAGACTTTATTCCAACTAATCCGTGAAGCGAACGAGATTCTTTCTTCACAAAAAAAATAAAGGAGATTTTATTATGACATTTTACCAGGAACTACAACTAAGCTCGACCGGCTCTAAACAGCTGATTAAAAACACAACCGATAAAAAAGAAAAACGCCGTCACATACTCATTTACAACTTTAAAGTATATCTTGTAATGGTATTCTGTGTCGCCGTTGTATCTTTATATAGTAAATTCATCGGAAATGACAACAGTGTTGTCGGAGTTACCGTGCTTCTGGCCGTGCTGGTTCTCAGGCAGGCCGATTTCGGAATCCGTACCACACACGGACTTGCCTCTATCGCAGGTATCTACGCAATCCTTATGGCGGGTCCCCGTCTTGCCAACATGGTATCCCCGGTTCCGGCATTCTTTGTCAATGTGGTCTGTATCATGCTGCTGATGATCCTCGGATGCCACAATGTGATCATGTACAATCACTCTACTTTTGTCCTTGGCTATCTATTATTATTTGGATATGATGTAAGCGGACATGCCTACATTTTAAGACTGGAAGGACTCCTTGTCGGAATGATCCTCTGCATGATCATTTTCTATAAGAATCAGAAGAACCGTCCTTACCGGCGTAAATTTTCTCATCTGTTCCAGGAATTCAACATTCATTCCGCACGCAGCAGATGGTATATCAAGCTGACATTCATCGTATCATCAGCGATGCTCATCATGTCCCTGCTCGGACTTCCAAGAGCTATGTGGGCAGGTATCGCATGTATGTCCGTGTGTCTTCCGTTTACAAATGACTGTGTCGCACGTTCCGGAAAGCGTTGGATGTTCAACATCGTAGGAGGTCTGTTATTCATTGTTCTGTATACGGTTCTTCCGAAGTCTATGTATGCCTATATCGGAATCATTGGCGGAATTGGTGTCGGATATTCGGCAGGATATTCCTGGCAGACAGTGTTCAATACATTTGGAGCGCTTTCCATTGCGTCCGGTCTGTTTGGAATGCCATACGCAGTAGCACTCCGAATTGGTGCCAACCTGTTTGGTTCTGTTTATACGGTCCTGTGCAACAAATTATTCGATAAAGCACACGCTTATTTTCATAGCACCGATTTAAAAACAACGCTCTCTTAAAAAGGGGATGTAGCTTACGCTACATCCCTAATTTTTCTACTACTTCCTGTGCTGCAGCTGTTCCGGCAACACCACCGACACCGGTTTCTCTCAATGATACGTCCATCTTGTCCCCGACTTCTTTCATCGCATCTATCACCTGGTCAACAGGTACCTTACTTGTAATCCCTGCCAGTGCCATGTCCGCTGCCGCCAGCGCATTCACTGCACCGCCTACATTACGTTTCACACACGGTACCTCTACCAGACCTCCTACCGGATCACATACAAGTCCCATCAGGTTCTTCAATGCCATCGCACAGGCATGTCCGATCTGATCCGTATCTCCGCCTTTGATATAACAGATTGCCCCGGCTGCCATTCCCGAACCGGAACCAATCTCTGCCTGACATCCTCCCGATGCTCCCGCAAGATATGCCCGGTTGGCAATGATCTGACCAAGTCCGGCTGCCACATACATGGCTTCTATCATCTTTTCTTCCGGAACATTATATTCTTTATAATAAGTAACAAGTACTGCCGGAAGTACACCGCAGGCTCCTGCTGTGGGTGCCGCAACAATTCGTTTCATACAGGCATTATTACACCCCATCTTCAGTGCATTAGACATCACCTTTGAGACAAAATCCCCACACAACGGTTCTTCATTCTCACGGTAATTGTCCATAAGCCCGCCTTCTGTTCCGACCAGACCACTTCTTGATACCTTGTCTGGTTCATAAGCATCCAGCGCATCCAGCATGGACTGCCACATATACTTCATCTTTTCCCAGGAATCTTCTATCTTCACATCCCTCTCCTGTGCATCCTCTAACTGGATTGCTTTCCAGAATGGAATGTTCTCTTTTTCCCCTCTCAGTTTCGCCTCTTCCATTGACTGATATGACATATGTTCTTTTCCTCCATTATCTATACCGATCCATTCGGATCAAGAAATTTCACACGGATAATTCCCGGCTTGCTCTCCAGTTCATCGATCGCACTCTGCGGGATCACCTGGTCTGTCTCTACCACCATAACGGCCGTTCCGCCACGTTTGTCACGGAACACTTGCATGGTCGCCACATTGATCTCGGCTTTACTGAGCGCAGCAGCAACCTCCATGATTCGTCCCGGTTCGTCCACATTACGGATAATAAGCGTACAGCTCTCTCCGCTGAAATTCACATCAATCCCGTCTAATTTACAGACGCAGATACGTCCGCCTCCGATGGAATGTGCCTGGATTTTCATCTGTGGTACGCCCTCTGCTTCCATAATAATCTGGGCAGTATTCGGATGTGCACCCTTGATGTTCTTATTCTTCATTACAAAATCCATCCCCATGTCTTTTGCAACTTCGTAGCTGTCCGGTATCCGCATATCGTCCGGCATCATCCCCAATAATCCGGCGATCAGCGCCCGGTCCGTTCCATGCCCCTTTCCTGTTGCAGCAAAAGAACCATGTAAATAGACTTCTGCCCTCTCCGGCTGATGGCCGAACAACTGTCTTGCAACCATACCTATCCTGACTGCTCCCGCTGTGTGCGAGCTGGATGGACCTACCATCACCGGTCCTAAAATGTCGAATATATTTCCCATATTCTTATTTCCCTTTCTTTTTTACTATAACTATCCCTTTCCCCATATTTTCCAGTGTTGAATAGTTACGTATTTTGACATATTCTATCTATTATTATACGTTCCCGCCCCATCTTTTACAATGGTCTATGATTGTTTTTTCCCGGCTGATATGCTAACATTTTATGATACCGGGGTTAAAATATCCTCCCAGCATATAATAATAAGGAAGTGACAAATATGAACAAAAAAGAAGTATTAGAGATCCGCAAACAGTTTTCTCCTGAAAATTGCGCCATCACACGTATCTGTGGATGCTATGTCGATCACGAAAAAGAGAAAAAAATGGAAATGAAAAAAGCCTTCTTATCTTTACCGGAAGAAGAGGCTTTCAAATATTTTGATATCTTCAAACATACACTTTCCGGAACGATCGGAAAGAACCTCATCAACATGGAATTCCCACTCGACCAGGAATTGAACGGCGGCACACAGGAATTTCTGATGAAATTAAAGAACAGCAAGCTTCAGGACGACCTTCTTCTCGAAGAATTCTATGATAAAGTTGTGGAAAGTTATGAATACGGCGAGAACTACTATATCATCCTGATCCATGCCGTATACGATGTTCCGGGCAAGACGAAAGATGGTCTGGAGATGGAAGATGCATCCGACACTGTATACGAACACATCCTCTGCAGTATCTGCCCGGTCAATCTTACAAAAGCCGGACTTACATACAATGCACAGACAAATAACATCGAAGACCGCATCCGCGACTGGTTCGTAGAGGCTCCGGTCAAAGGATTCTTATTCCCGGCCTTCCAGGATCGTGCAGCCGATGTACATAATGTTCTTTATTATACGAAGAAACCGGAAGAGTTACAGCCATATTTCGTAGAACATGTCCTTGGAAGCACAACACCACTGACTGCAGGCGACCAGAAGACAACCTTCCAGGCAATCGTAAGCGACACCCTCGGCGAAGACAGTAACTACGAAGTGGTCCGCAATATCCACGATAACTTAAACGAAATGATCGAACAGGCCAAGGAAGAACCGGAACCGCTGGAATTATCCAAGACCGATGTCAAGAAGCTCCTGACACGCAGCGGTGTTGCCGAAGAAAAGCTGGAATCATTCGATGATGAATTTGATGAAACAGTCGGTGTACATGGTACACTGCTTGCATCCAACATTGCCAGTGCTAAGACTTTCCAGATTGAGACACCGGACGTGGTAGTCAAAGTTAATCCCGAACGTGCCGATCTGGTAGAGACACGTGAGATTGACGGCCGCCGCTGTCTGGTGATTGCGATTGATGATCATCTTGAGGTAAATGGGATTGAGATTAATTAGAACGGCTAAAAATCGTATTTGAAGAAAAAATTAAAAAAATTTCAATTTTTTACAAAAAAAATTTACTAAATTTCTG
>ERZ827108.1319-NODE-1319-length-33946-cov-25.168334_pt1 | contig 33946 bp, 30 predicted proteins | sample MGYA00519921_ERZ827108 | MGnify/ENA primary metagenome ERZ827108 (study PRJEB31778, sample SAMEA3449258) | human gut metagenome | biome: human gut; feature: human-associated habitat; material: faeces | place: United Kingdom | collected 2010/2012 ...
CAAACTGGCTCAACGCGCAAGCCTCGCAAACACCACCGGGCTCACCGTAGCCCTGTTTGCCGTCTACAGAGGAGCAGAGCGGCGGCACATCATCGCTGTATTCATCGCCCTCCGGCCAGTAGGCACAGCTTGCGTGGTTGAACAAAATCACGCCGGTGAGAGTGGGGCTATAATCCGGGTGCTGCGGGTCACCGGTAGGCAATTCAAACTGCAGCACGCCGCCTGCGGGAATCTTGATGCGGGGAAAGGACATCGTAAAGCCGTCCCTATCCTCGGCAAGTTCCTCACTGCTGAAATCGGCATCGCCCATTTCGGGCAGCACAAAATCCAGCGGTTCGTTGGCGGTCATGGCGGTGGTGGCTGTGGCGTTAGCATTCATCATAGACATAGAAAAATCCTCCTGTATGTGGGGCAGCATCAAGCGGCTGCCCGGTTGATTCTCGACCACTGCCGGGGCGGCATGGTCAAAATACTGTAACCGATGCTTTCCAGTTCACTGGCGCGGTCATAACTCTCCACATCCTGACTGTGACGGGTCACGGCGTTGGATAAACCATACAGCGTCAAATCGTTGGATTCAATCAGCCGCTGCAACACACCGGCACTCTCGCTGTCGGTAATGTGAAACTCTTTGCTGGCAAGTTTGACGATGGCCGGAACATCATGGGTGTCCATCTGCGCAGCTTTTGCCTCCTGCATCTTGCCGACGACCTGCGCAAACCGCGCTTTTTCCACGGCGGCGCGCACGGTGTCCTGAATCTTCATAACAAATGCTTTGTCTTCGGCATCTAAGGTTGCTTGGGAATAGACGCTGAAATTTTCCTCACTGTCGGTGACGCGGCCTACATGGTTGCGGCGGGCGGCTGCCTCATTCACGACCATACCGTTGCTGCACACCAGCCGATAGATCAGCGGCTGGATGCTGACGGAACCAAGTCCGACCTCGCTGTTGCTGATGATGATTCCGGCCTGCACGATGTCGCCGGGGGATACCTCCGCCTGCAAGCGGGGGTTCACGGCCTTGATGTACATACGACTTTCGGTGATTTGGCAGCTTTCAAAGCGGATGTCGGGCAGCCCGCCGAGAATCGGCAGCGTCACTCCGGCAATGTCGATATTGTCGATGCGGCGATAGCGATTGCTCAGGTACGCGCGAGCGGAGCCGTCCAAGGTACGCAGCATGCGCTGGCTGCTTTCCTGCTTGAACCATGTGTTGGCGTTGTAGGCCAGCAAGTCGGGACGTTCCTCCCGCATGCGGTCATAGTAGGCGGCGGGAATACGCAGGTGGGTGCCGATCTGCCGATGAGCGATGCCGGTGATGGTCATGGGCTCAATCAGCTCGGTGCCGCTGTCGTCTGACAGGTGCAGAAACATTTCTTTGCCGTAGGATTCCATCCGCAGGCGATTGGGGGCAATGAGGTAGTCCTCCTTGGACTCGCTCTGCCGCTTCACTTCGGTCAGCATCTGCTGTAAAGTTACACCGGATTTCATACGCGAAACCTCCCTTTACCACGAGAGAACCAGCTTGCCGGAAGTTTCCTCGGCGGCCAGCCCATCTCCTGCAAAGACCTGTTTCAACTTTTCCCAGCAGCCCACAGGCGGGAAACCGTGCAGTTCCGGGAGTACCGATGTGCTGCCGTCCACAAGCTGGATGTGACCGTCCTCCTGCACGGTCATCGAGTGATGCCCGCGGGAACTGAGGTCAGCTACGATGTTTTCCAGTGTTGTGCGACCCTCGGTTTCATACCAAATGCGCGGATCGGGCAGTGGGGGAGTCTCGGCGGGGATTCGCGGCTTTTCGGGTGCGTCTGCCGTGGGGTTCGGGCGCAACGGCACGGCGTTGATTAACTCACACCGCAGATGCGCCTGCTTGTCCAGTACGACCTCGGCACTCTCAAAACCGTCTAATCCGTGAACACGGATCAGGCAGCGCCCACCCTCTTTAACGATAGCAAGCGGGTCCTTGGTGGCCCATTCCCATGTAATGTTGCTGCCCGCTGTGCGAAGTGCGGCAGTAATGCGCTGGTTCACATGGAGCAGCAGAATGTCGCTGAGCGGTTCGTCCTCAATGTCCGGCACCACAAACTTTGCGCGGCGGGGAGCCTTTGCTTTCTTCTTGGGGACTGCCGGGAGGCTGCCGCGCAGATGCTGCAGCACGTACAGCCCCCAGACAGAACAGGCAACAAGCAGAAGCGGCAGCAGCAGGGCGCCGCGCACAAACGCGGCGATAGCTACAATAATGCCCACGAAGATGCTTGTGCCATTCCGGATGGCGTTGTCAGATTTCATTGTTGATTACCGTCCTTTCACAAAAACAAAAAGGGCTGCATCAGGTGTCCATTCTGAACACGTGATGCAGCCCAAGGTGCGGCCACTGTCCGGCGGCCATGCGGGATGCGGATTGATTCTTGGTTCACTTCCTTTCTGCCAATGGCAGGAAATATCTATATAAAAAGTGCCGGCAGGGAAGACATTGCGGCTGATTCAGCGCAATGTCATCTACTACCGGCACCGATTACAAAAATAACAGCGTATGCTTATATAGCATAAAAATCATCTATAAGATTATTATAATACTATATCTTGTGGTTGTCAACGGTGGATTTTATATGGGCTCCTGCACGATGATAACAATGCGCTTGCAATTATACTCCCGCAGGAGTATAATTGCAATGAGGAGGTGGTCTGATGAAAAAGACGATTTATCACGGCTCGGATCACATTATTGAAAAGCCCCAATATGGCTATGGAAAGCCCTACAATGACTATGGCGTTGGCTTCTACTGCACCGAAAACCCGAACATGGCGAAAGAGTGGGGCGTAAGTATTGACCACAACGGTTATGCAAATGAATATCAAATCGAATGTGACGGTTTGACGATTCTCGATTTGAATGCCCCGGAATATACAATGCTGCACTGGCTGACGATTCTGCTTGAAAACCGTGAGTTTGATGCGTCCACACCGCTGGCGGCGGAAGCTAAGGATTATCTCTTACAGAATTTTCATCTGGACTACAAAACGGCAGATGTCATTATCGGCTATCGTGCCGATGACAGCTACTTTTCCTTTGCCTCTGACTTTATCAACGGTGCAATCTCGTATCGCCAGCTGTGTAACGCCATGCGCCTTGGCAAGCTGGGTCAGCAGTTTGTGCTGAAAGGCCGAAAAGCCTTTGAGCAGCTGGAATTTATGAGCTATGATACAGCAGATGCCAAAGAATGGTATAAGAAGAAAGCGTTCCGTGACCAGACCGCCCGCCGCCAATACTTTGATGTAGAGCGGAACCGCCGTCAAAGGGGCGATCTTTACATTACAACCATCCTTGACGAGGAGATGAAGCCCAGTGATCCACGCTTACGATAAAAATTATCTTACCGCTGCACAAAAATGTCTTGCGCGTATGCTGGACTACATGGTCAATGATTTACAGTATCCGCTGGAAACAGTATGGAACTGGTTTTTAATGAGCGAGATTTCCCATCGCTTTGAACTCGGTGATAGCACTATTTTGGCAGGCACTTCCGGTGTGGAACTTGCCCGCAGGGTACTGGAACAGGCGGGGGAGCCAGAACCCGTCCGCAAGGCATCCTATGCGTATGACCGCAGTCCCGAATACTGGACGGGCTGGGCTATCGCATATTACCAGTGGGATACCGGGCTGCGCTTCTCTGAAATTGAGCAGGCTGTGCCGATTTCCAAGGTGCGAATGCTGTATACGCCCTACCATGAAATGGACATTCGCCAGTTTGCTGATAAGATGAACGAACTGTACCGTGCAGCAAAGCCGGAAACAAACCTAAAGAGCCTGCGCACACTGGCCGAAATGAGCCAGTCGGAACTGGCACGACAGGCAGAAATCCCTGTGCGCACCATCCAGCAATATGAGCAACGCCAGAAAGACATTAACAAGGCGCAAGGGGAAACCTTGCTGCGCTTGGCACGTGTCCTGCATTGCAGTATAGATGATCTGATGGAAAAAGTCCCACAGCAATAACATGAATAAAAAGCGGAAGATTCTCTTTTAAAACAGCGGGAATCTTCCGCTTTCATTTTTCATTTTATCAGTTATCGCATCAATAAGTATATATTATGCGCAATTTGCACGAATAATTAGCACAAGAATATTCCGACGAGGCTCTTTGTGAGTTCCAATGGTGTCTGGTGTTATCTGCTACTGCGGGCAAGATTAACTACAACCGCTTTCGAAAATGAAAAAAATCTGCGTTTTTGAAAACGACTGCTTGCAAATACTATACGTACCTATTATAATAGAAGCAACAAGGCGGCTTCAAAACTTAAACATTTTTCATTTTTTGAAAGCGGTACACTATGAAAATTATTCCAAGAGACAAATATTTACAGCGAATCATCGAATTGAACGGCACCCCGGACATCAAAATTATCACCGGAATACGCCGATCCGGTAAGTCCAAATTGATGCAGGCCTATATTGAATACCTGAAAAGTCATGTCGATAACTGCAATATCATTTATATCGACTTTATGGACTTGGCCTTTGAAGAAATCAAGGAGTACCATGCACTGCACGCCTATGTGGAAGCACGGTATCAGGCAAATAAGACGAACTATCTTTTCGTGGACGAAGTGCAGATGTGCCCGCAATTTGAGTTGGCTATCAACAGTCTCTACGCCAAGGAAAAATATGATATCTACCTGACCGGTTCCAATGCTTTTTTGCTAAGTGCGGATTTGGCTACACTTTTTACAGGGCGCTATATTGAAATCCATGTTTTCCCATTCAGCTTTTCGGAGTACTGCCGATATTACGAAGAAACAAAGGATATAGACCAACTGTTTGAGGATTACACCATAAAGGGTGGTCTGGCCGGCTCCTATGCGTACAAAACGGAGAAAGACCGAATCAATTACATCAAGGAAGTTTACGAAACAATCGTTACAAGGGACCTCGTGCAGAAATACGCACTGCCGGACACCTTAGTGCTGCAGCGGCTGAGTGAGTTCCTTATGGACAACGTCAGCAACCTTACTTCACCCAACAAGGTCAGCCAGCTGTTGACAGCCAATAACACCCAGACAAATCATGTGACGATTGGAAAGTATATCAAGTATTTGTGCAATGCCTTTGTCTTTTACGACGTCAAGCGCTATGACATCCGGGGCAGAAAATATCTGGAAAGCTCGGAAAAGTTTTATCTGTGTGACACAGGTATCCGTTATGCCATTCTGGGTAGCCGGAATATGGATTACGGCAGGATGTATGAAAACATGGTCTGTATTGAACTTTTACGCCGTGGGTATGATGTGTATGTCGGAAAGCTGTACCAGAAAGAAATCGACTTCGTTGTACAAAAGGGTGACGAAAAAATTTATATTCAGGTAAGCGACAATATTACAGCGTCGGACACCTTCGAGCGCGAATGCCGTCCTCTTTTGCAAATCCGGGATGCATACCCCAAAATGATTCTTGCCAGAACCAGACACCCCAAATATAGCTACGAGGGAATCGACATTTACGATGTTGCCGATTGGTTATTGCAGGAATGACCTCTATACCACACATAGTATGGCACAGCCGATAGATTCGTCGGCTGTGCCTTTTGTGTGCCTAAACAATGAACATATTACTGTATATCAATGCGAATAAGGCGTTAGTAAGTATCAATCATAATCTGCTGCCGCAGATAAAGATTTGCTACCGCCGTGATGACCTCGCGGCTGCAACGGTACTTCCGCACAGCTTGGGCAAAGTTATCGCAGTTCAGGTCATTGTCATCGTACAGCTTGTCCAGGACATCGTAGCCGTCTTTCAGGCGGCAGATGTCCATCTCAATGCACTTGATGATTTCCGCGCAAGAGAGCGGTGTCTGTCGGGCAAGACGGATGATTTTTCTCTCGCAGGCGCTGCGGGCATCCACATGGAACAGGCGGCGGGTGATTTTCCAAGAGATTCCCTCCAAGAACGTCAATTTGAGGAACGACAGCACCCGCAGCGGCCAGGCCGCACCGATGGGGATGATGAATCGGCAGGAGAGCAAATCATATAGTGCATCGTACTCGGTGGCACCGGTGCCGGCCACAATGAGCCCGCGAACCAACAGGCGCTGCACGCAGTCCTGCCAGCTGCGGTGGATGGTGACATTGGTACTGCTCGCCATCTTCTCGTAGAAGCTGCCGATTTCTTCTTCCCGCAGGATGCGCCAGTTGAGGATGGACCACAACATGAACTCCTGCACATCGACCTCGTATTCTTTTTCGCAGACAATGATGACCGGGCGGGTGCCTTCCTCGGTGCAGCAGCGGATATAGCGACCATTGGCAGTGTAAAGCATTTTCATAAAGGTTCCTCCAAATTTCAATTTTCGTGTAGAGATGAGAGAAAAGATTCGTTGTTCCGCAGTTTGCGGACGGCACGGCTGATCCACGCCGAAACGTGGTTGGGCGGGACACTCATGCGGACAGCAACTGCGGTAAGCGGTATGCCAGAGACTTGCAACGCCAGCGCATGGACGCCCTTGCGGGTCACACCGCTGTATTGAGATTCTGCAGCGACAAGCAACAGGGGAGTCTCGCACTTTGTATGACTTGAGATCGCGTTTTGAACTTCCAAGGCAGTAAGTACAGCGGGCTCCAAATCACCAAGCAAAACAGTGTGCTGATACTTACTCAAAACATTGCGGCAATAGCCGATAAGGCCATTCTGTACGACCCGCCGGGCATAGGATGCAAAGCTGCTACGCGCTGGGTCGAAGGTCAGTGCTGCATTGCAGAGCCAGACACAGCCCTCTTGATACAAGTCCTCATAGCTGAGGCCTGCGATGCAAGGATTGACCCGGACATTGAACCGCAGGACGCGCTCCACAACAGCTAAATTTTCTTCCACCAAACGCTGCTGGGCAGCTGTGAGCCGTTTTACGCATTTCATAGCCGTCACCTCGCAGTCGCATTCTCGCAGATGCGGATGATTTGCTCGCAACGGTAGTCGCCGCACTTGGCGATATGTACCTGATCTCCGGGCAAGCCCATCTGCGTTTGCAGCCAGCGGTAGCTCTGGTCGCGGCTCATGCCAAGCTGCGCCTGTGCGCTGTGCAGGGCGTGGTGGGCAAGAATGCGTTTGTGCCGCAAATCTCCGTTGGCAAGGGTGCCGAGGGGCTGCTTCGTGCGGCGGTCTGCTGTGACATAAGCATCACAGGCGGGCCAGCGGCGGCAGACGTACAGATACGTCCCGGCGGAAATGTCGGACAGACCATGAATCGCGCTTGCCGGACGCAGCGTGGCAAGAGAGCCGCAATAGGGACAATGGATACGAGCTTGTTTCATAGAATTTCACCTCCAATTTGTTGCAAAATAGGCCGAAAAAACCTATTTGCCCTTATTACTGTCATCTCGAACGAAAAAATTAAAAAATTTCGACCACTTTTTCAAATTTTACAATTCGTTCATATCTTCAAGGAGTTACGCCAGCATCGGACGAAAACCGCCGTTGACAGATTTTCTCACATCCATCATGGTTCTGCCGTTCAGTGTGACAGGCGCATTGAACAGCATTGTCAGAAGATATTTCTTGAGATTTTTAACGTCTGTGTGCAGATTGCGCAGGCCATCAAGGACAAAACGGATATGCTCGCTTGTCAGCTGCAACAGTCGTTCCCGCACTAATGGCATAGGAAACAGGTTGTTGCCCAGCCGCAATACAGGGCTGCGGAGCTGAATCGTCTCCACGACCAGCTCGTAGATCTCCTGCATCACGGGGGCGCTTTCCGGCTGATTGCGGCAAAGCAGATCCAGTTCGATGTTGTCGCGGACTTTTGTCCGCACGGACTCGCTCTCGGATAAGATTGGATTAGTATTTTGTTTTTCTTTATTTTGTATTTCTTTATTTAATTGCATGGGATTTCCCAGTACAGCAGAATCCGATGCAAGGGGTTCCAGCATAGGCGGCACAGATTCAGCGCTGCTGCCGGAGCCGGACGAGAGCGTTTGCGGGTACTCATAGACATAGTAATCGCAGCCCCGCAGGCAGCCGCGCTCATCCCGGACACGGGTGCGCACTACATATCCGGCATCCTCCAATTCCCAAATTGCAGTGCGGATAGCGTCCACGCTCTCTTTATTGATGGCGGCAAGCCCTTTGAGGGTATAATCCCAGTCGTCCGGCAGGGAAAGCATCTGCGACAGCAGGCCCTTGGCCTTCAGAGACAGATTTTTATTGCGAAGATGATGATTGCTCATAACGGTATAGTCCTTAATGCGCTCTACGCGAAAAACAGCCATTTTACGAATCCTTTCATGTAAGAAGATGGGCAGCCGCCGGGGCTGCCCACGGTTCATCGGTTACAGATTCTGACGGATAATGCGGGTGATGATGCCCACCGCAATGCTGCGCTCCTCGTCCAGCTTCGTCACCACAAAGCTGACATCGTCCTTTTTGCCGGGCGTGCGGCGGTCATAGCAGGAGTGGGCCACAGCGCTCACCCCGTTGGAAAGCCGCACATAGACGATGCCCTTATGTACATCGGTGACGCGGCCAGCGTATTTACTCTGCACGCGGCAGCGCTTCAGGGCCTCGCGGCTGGTGTTCTCTGTGACGCTCTTTACATCGGCATGGACGGACAATTCCTCCTGCGAGGTTTTGTTCACCTCGGTCACGCGGACAAGAATTTGGTCGCCTACAGCAAAACGGTCATGGGCATCACCAATCCAATCCCATGCCAGATCCCGCGCCATGATAGAACACTCCACGCCAAATATCTCCACGCGGATGGACTTGTCGGCAACAGCAATGACGCGAGCCTGTACCACGCGCCCCTCCCGGACGCGGTACTCACCGTTGGCATCTGGGCTAAAATAGAAAAGCTGGCGTTTGCGCATCATGGCTTCGCGGCGGCTGGCGACCACACTGCGGCTCTTGGAGTCAACGCCGAGAATAACAAAGTCGATTTCTGCGCCCAGCATGTTGCCCAGCAGTTTCATCTGGCGGATAGCCATGCTGTCGGCATTGTTGGCCGCACTGGGAGCAATCATCATTTCTTTGAGGGGGATGACAATGCGGAAGCCGTTGTAGTCCACGACTGCAATCGTCTTGCCGCTGTCGGTCTGCTCGATGCCTCCCAGCGGTGCGGAGAGGATGCGCCGTGTGCGGTAGGCGTTGTGGATCTCGTGCCAGGCAGCAGCTTCGCGGGCATCCGCGGTTTCAATCTCATCGCCGCTTTCAATGGTCAGCACCGGGGCATCTGCTTTGCGTCTGCGGCGGGGCGGGGGAGTCTCGGCAGGCTTTCCTTCTTCGGCGGGGGTTGGAATGGGCGCATCCTTAAAATCCACAGGTTCGGGGATGGGCATGTCTGGAGTAAAAATATCATTGTTCATTTCCATAAAGTATCTCCTTTTCAGTTTCAGGTTTTGTTATGATGGATTCTTTGTCGGTGGCAACCACCGTTTTTGATTTGGCAGGACGGCCACGGCGTTTAGGCGGTGCCTTGGGGGATGCTTTAGCGGTTTCCTCCGGGAAAATTTTGAGCGTTTCCGGTAAGGCTTTCCGCCACTCCGGGATATGGGCGGACGCTTTGCACTCCCGCAGATGCTTATAGGCAGGGTGCAAAGAGTAGTCCATCTTGTGGACTTTCAGAACTTTGTGTCCGCGCAGAATCACGAGCGCTTCATCTACCGGCAGGCGCAGCACTTCGTCCGGGGTCAGCACCGGCCGCTTTCCGACACCACTGCTCTCGCGGTACTGCGGCGTATAGTCGGAGACGCGCAAGGTACTCAGTGCTTTGGAGGTACTGGAAACTGCCACACTGGCGATGCCGGTACGCTGGGAGACGTACTCGGCGGTCAACTGGTCTGTGCAACCGAGAAAAAGCTGCACATCGCAGTTGCCCAAAATTTCCTGCCACTGGTTCTGCGGATAGCGGTTTTGCAGGCCGGCAAGATTCTGGAATACGCAGGACATAGAGATATTGCGGGAGCGGATAACGCTGATGCGACGGGATAATTCAGAAATCGTACCGCAGGCGGTCAGCTCCTCGCCCAGCACATGGACCGGCACAGGGAGCCGCCCACCGGGGCAATCGGCATCGGCATAGCGCACGAGTTTGATAAAGGTAAAGGACAGGAACAGCGATGCCAAAAAATCAAAGGTGCTGTCTTGGTCGCTGGTGACGAGGTAATACGCACAAGGCTGTTGTCCCGGCAGTTCAAGGCTGATTTCGTCATAGGCAGTGATTTTCTTGATAAGCTCCGATTGGAACACCTGCAACCGGCTGCCCAGCCCGCTGATAACACCACTGCGCACCGAATCCGAAGCCCGCTGGTACAGGCTGTACGGCGCTTTGGCGGGGTGGGTCAGCGGCAGGACATCAAACAGGCTGTCCAACTGACTTTCGCTGCATTGCGTGATGAGGTTATACACTTCACCGATGTTCCGCTGTTCCGGCGGGTAAGTGAGGTCAACGTACAAGACCAGTGCTTTCAGCAGATTCATCTCTCCTGAGTCCCAGAAACGGTCACTTTTCCCGGTGCCGTTGGTGTTTTTAATGATGACATCCACGAAAAGCTGCGCCATCAGTTCCTGCCCCTCAATTTCTTTCAGGCAGTTCCACGAGTCGGAGTTCTCGGGGCTGACAAGGTTGAACACCCTCACAGTGTACCCCAAATCCCGCATATATTCGCTGGATTTTTCGTAGAGTTCGGATTTGGGGTCACAGATAATCAGCGACTCGCCGCGAGCGGCGCTTTGCAGGATACGATTCATGCAGAACGAGCGAGTTTTCATCGAGCCGCTGGCACCGTAGACGGCGAGATTGCCGTTCATGCGTGTTTTCTCTGGGATGCAGAGGAACTTTCCGTCGAGCATTCCCAGCACAGTGCCCGTATGCTTGGATAAATCGGAAACCATATCCAGCACAGCGGGAACTTCTCGCGGCTGCATCCAGCCGGATGTGCCGTAAGTACCTTTTGCAGAGAAATCGAAGTTGCGCTCGGAGTCCGTTAAGGCATTTTGACTGAACAGCTTTCGATACAGGAAAATCGCGGTGACTGCTGCTGCGCAGCCTGCCATACAGTAAAGGCTGTACGGAAACCACAAAATACCTTTGAGGCAAGCCGGCGGCGACATAGAGGGGAATGGCGGAGAAGTACCGCCCGGCATACCGCCTTTTTTCTGCCAGACAGCATAGTTGCCGATGAACTGCGTCAAGTAGCCGCAGGCATAGAGCAGCAGCGCGACTGCCAACAGAATCTGCAATCTTTTTGAAGTGCGTTTCATGGCAAAGTCAGAAACCTCCTCTCGAACTCAGCAAAGTCGATGGTCTGCAACACGACCTTGTCGCCGCAGAGTGGCTGCAGTGCGTCTGCCTGAAAATCAAAGCAGAGGATGGCACCTTTCATTTGCAGCAGTTCCAAGGCAGACAGGAATCGAAACAAACGCGGCAGATCCGGCAGATAGCAGAACAGAATCGGCGCGCCTGCATCGGTACGAGCATCGTTCTCGATGAAAGCATTACGGCAAGGCGGCTGAAGCTCTTGCAACAGCATGGCGTTTAGTTGCCCGATGACATCCGGGTGACAGAGCAGCCACAACAGCGTCTCGCCGTGGTAGTCATTGGTGAGAAAGTAGAAATGTTCGTAGCCTTCGCCAAAAAGGAAGTGTTCTTTCTTGTAGGTCTTTGCATCTTTCAGCAGAGTAGTCATCACTGCCCACTGATCGGACAGCAGGATGCCATCAGGCGTGTGACTTGCGCCAGTCCGCATATAGCGGATATTTTGCAGCATGATTTTTCCCCGCTGTTCGATTTGCGTGTCAAAGGTCGGAACAGCATCCATGCCGTTGAACACAGCAAAGGTGTGGGATGGGGTCATCAGTGAGCCTACCATGCGGGAGCCGTGAACCTTTATCATTTCAAGACCCAGTTCTTTCATCTCGCGGGAATCATAAAAAGCGGTTGATTCAATGCGGCAAGGACTGCTGCCACCAGGCACAAATACAGGGGGCTTTTCATCTCGATAAATCGCCGCACCTGCATTAAACATCGTGACATAGGTTTGCGCAATACGGTGTAACCGCAGACGACGGGCAGGGGATGACTTGATGGAATTGGTGTCGGTGCGGCCTGACAGATAGAATTGAAATCGCTCTGGCGTTCGTTCCCTCAAAAAACGTTTGCCACGGATACCGAGCCGATAGCCGCGAAGATGATCTTTGGAGAAGATGCGCAGGAGCTTGCCGTGTGTCAGGCTCGTCACAACTTTTTTTCGGTAACTTTTGCTTGAGGTAAGACGATCAGCACACGCACAAGGAACCTCGCCGCAGATGGCTGTGAGCGCCAAAAGTTCATAATAGAGGCTGTCTTGCGCGGGCAGGACAGGAAAAGCAGAAGAAATAGAAATCACCTCGGAATTTAACCGTGCCTTCTTTGACTCCGGCGAAAGTCGCTGCCGATTGGGGTATGAATCGGCTTACAACAACGCGGAAAAGTCACTATCAAGCATAGGTATCTGATTTTTACGAAATTTTCGGAAAAAGTGGAGGTCTGTTTTCAGCCGTTTCGGGGGCGTTTAGCCATGCCGAAAAGCAGTTTTTCGGCATAACCGTTATCACGGTAGAGGACGAATATCCAAATCGTGTTGTCTGGAAAGAATCGCACAGCGCCCCGGTGTCGTCCGTCAGGCAGAACGTGGCAATGACATCTATGACGGCTTTCAACTCTAAATTATCATAATCTCGCACTCCTTTGATTGGGAGGTTGTGGTCGTAGATATGTTCCACGCAAATCACGCAGTCGGAGAAGTGAGGAAGTGGCCCGCTTTGCACCAGCGCCGCTTGAAGCGGTAGCAAAAGAAACTTGCAGCCATCGCGCTTCTTTTTATCCGGCAGCAGCGCAGGGAGCAGCACACACAAGTAGTTGGTGTCTGCCCACACACGGATGCCCTGTACTTCGGCTGCCTTGGGGTAGTAATAGATTGGCGGCTCGTTGGAGACGGAAAAGAACATATTGCGCAGATGCGCCGTGCTTTTCTCACTGAGAAGTGCCGCGCTCTCGGCAGTTTTGGCAAACTGCATTGGGTCGGGTATGGGCAGCAGATGCTCCATCTCGTACAATTTCTTGTGGATGTCGATGAGCCCGCGCTGCTCCAAGCGGATGCGGTTCAAAAGTACGTCAGAATTCAAGCGCGGCCTCCTTTTTGTAGTAGCTGATAGTGCCGTCTTCGGCTACCGTGCAGAACCCGGCAGCTTGTGGAATATCCAGCAACTCAATCTGGGAGGTATCCTCTACGACCACGATGCGCTTGCCGGCATCTTTCTGTGGCTGGTGCAGCAGCTGGCAAATCATAGTTTCCTTGCCCTGCGGGATAGGCACGATTTCATACAGTTCTCCATTTGCAAAACAGAGGATAGCTGTCGGGAATTCTCCAACAGTGTGGTATTCCACCTGATCTATGAAGTCGAGCAGAACCCAGACGCAGCGGGATAAGTCTTTATCTGCGTCGATTTGTGCTTCTTGATTTGCGTAGTAGCGACCATTCTTGCCGCAGTAGACGCGACCCTCTTTCAGCATATGGGCAAGCAAAGGTTTTGCCGTTGCTTCTTTTTCGGGAAAGAAGCGACAAAGCTGTTCTTCGGTCAGACCGGGGTACAGCGAAATGTTATGCAGCATTTCAGCGGCTTCCCGCTGATAAATCGCTGCGCGGTTTTTCAATACAATCACCATCCTTATTGCGCATTAAGGACGCGTCAAGACGTATTAGGTACTGTCGGCAGCATAGCCACAGGCCGCCAATACGCAATCAATACGTTCTTTTGCGTATTCGACTTTTTATTGAGTAATCATTGCGTCAAGGCGGACGTATTACGGCCAACTGCAAAACCTCCAAAATCAGAAATTGCCCAAAACAAAAAGAGCCGTGCCTGAAAAAAGTCAGGTACGACTCTAGGTGAAAATGTCCAACCTTTTTGGCTGAACCCTATTTTGAACATACTAATTGTAACATACGAGATTATACACGTATATACAATCACTGTGCGGATGTGGTGCAGATGTAATGCAAGTGCGGCAAAAAACTTTCAAGCGGTGCATCCGGCGCGAGCTTGATTCTTTCGCGTACAGGCATTATAATGCAAAGAAAAGCGAAGAAAAGGAAGCATCATTTTTATGGATAACCGGGTATTGCAGATACAAAACAGAAGTTGCCGCGTCTACGGCACTGCCGGCGCTGAATACCTGCTGCTGCAAATGGTGGATGAACATGACCTTGCGGGGATGGAGCGGGAAGTTGAAGCTATACGTCGGCAAACCGCGCATCCATTTTTGCTGGTAGCTATCCCCGTGGAAAATTGGAACGATGATTTATCGCCTTGGTCTGCACCGCCCGCGTGGGGCAGGCAGGGCTTCGGCGGCAGGGCAGGGGATACGCTTGCGTGACTGGCGCAGGCTGTGCCGGGCATTCGCCAACAGTATTCTATAAAGGAAGATTGTAAGGTTATTTTAGGCGGCTACTCACTGGCTGGACTGTTTGCTCTGTGGGCGGCAACACAAACAAACGCGCTGTATGGCGTGGCGGCGGCTTCGCCGTCCGTGTGGTTTCCCGGCTGGCCAGAATACGAAGCGGCGCACCCTATCCAAACGCAGCGTGTTTACCTCAGCCTTGGTGACCGCGAGGAACATACCAAAAATCAGACTATGGCGGCAGTGGGCGACAACATCCGCGCCCTGCACACCGCCCTGACCCGGCGCGGCACAGACAGCGCGCTGGAATGGAATGCAGGCGGCCACTTCAAAGATGCAGACTTGCGGACGGCAAGGGCATTTGTTTGGGTTATGGAAGGAAAACAATAAAGTGACGATTCTTATTGATGCCGATGGCTGCCCGGTGGTGGATTTGACTGTGCAGACAGCCGCAAAGTACAAAGTACCCGTACTGATCCTATGCGATACCGCCCACCAAGTCCAGCGTGACGGCGCACAGACATTGACCTTTGACAAAGGTGCCGACAGCGTAGATTTCGCGCTGGTGAACCGTGTACACCCCGGCGATCTTGTAATTACGCAGGACTACGGGCTGGCAAGTATGTGTCTGGCGCGTCGCGCCCGTGTGCTGAACCAGAACGGCTTGGAGTACACGCCCGAAAATATCGACGGACTGCTGTTCCGCCGCCACGAAAACAAAAAGCTCCTCCTTGCCGGAAAGTACCCTAAAGGAACACCCAAGCGAACGAAGGAGCAGGACATAACATATAGAAACGCCTTAGGAAGAATTTTGCAGACTGTGTAAAATTCTTCCTAAGGCGTCTGAAAATGGTGGAAATGTTATTACAAATGAATCTGGTTCTTAATACAAGCGACCGTAAACCTACATCTACACCTCGTCAGCTCGAATTTTATGCCAAACGGGAACAACGCTCTTTTTCTCTTGCATAAGTTTATACATCGTTTGGCGTAAGATTGGCGTATGGCATGATTTCAGTTAGAAACCCGCCAAAAGAAAAAGCCTGAAATTTCTCGTATCATCAAGAAATTTCAGGCTTTTTTGTGCTCAAATTGACAATTTACTGGTCAATCGGCTTCATCGTGGGGATTGGGCCAGACAATTTTATGTAAGTCTTTATATCCCACCAAAACCCGTTGCAGCAGCATTTTTTCGTTTGCGGGGAGTTATGTATCTCTACATACCTTATTATATATCAATCCGAATCTGGTGTCAATATTGGTGTCAATGGTGTCAGACGCTTAGTAGACATCAAATTTTCCGGAAATGTTCTGCACGGAGCGTTCCTTCAATTCCTTCTGTGCTTCCGCATAGATTTCCATTGTCGTTTTGATGTCCTTGTGGCCCATGACTTCCTGAATCACTTTAATATTTGGTTCAATCTCGCAATAGCGGGTACAAAAAGTGTGCCGCAGTTGGTGGCAGCTGAAATCCGGCAGGATAACGGGAGTGCGGTTTTCTTCCGCTGCCTTTTCCATTTCCTGCGCATTGTAAGCAAGTACAAGCCGGTCAATTTCGCGGTTAATTGCTGCCGGATTGTGGGGCTGCCCAAAGCGGTTGAAAAAGACGAAATCCGTGTAGCCGTCAATTACAGTTGTACACTTAATGCCTAATTCTTGCTGCCGAATTTTTTCGTCTTCCAGCGCCCTGCGGACACCTTTCAGCATCGGGATAGTCCGGCATCCGGCGCTTGTCTTTGGTGTTGTCACGGAGAAGTAACATTTGCCATCTGTATGCTTCCGATAGACCAAGTTATGATTGATAGAAATCGTGTTGTTTTCCCAATCAATATCGCACCAACGCAGACCGACAAATTCTGCAATGCGGCAACCTGTTCCCAACAGGACGGCGAACAAAATGCTCCAAGCGTAGTACAGCGGCTTAGATTTTAGGAACTTCACGAACGCATTCTGCTGTTCCAAGGTCAACGCCTTGCGCTTCGGACGTTCGTAATTATTGGCCTGCTTAACTTCGCGCAAGACCCCATCCGTTGGATTCTTACGGATGTAGTCATCGTCCACTGCGACCTGCAAGACCTGCCGCAGTACGTTGTGAATCGTCTCCAGCGTGTTAATTGCCATCGTCTTGCCAATATCGTTGCTCCTTGTCAGGTCGTTATAAAGACCAAGGATTGTCGATTTGCGAATGTCCTTGATTTTCATCTTCCCGATTTTGGGGCCGATAAAGTGGTCATACATATACAGGTAATTCACATAAGTGGACTGCTTTAGACCGACCTTGTTCTTTTTCCACAGCTTATACACGTCATCCAAACGCAGGTTGCTTCCTGCGCTACTGATGCCGTCACTTTTATTGCGGTTGATTTCCGCTTCCTTCTTACGCAATTCGCGCAGCGTCTGTGCATAGGTGCAATGGCGCTTCTTATCGCCATCAATCCACCTATACATATAACGATGCTCTTTCTCCCGGTAGCTCTCACCATCTTTCAATACGCGGTTATTCTTATCCTTACGGCGTTCCATCGTATGGCTCCTTTTCTACTATAAGGCAGAAAAGGCTTTACACCTGCCATTATAACAGGCCCAAAGCCTTTTTGCCAGCCTAAATATTACGTTTTTCTATAATTCTGGTGTCAATGTGATAGGTTCAGATAATCCCTGAGCGGGCCGCAGGCCCGATCAGGGAACCATTCTGAATTAAATCACATCTGTATCAGCGAGACATTCTTCCAGCTTCTTGCGCTTGATAAGGCGCTTCGTTCCATTGAAGACCACAAACGTGCAGGTTGAATCGTCCGTCATTTCCCGCAGCTTGTTGACACCGATGCCAAAGTAAGCAGCGGCTTCATCCAGCGTAAGACAGTATTTTTCCCAGATAGGGACTTCGTACTTCATAAGTGCCCTCTTACTTCAAACGATAGCCGAGCAAAAGCGTCGTCTTCTCGCTACCGTCACGAGGACGCTTGCGGACAACAGTTCCAATCGCCTGCAAGGACTTCTTAAAGTTGGTGCTATTCTCCGGCAGACAACCGTTGACCTCACACCACACTTTATAGTGAGCATAGATTTCCGAAGTACGAACTTCACGATTTGCATCGGGTTCCAGATTGTCTTCTGCAAACAACGCAATCTTGTTGCTGTCGTGGCTGTATTCCTTAGTGGCTTCCACAACTGCTGCCGGAGAGTTCAGCCCTTCCTTCTGCAGCAGCTGCCAACCGGCAATCAGCCAGTTCAAAATAGCGCTTTTTGCTTCTTCCGTTGCAAACTGGTTCTTCAGGTCGGGGTCCTGCTCCTGCGGCTCAAAGTGGCGCTCAAACGGAATGACGCGCACACGATTAGAAGAAAACAGGGACATATCATCCACGCTGGGCAGATAGTTGGTGTTGATGTACAGCTTGAACTGGGGGCGGAAATCGAACGAATTGCAGTGCAGGAAGCGGGCATTGATGCTGTCATTGCCGGTCATGCTCTTTACCTGCGCAGCATTCAGCCGCATCCCGCGTGAGGGTTCGGAGATATTGGCAAGCCGTCTGCCTGCAAGGCGGGCAAGGTCTTCACTCGGCCCGGAACTGTTGCGCTGTTTTGCCGCAATCGTTTCCGGGGCAACAGTCAGACCGTAGTCACCAAACACACGCAGAATACTTTCCATCAGGGTACTTTTGCCGTTACGGGTCGTTGCACCATACAAGATGAACATACACTCGTACCGGGAATCGCCGCTAAGTGCGTACCCCAGTGCTTTTTGTAAAAATGCACTTTTATCTGCATCACCGCTCATGACTTCAGTCAGGAACTGCTCGAAGCGAGGGCATCTTGCATTGGGGTCGTAAACGACATCGGCAATCTTGGTGATTTTATCGTCAGGGTTGTGGCTGCGAAACTGCATGGTTTTCAAATCCAACGTGCCGTTTTTGCAGTTGAGCAAATTCACGTCTGCGTCAAACTCGCCCATGCCGATGTTGTAAACACTGGCGGCATCGTCAAGGATGGTTTTGCGATAATTGCGCGTCATCCAGCGCATGGTGTACTTCAGATACTGATTGCGCTCATTTTCATCCTGAATTGCAAAGGCGTAATGGGTCAGTGCATCGCCAATGGCCTTGCACATTTCCATCGTTGCCATGTTGCCTTCATCGGGTGTCCAACGAGCTCCGTCATAGATGAACCACGATTTGCGGCTTGCCACATAGCGAGCCTGCCCCCTGACGATGTCAGAAAAGAGCCGTCCGCTTCCGTTATCGGTAGTAGAATACTTGGGGTTGGAGTGAGGGTCAAATTTCTTGATGACAATGCAATAATCGATGTGGGTTTTCAGCATCAACGGGGCAGACGTGGCAGCTACCTTAACAGTCGCCGTGCTGCACTGCGCAGCGGGCACAGCCTTTACGGCCGGAGCCGGTTTCTTGTTCCGGGTCACGACATCGAGAGTTTCTTTCAGTTTTGCAACTGCTTCCTCGCCCTTTGCCGCGATATAGTCGGAAACATCGCCCTTTTCGGGGATTTCCGGCCACCAGTTATTCAGCTGCATAATGCCCGTGTTGTAATTCGTGGGCTTAAGTGCCTTGAGTGCTGCTTTTGCGTAGCCACGACCTGCACCATCGTTGTCCGGCAGGATGATAATCACCTTGTCGGAAAAGTATGCGACATACTCATTTTCCCAATGGGCGCCATTCGGCAGGCTGACCGCCGGGAAACCATATTTCGTAAGCGTGTCAACATCTTTCTCGCCTTCAACCAAGAAGACTGCTTCCGCCTTTTCCAGTACCGTTCCATTATACAGGGGAACATTCTTCGGTTTATGGTAGTCGTAGCTGCCGTCAGGTTTTTTGCTGCGCCAGAAGAAGGTTTTGTTCGTATAACGGACTTTCTCTGCAACGAGTTCTCCGTTTGTGTCAAGGTACTGGTAGATGGCAGCAACCTTCCGTTCCGGGTCAGAGCCCTTAGGCTCTGATCCGGAACTCCCACCATCCGGGAACAGGATACGCATCGTCAGCCCAATGGCTTCGAGGATTGCTTTGGTGTCGCCGCCACCGTGGTCACACATAAGAATGGTGCCATCGGGTTTCTCGGTGATGTACAGGCTGGGTTCCTTCTCGTCACGGAGAGGGCTGTAAGCCCGATAGGTGTTCGGGCCAACCTTCTTCACTCCTTTCAGGCGCGAGAGGATGGTCTGGAGGCGGTCACTTACGTTTTCATATACGATTTTCATAATTCAATTTCATAGCGCGCCATGTTTTCCTTTCATAATTTCTGTGCACGCTAAAATTATAGTGCCATATAGGGGAAACAACTATTAGCGTATAACGGCAGTATGCTGTAACTTTACCCGTATAGTGCAGTATGCTGTTAAAGTTGCAAAAAATAAGGAGCAGCTGCTTTCACAGCCACTCCTTAAAAGTGCATTTTTGATTTTACTGTCACTTTGAATGATGCTCAGGTGGTCAATTTTGTAATTGATTACTCTGCCTTCCGTTTACGGCTGCTCCCGCAGTTCCTTATATACTTCGTGCAGGAACACACCCAGCACACGGTGCTTGATGTCGTCATTACTCAGCAGCAGGCTGAAGAAATCCTGATTCTGGGAAAGTCCCTCAATCAGCGCGTCATCGGTATTGTCATAGAAGCTGAACTCAAAGTCCTGCTCGGTGTTATTTTTGGCGGAGGTCTTCAGCTTTTCCGAGTGCAGCAGCAAGTCTTTGATTTGCAGCATAACTTTCGTCATAGCACTGCTGTCGTAGCCCTTGCCTGCGCGGGAGTTCACCTCATCAATAATTTCCGACAGATGCTTTACTTCATCCACAGTCAGACCAACATCGGCCCCGCTCAACTTTACGTTCGGGGCGCTGGCGTGGCGTTGCTTGTTGCCTTTATCGCCCTGACTTTCCTGCCAAAAATTCGTAGCTTGAATCTTATCTTTCAAGCTGATGCCGCCGCTGTTGCCAACGACCAGATAGGTCAGCAGCAGGTTGACAAACACATATTTTTTGTGCAGTTCCGGGTCGCCAAAGCTGGATGCCATCGACAGGAACTCATACAAACGTACAAAGCCACGGCAGTTCTTGGTAAAAGCACGCTGGTGGTCCTCGTTGAACTGATTCTTCAGCACATTCACAGCACGCTGGATGCACTGGTAAACCAGACGGTCCTCTTTGGCTGTGGTGCGCTTTCCTTTCGGGCTGTAGACGATGCTTGCAACCGTATCAACATCGCGGTCATCCAGAACATTGTAGCCGTCAATCTTATTTTCCAGTTCGCGGAGCTGGACAATCGTAGCTGTGTTGGACAGCACCGTTGTGGTGTAGAACGGCGCAAAGGCTTCTTCCATTTCCTCTGCATGGTTCACAAAGTCCATGACCACGACCTTTTTGTCAAAGGGCGGGCATACACGGTTCAAGCGGGAAAGCGTCTGTACTGCATTTACGCCGCGCAACTTTTTCAGCACATACATGGCGCAGAGTTTCGGCTGGTCAAACCCAACCTGATACTTGTTTGCAACCAGCAGGACGTTATACTCGTCACCGTCAAATACTTTCGGTAGTTTATCCTCCGAAAAACCGTTCATACTCGGCTCGGTATATTCAGTATCGTCAATTTTCACTTTGCCGGAGAACGCCACCAGCGCCTTTACATCTTTGTAATTATGTCGGGTGACATAGTCCTCGAACGCCTGACGATACTTCACTGCCGCCTCGCGGGATGCCGTGATAACCATTGCTTTTGCCTGTCCGCCGAGTTCCTGCATAACAGTGGAACGGAAATGCTCGACAATGATATTGACGCGCTGATTGATATTGTCGTCAAACAAATCAATATAGCGTGCAATCTGCCGCTTGGCGGCAATCGTCTTCATCTCCGGGTCGTCTTCGATAGTCTTGTTCAGCTTGTAGTAGGTCTTGTATTCGATATAATTTTGCAGTACATCAAGGATATAACCCTCCTCAATGGCCTGCTTCATGCTGTACAGGTGGAACGGCTGATACACGGGATGCCCGTCTGCATCAATGCTTTCACGACCAAACAGGCGCAGCGTCATCGGCTTGGGCGTGGCAGTAAAGGCAAAGACCGACACATTGGGTGCCTTGCCGTGGCGCTGGATTTCATTTTCGATAGCATCCTGCGCATCGGCTTCTTCGGGACCCTCGTTCTGCCCCAGCGTATTTTTGACCGCAATCATATCCTTACCGGACGTAGACGAATGGGCTTCGTCAATGATAATGGCAAAGGTCTTGTTGTTCTGATTCTGCGCCAGCTTCCAGAAATCCACATAGAGGAACTTCTGAATCGTGGTGACAATGATTTTGTAGTTGCCTTTCAGCGCATCGGCAAGGTCGGCAGAGGTCTTTTTGTCATCAATGGTGCAGACAAGTCCACTCTTATGGTCGATACCCTTGATTGCGTCTTGCAACTGGCGGTCTACCACCACACGGTCTGTAATGACCAGAACGCTGTCATAGACAATATGGTTTTGGGTATCGTGCAGGGATACCAGCCGATGCGCCAGCCATGCGATGGTATTGGTCTTGCCGGAACCTGCGGAATGCTCAATCAGATAATTAAGCTGTGTGCCGTTGTACTCGGCATCCGCCAAAAGCTGGCGGACGGCATCGCGCTGATGGTAGCGCGGGAAAATCAGCTTTTCTTTGACGGACTTTTTCCCTGTCAGTTCGTCCACGACCTGTTCACGCTGGATGAAAACGAACTTGGTAATCAGTTCAATCAGGCTGTCGCGGCGCAGAATATCATCCCACATATAATGCATCGGATAATCGTCCACGCCGTCATCCAAGGGGTTGCCTTCCCCGGTGTTGACACCCTCGCCGCGCCCACGGTTGAACGGGATAAAGCGTGTGCCAAGACCGTCCAGTTTGGTGGTCATATAGCAGGTGTCGAGGTCCATGGCAAAGTTGACCAGAGCGCCTGCTTTGAACAGGAACAGACGGTTCTTCGGGTCGCGGTCCTCAGAATACTGCTTGATTGCCATGCGGTAGTTCTGACCTGCGCTCTGGCATTTCAGCTCAAAGGTTGCAATGGCAAAGCCGTTCAGGAACACAACAAGGTCGATGCGCTGGTCATCGTTAATCCAGACTTCCTCCATGATGGAGAAAATGTTGGCATTGTACTTGGCGACAAGGTCAATGTTGTAATCGGTGGCGGGCTTACTGTACAGCAAGTCCAGATGCATATTGGAAATCTCAATGCCGGATTTCAGCGTTTCGATAAGGCTGCTGCCCTTGTTGTCGATGCTCTGGAGTATAAATTTAACGATGGTTTCCTCGGTCTGCCCGTTGTAGATTTTCCGCAGTGCCGCCATTGTGTCCGGCTGTGTCGTGTCCAGAAAGCGAAACAGCAGTTCACGGTCCATGGCCGTGGTGCGGTCATAATTCGTTTTGCATTTGCGCTCTATGTAGCCGTTATTATCAATTAAATAGTCGATGATATAACGCTGATAGTCACGCTCAGTTCCGATATGTTTCAAAATTTATCCCTCCTCGCACGGGCAATACTTCAATTTTTGTCTTGTATTTTGTTATAGGCAGCTTTTTTGATTTCATCGCAAACGATATCGACATTATCTGGGAATAGTGTCTGGCGGCTAATGCCAAAGAATTTTAATTCTCGCAAAATATTTTCTTTATCTTCCGCAGCTATTTGAATTCTTGCAACAACACATTCGCTGTCCTTAGAAATTGGTCGAATCAAATCCTTGATTATCACAGTGTCATTTTCTTTATCAATGGCATTTGGAAATAAAATGTAACGCCCTTGCTGCATCCGTTGCCTTAAATTTGTAAAGGGCGCATAAATAAACAGCGGGTTATTTGCAATTCCTAACAACCAACTATCGTAGTCGGAAATAAAGGATGCGTCTTTATTATCGCGCTTATTGTTGTTCATTAACTGTAACAGATATTTTTGTTCAGCAAAATAATCCATGTTTTGGGCATTTTGAAAAAATTCCTTAGGCCTAATCCATGTTCCACGGCAAAGCCTATAAGTATCTGCAATCGCTTCAATAATGGGATAGTTTCCGACAGTGCGTTGTGTGTCCTTGAATACTATCACTTCACCGTTTTTGTTCGTACACTTTTCGTCACAACAAGCAAAATAGAGCGCAACAAGGGCGTTTTCTGTCACATCAAGCAATCGTGTAGGGATGCCATGATGTTGTAACATAGCCAGCAATTCCACAGGCTTCAGGTCATTTGTGAAAATTGACGGCATTCGGAATTTTGCCATATCAATCAAATTTCGTTCTTCATTCAAAATTGTCACATCAATTTCACTTTTTCGACCTCGCCCAATAGAGGGCATAAGTTCAAATGCTGTATCGGGTTGTCCTCGAAACAGAGGCGCTTCGTTTACTATAGGGTAAAAGTTCTTACATTTTTTAGTAACATTGCAAACTTCTTCGATATATTGGCTTACGCTTTTTATGCTTTCACTGCCCATTCGAAACTTCCTTTTTGCCTGTCACATATTCGTAGATAAGTGATTTTTTGTAAGAATCAATAACCGCAAGCTGTTGTTTTTTGCTTGCAATTATCGATTCTATCCCTTTGCACACGCAATCAAGGCGTGCTGCGATATTTTTCTGCTCATCAAGTGGCGGTGCGACAATGTGCATCTTGGAAAGCTCACTATAATTCAAGCCTTGACGAACACCATTGCCCATATTGTACAGAACCTTCATAACATCATAGGCGTGCAAAAGGTAATGAAAATATTCTGGAACCACTTCTTTAGCCGCCTTTAATGTTACATATGCAGAAGTAATAATGCCATGTTCTTTAACAAGCCCTGTCCGCAGGCTACGCTTATCATTTTGCAAATCCGTAAGTCGAAGAACAATATCTCCCGGCTCAATAATGTTATAGCCATTAAAGCTGTCCGGCAGAAGTCCCTCAGATGTATTGATGTCTTTTCGAATCACTTTTCCATAGCTGAGTGACAACAAGTTCTGCTCTTGTCCGAGATAGTTCTTTTTCTTTCTTTCGGCAAAATAATAATACAGAGGGCGAACGTCCCAATGGGCGGGAATGCTTTCGACCCACTCAATACCGCTATCCTTCATTTCCACATCTGGGTTCAGTCCCTTGGTGACAGCCTCGGTAATGACCGAACGCTTGTACTGCTCTAATGTTTCGATTTCTTTCTGAATATCAGCAGAGATGGCATCAATTTCGGAGCATTGGAAATCAAGAAACGCCGAAATCTTTTTCCGAACATTTCTTGGTGGCACAGGAATTTTAATATCTTTTAATGTGCCACTATATATGACATCTATTGTTGTTGCATTGCTTAAAAATAGTAATTGTTCTTTAACAATATTAGACTCATTGAAAATGTGTTTGAGGAAGGAAAAAGGAATTTCTTCTCCGGAAAGTCTAAATTTTATGACGCATGGATGAATTATACCTTCATTGTAATTGATTGGGATTTGACATATACGACCGATGGTTCCTCTGGTTGTAACAAGTATATCCCCTGCGTGTACATGAAAAGCTCTCATAGAATTGTATTTGGATGCATCAATAAATACCGTGTTGTCACTAAAATTTTCGTCAACAATCGCTCTTTGATTATAAACCCAAAAGCCTTCATTTTTGAAATCATTTCCAGATAATTGGCTACCAAATGGTCCAACCTTCATCGAACCATTCTCCAGAAGTCGCTTTAGTGGAACAGCCTTCCAACCAGTCGGGAGTGTTTCTGCCCACTCCGTAGTTACATTTTTATACACGCTTCCACCACCTTACCAAAACAGCTTCGCAATGCGCTGGCTGACAGACTGTTCCAGTTCCATAAACTGCTTTGCCAGTTCCTCACTGGGTACAGGCTGCTCGTACTTGTAGAAATACTGCGTGAAGGGAATCTCAGCGCCCGTCTTGATAACAGGCTTTTTGGCATCTGCTTTTTCTTCCCAGAACGCCTTTGCGTCCGGCACATGGGGCAGAACCTCCCGCGCCATATATTCATCGATGGATTCCTCGTAAGGCACAAACTCGGTATCTTTGGAAGCCTTGTCATAGAGGATTTCGCCGTGCTTATCCCGCTGGATTTCAGCGCTCTTATCCATCACGGACAGCCCATCCGCAATTTTGTCCAGCAGCTTTTTATCATCGGTCACTGCTGCCAGCACTTTGCGCAATACAGGCATAAATGCCTCCGGAGAAAGATAGACTTCATCCGAAGCGGCGTTCTGCAAAGCAGAGACAATGCCCTCGTAAACAGGCTTCTGCTCATACAGCTTGTCTAACTTCATTTTGTCTTTGACGGAAATCTGCGCGCCCTGTTCTTCCAGTTCATCGACCTTGGCGGGGTCATATACGGAATTCAGCGTACCGTCCGCCAACATCTGGTCAACGCGCTCCTCCGTAATGGCATAGCTGCGCTGCAACGGCTGCATGACCGTATATTCGCGGTACATAAACTCTTCGTTCTTGAAGATTTTGCAGTATTCGTTTTCTTCAAATGCCGTGTACAGCTTAACGATTTTGCTGCGGTCCTCTGGCAGCAGTTCGTTTTTCTTGTTGCCTGCCGCCTTGCGCAGCTTGTGGAAGATGGTGGTGGCATCAATCAACTGCACATAGCCCTTGCGCTCCGGGCGCTTGTTCTTGGACAAAATCCAGACATAGGTGGCAATGCCCGTGTTGTAAAACAGGTCGGTGGGCAGCGCGATAATGGCTTCCAGCAAATCCTGTTCCAGAATCCAGCGGCGAATCTGGCTCTCGCCGGATGCCGTGCCGCCCGTAAACAGAGGGCTGCTGTTCTCGATAATCGCAGCACGACCAACTTTATCGTCCATCTTATCAATGGCCGACTGCATAAAAATCAACTGGGAGTCGCCGCCGCTTGGCAGACCTGCACCCCAGCGTCCATTCTTGCCGCGCTTGAACTCATTGCGGACCGCATCCTCCTGCCCGGCCTTGGCATCTTTCCCGGCCCACGGAGTACCGAAAGGCGGGTTTTCCAGCACAAAGCGCATCTTGATGTTGGGGAAGCAATCCTCTTTGAAAGTATCCGCGTTGCGGAAGTTTTCAGTATTCTGGTCCTTAATCATCATCTCGGCCAGACCGACAGCATAAGACTGGGGCATGAACTCCTGCCCGAACAGGCGCACATCGGCGCTGGGATTGTAGTGCTTGATAAAGCTGTACGCCGTGCTGAGCATACCACCCGTTCCGCAGGCTTGGTCACAGACAGTTACAACCTTGCCATCGTCGAAAATATCGTCACAGCCTTCGCTGATAAGCACAGCCACAAGGCACTTGATAATGTCACGACCTGTGTAAAACTGACCTGCGTCTACATTCTGATAGAACTTGCCAATCAGATGCTCGAAGATATAGCCCATCTTGATGCTGTCGTAGGTCTTTGGGTCCAAATCCAAGTCGGCAAATGCCTGCACCACGCTGAACAGACAGCCGTCCTTATCCATCTTGTCGATATGGCTGTTCATTTCAAGGCCATTGAAGATTTCCTGCACTTCGGCGGAGAAGCCATGAATGTACACTTTGAAATTGGATTTGATGTTGTCCGGCTCGTTGCACAGTTCTTTCAGCGTGTAGGGCGAGGTGTTATAGAACTGATAGCCGGAAATGCGGTACATTGCCTTCGGCGGATAGTTCGGATTTTCTGCAAATTTGGCCAAAACTGCTTCCTTGTGCGGCTCCAAGGCACACTCCAAGCGGCGCAGAATTGTCATCGGGATAATGACATCGCCGTACTTATCCGGCATATAGGAGCCGCGCAGTTTGTTGGCAATGCTCCAAATAAAGTTCACTTCCGGGGTGACATCAATCGGGGATTCATCCCACAGTGCGTCAAAGGCAATTTTGTCCGACATTGTTTCCTCCGTTTGCTTGTTTCTCGATAGTCCGTCTTTTTTCAACGGTTTCAAATCCAACAATACACCCCTGTATTCTGTCAGACCGTAGCTTAACAGGGTTGGATATATGGATAATGGGATTCTGAAATTATGGAGATAGATTTCTGGCGTGGTTTCTGCTTTAACCGCAGGTTCGTTAATTTTCGCAGTTGTTTTGAAGGTTTCCGTTGTAAAATACATTACCCCATGTATTGCGCATTCTTCGTGAGATTTTCCGTTTGGCTCTTGTGCAGCAAAATAGTTGGCCATCATGGCAGCGCCGTACAAAACGCGGGCACGAATCATCTGTAAAGACGCGGCCCGCGACCAAAGCGCAGATTTATTTGTGCCGGTCAGGCCGACATAACTTATCAAGGGGCTTTCCGCTTTCAATATAGCTTCTTCATATCTACTGCGGTCAACGCCATTGTACTGCACTGCAAAGCGCACAACAGGCTCCTGCGCCTGAATCATACATTGCTCTAACTGTTCATATGGCAGGATATTGTACTTGTTGCTGGAAATCCAATCGTTCACCAGCTTGCGCTGGCCCGTAGCTTTACGGTAAATATCCATACCGGCTTCTTTCAGCCAGTATGCATCACCCACGTGGGGGAATGCATTCAGCACTTCCTTGAGAAAGACATAATCCTTACTGTTGGCCGGGATTGCCTCTTCCACATTTTTTAGCAACTTCCAATGCCGCCGCAGTATGGGAAAGTCTTGGCTGTCATCGTTGCCTTTTTTGACCGTTTCCAATCCGTTCAGCAAGCGCTTGCGAACATCCAGCCTATCTACCATAATTGTTTTGATAGGGAAATTGGTTTTGGCGAAATTAAATGCCGCGCTGTCTATGCTGATAAAAACATGTTGGATATTCTGCTTATTCTTTAGCTTGCTCAAAAAGTTTGCTGCGGCCTCTTTGTCCTCGTAGGCGAACAATTCAATCAGACTTTCAGTATCCACGTCCGCGCATAGGCAAAAATTTGTTTGTTGCCCCTGCACATTCAGTGTTACAGTGTACAAACCGAGCGTAGAAATATCATCCCAATTGCGCCTTTTTTCATACTCCGCCAATGCTTTGTCAAAGCAATTTTTGACTGTATGCGGGGAAATATCAAATATTTCCGCAAGCGTATTTATCTCCATATGCATAGCTTGCTGCCCAAGATATTTCTTCAACTGCAAGGTCAGCTTTCTATCTTTCTCATCCACAAGTTGGGAATCATCCTGCATTTTCGCGTTGTATGTTTTCAGCTTGGAATAGCAGTTATAGCACATCCAGCGTATACGCCGCAAATAGAGCGTTGCCGGGTGAATATCGTAGGTAGGCTTTTCCCCCTCGTGCGGGATTGCTACTCTGCAATAATGCGTCAGCTTGGATTCCGACACGCTGGCAATCGCATCCTCCAGATAGGGTGTACCACATTCCGGGCATTCGCCAACACTTTGCTTACACACCCAGTAAGCAGCGGGTTTTCTCCCACTGGATGGTTCATAACCGTAAATGGCATAATCATCCGGCAGGTCGATTTCCTTCAACCTTGCAGTGTATTTAGCGGTATCAGCCGCTTTAAGAATCCGCTTCTCACGGATAAAGTAAGCCGATAACTCTGGCTGTGGTCTTTGGGTTGACATCCTACACCCCCAACTGCTGCATTTGGGTACACTTACACAATATAAGAATTGTACCATAAATCCATAAAAATGGGAACCTTTTTCCAGTTACATTGCCAAAAAACGTTCATTGGGGCAGTATGTGGCAGGTATTTTCATAAAAACTAAAAAAGCAATCTTTTTTAGAAATGAACCAAATCACTTGCCCCAAGCTGCCCCGGAAAGATTTACGCCAAAGAAAAAGGAGCAGCCCACTTGGAGAAATCCAAGCGAACTGCTCCCGGTTGCCGCTTACGAAACGTTTTTTGGCAACGTCATTTGAAGTAGAAGTTCTTGTGTAGCCGCACGGCCCCGTCATCACAAATGACGATAAGGTCTTGTTCCAAGTGTGCGAGGTCTGCGGGCTTGATGATAGGCTGCGGCTTCTGGCTGGTATCGGCGACCAACAGAGTGTGTTTTTCTCCTATCATTTTAGAAAAGTATTCCTGTGTTTCGGTATCCTTGCAGCCGAGCAGAACGGTAAACTTAAAGTTGCCCAGCATAGCTTTCCGTTCGTCTTTGCCGTAAATCATATCGAGGTCGGCCAAGGACTGAGTCAGCACCATAATACGGATGTGGCGCTTTCGCAGTTTGCGCAAGGCCTCGGTGATTTGCAGCTTGCCGAACGAGGCAAATTCGTCAAGACAAAATAGAATCATCTGCTTGCGTTCCGGCGGTCTGCATGAAAAGTATTCCATCGACTGGGCCGTAATAATGCGCAGCAGGTCGCCATAGATTTTGAGTTTTTCGTCCGGGATGAAAATATAAATGCTGTTCTGCTCCAATGTGGCCGGACAGATAGATTTTTCATGAGTTGGAACTTTTCTAAGTGCATTTTTAATTTTGCTGTTGGTTGCAAATAGTTTGAGCGCGTCATCTGCACTTTGTTTGCAGCCTGCGGTGTTCTGCTCACTGGCCCCGGCAAAAGAACTGATATATGCGTTGGCCGCTGCATTTTCCTGCTTGGCAATATCGTTCAGCAGGGAACGCCAATCGTGACCGAGGAAAAATTCGCAGATTTCAATGAAGCCCCAGCCCATTCCATAGTAACAGATAAGCGCTGCTGTTATCATCTTGCGCCCGTTCTTGGTGAAAAATACGCCCGCCTCGCTGTCGTTGGCCTTGTCCGGCAGCAGCAGATAGGCCAGCTGTTCCAAGCGCTCCTGCCGCTCGGTGTCGTCCGGGGCCGCATCAATGGACGCAAATACATCATACGGAATACAATTCGTTGCCGTAGGGTCAAAAATGATTTTGTTCTCTGTATGCACATTGGCTGATATGTCGCCGGATATGTCAACAACAAGAGCCGTGCCCTGCCAACTCCGCAAAGTCGGAATCAACAGGGCACTTGTCTTGCCTGTGCCGGATGGCCCCATTACGAGGATGTGCCCCTCGTCCTGTTCGGGGGAATAAGCCAGCAGGCCGAATTTTTTCCCCAACAACACACCCTGCGCCTTTTCTTTGGAGCGGTAGACGATATTCTTGCGGACGAATGGATTTGGCAGATGATTGGCCTGCCCGCGCAGATACACCAGCAGTGCTAGCACAACCAGCAGAATCAGTGTTGCGCCATATAGATAGCAGTTGATAATCCATACAATCTGTTTCATGCCTGCACCTTAAAAGTGAAGCCCCTGTTCCATTTTGGATTCTCCAAAATACAATGCGGGACGCTCTACTTCCTGCTGGTATTCCTGCTCGCGCTCGGCTTTCAACTGTGCGACAGTGCGGTTTCCGCCCTGCCGCTTGGTTACGCCGGTCATAACATGAGCATCTTCCAAACCGTGCTCGTCCAGATAGCGTTGCAGGTCAGGGTGAAAATTGCGCAGTTCGCGGCGGTCAAGCACATCGTTTGCACAGATTTTGTAGCCCTGTTCGTGCTTCGGGTCTTCCTCAACAGGGATAAAACAGAAATGCAAATGCGGCTGGCCGCCCTCGTCATCATGGACGATGGCCTGTACGACATTTTCTTTCCCATAGCGATTTGCCATGAAATCGTATGTGGCACAGAAAAAATCGTCATAGCGGGCAGGGTCTAAATCCTGCGGGGCGGTTACTATCCATCCTGCCATAACTTTCACATCATCGCGGTTATAGCAGTACAGTTCGGATTTGCGGTGTAAAAAATAGTCGTACTCGGTCATGCCCCTATCGGGGGACAGAACATAGTCCTGCCCCTGCCGAGACGGGTCTATGTCAGGATTGCCGGAATGTTCGATTTCGCGGCGATTGTGCCGCAGTTGATTGCGGACTGCACCCGCTGAAAACTTCTCTACACTTGCCATTGTAATCTCACTTTCCTATACGGGGTTCATGTCCCCTCTGCCCACACCTTGAAATGCCCTGCACAACGAAGCAGCTCATTTAGTCGCGGACTGATGTGCCATACAAGGTATGGCAGTTTCCCCGGAAACTCCCACCGCCCTTGCGGGCTTACCTTGCCAAAGGGGCGTGACCCCTCTGGACTCCCCGCTGCCGACAAGGCCCGCTTGCCGTCAGTGGGGGCTGCGGCCCCCATCAGAACGACTTTCCGCCGTTCTTGCCCCCTTGGGTTTGCAGCCGTCTGCCGTGATGCACCATCACGCATCACACCACTGCTGCCATGCTGCAAAGTCAATGAGATGCAGCAATTTCAGACCGTCATACCAGTCAAAATCTTTTTTCGGCTCGTTGGTGTATACAATCGTGGCCAGCACATTGTATACGATGGCTTCGTTCCAGATGTACCCCCAATTTGCAAGAACATCTTCCACCAGCCCGTTATATCCGTTCTTCGCGGATACATAACCGGAAACACGCTCCTTCAGCAGTGCAACCACACTATCCATATCCGACTGCACACATTCGTTGCAGGTAGAGATTTTCCCGTTGTCTTTCGTGTCAAACGGGAAGTGTCCAAGAATCTGTTTCAGAATGGCGCAGTCACGGATAGGGTGCTTTCCCAGCCAACGGATTCCACGGGAGATGCTCTGTTTGACGAGCCACGCATTCAGCGTTCCGGCTTCATGCTCCTGAAGGATGAAGCCTGCTTCAATCCCCAGCTTTTCCGATACCGGCAGGAACTTGTCAAGGAAAGCGTTGTTGGCGAACTCGCTTGCGTCCACCTTTTCTTCCTTGACCACGCGGTTGAGCAGTGCATTGTTTGTTTCGGACAGTTTGATAGTAATTTTCATTGTTGTACCTCAACTTTCTTCTTAGCCCTTTGCAGGGTGCTTCTGGAAATGCCTGTCATGGCCTCTACCTGTTTATAACTATACTCACTTAGTAACCCAAGTGCGTGTTTCACCTGCAATGCCGTGAATTTTTGTGGGCGTCCATCCCGGAAGCCCGGTTTTGCCATTGCTGCCTGTCGGCCACTCTGAGTGCGCTCGATTATCTGCGCTCTTTCAAATTCAGCAAAAGCAAGCAGCATCGTTGCCACAAGCCGCCCCATAGGGGAGTTGTCCAACAGGCCCATATTGAGAATGTGGACGGCAACACCTTTATCCCGCAGCAAATCCACATACTGCAAGCCTTCCTTTGCTGACCTGCAAAACCTATCCATTTTGCAGACCACCAAAGTATCACCCGCCTGTAAGGTTTTGCACAGGTTATCAAATGCCTGCCGTTCGTGAGCGCCGGACGCGGCCTCTTTTACAATAGTCGCAGTCGGATAGCGCTCCTTTATCTGCTGCTCCTGCTCGGCCAAAGAGGTTCCGGGCACCTGCCCTTTGGTTGACACTCTGATGTAGCCATAATAGGCCATTTTGTACGCTCCTTTTGAACATAAGTTTTGGCGCGGCCCAAATACCTGTTTTATACGGGGCCGCTTCTGCGCACCAAAAGTTCAAACTTTTGGGCTTTTTAAGGAAGGTTTGGACTTTGCGCCGTTTTCCGGCACAAACAGGGGAACGACGGGGGATTGTCCCAACCGCGCCCAGTATTATGGGCAACTCTCGGCTTTGGGCAAGGGGCTTTCGCGGCATATCCTCGCTCAGCTTCGGTATTCCACGTTTCCCTTGCCACAGCCTCTATTTGCCTCTCTTTTTGGTCGCCGGTTGGGGCCAATAATTCCCACCCCCGCCAAAGGCGATTTAAAAGTGAACTTTGAAAGAGAGGTTTTCAAAATGAAAAAGACCGTCAAGACCAGCCGCGTTGCAGGACAGCTTGAAAAAATGTACCGTCTGCTGAACGCCAGATTTTTCAACGGGGAGTTGCCCGAAGTTGTCATCAGCCTAAAAAAGACCGTTGGTGCTTATGGGCATTTCACTTGTAGTAAGGTTTGGCAGGCAGGTGACGAGCGGCGATATGAAATCAACATCAGCAGCGCCACACTTAGCCGCGCCATAGAAGACACGTGCAGTACGCTTTTGCATGAGATGTGTCATTGTTTTGCCGCAGAAAAAGGTATCAAGGACACCAGCGGTTCCGGAAACTTTTACCACAATCGGAAGTATAAGGAGATTGCCGAAAGCCACGGGCTTTGCGTTGAGAAGCACCCAAAATACGGATGGACGATTACAAGCCCCGGACTTCCTCTGCTGGACTTCATCGAGGAACAGGGGTGGCAAGACCTTCAGATGTGCGAGGCCGTCAGCCTGTGGGATGTAATTGGAACACTCCCCAAAGGGGCAGGCAACGGAACAGTCACCAAGACCAAGAAGCCCAGCAGCACCCGCAAATATATTTGCCCCTGCTGTCACCAGAGCGTAAGAGCCACAAAAGCCGTGAACATCCTTTGCGGTGATTGCATGGAGAAGATGGAACCCTCCGAGTAAGTGACCATCAGACAGAGACAACAGCCGAGTGAGAGTAGGCCATTTTATAATGCACTTTTTAAGTTGAAGGAGTTTCAAATGAACTGGAAATATGATTATTATAATTGCCCCGATGACCCGGATACCGGCGTTCCTGCCTGCGGCGACCTGCCGGAATGTAAAAGCTGTGAATGGTATCACCTCATTGCTTCCGCGCAGAAATGCACAACTACATAAACAAAAAAGCAGAGAGTCATCCGTAA
>ERZ827108.1330-NODE-1330-length-33704-cov-13.053404_pt1 | contig 33704 bp, 30 predicted proteins | sample MGYA00519921_ERZ827108 | MGnify/ENA primary metagenome ERZ827108 (study PRJEB31778, sample SAMEA3449258) | human gut metagenome | biome: human gut; feature: human-associated habitat; material: faeces | place: United Kingdom | collected 2010/2012 ...
ACGCCTTTCTGCTATTTCTTGCTAAGCTCTACCCCAACTATTGACACAGAGCCGAATAAAGAATAAAAAATAGGGCTGCGGCGAAAAAATCGCCGCAGCCCTATTAGCCTTTAGCGGTTAATAGATATCCGGAGTCGTGCTGTAGGTCTCGGCGGCTGCCTGCCGCTTGAGCTTTCCCGCGCAGATCACAGCCATGACCAGCTCATAAACTGCCAAGGCATGGAAAATGATGTCCATGAGATTGAGGATCGGATCCTCCAGCAGGGTGAATGTGATAACTAAAAGTCCCACTGTGTCCAGCGAGAAAAGAACCAGCGCGGCGGTGAGCCAGCCGGGTTTCTTTTTGCCCAGCGCCCAGCACAGCAGGTAAATACCTACCGCTATGACGCTGATGACTATCGCAATGATAGTATAGGTGCCGATCCCACTGGAGAACACGGAGTCCATGCCCATTGCGAACGCCGTGAGATAATAGGGGATGGAGGCGGAAAATACGAAGTAGCGGTCTGCCTCTATAAGCAGCAGCACGATGTTTACAACGGTTAAAACTACGATCAGCAGCAGGGAAGCCCGCCCGCCTGTGATCATTTTTGCCCAGTACTCGGGAGAGTTTTTGTCCACGGAGTTGGCTTTTTTACGCATGGGAAGCACCTCATTTCTTTTTGTTTGGCCGCTTCCAGTATAGCAGAGGACTCCGGAGAAAACAATATTTATTTTATAATACCATCAATTAAAAATTTTGATATACCACGCAAGCCTCCCTTGCCGCTCCCTATGGGAGAGGGAACCGGGCGCACCGCAAAAGTCTGCGGCGCGCCCGGTTTTTATTTAAGTCTTATACTATTTCGTGTCCGCGCTCAAGCAGCATCTTGTCCTTCAGTGCCATGAGCTTCGGTGAGAGATCGACATAGTACTGATGCGGATAGTCAAAGCGCTTGACCTCGGGCCAGAGCGTGTCTATCTGCTCGGCGCAGCGCTTCTTGATATCGCCGAGGGCGGGCAGGTCGTAGACCAGTTCACCGTTTTTGAACACCTGCACCTGCAGCTCCACCGCGCGGAAATTGCGCATGGTCTTCTTCTTCCAGCGGTCGTGCGGGTCGCATATCTCGAGCGGCTGGGTGTCGTCAACTACCTCGTCGTGCATGCAGATGTAGTCCGCTTCGGCCATGCCGCTCTCCTTGTCGAAGAAGCGGTATACTTTCTTGAAGCCGGGGTTCGTGATCTTGCCGACGTTCTCGCTGAGCTTGATCTTCGGGATGATCTCGCCGTCCGGCTTTTCGACGGCGCAGAGCTTGTACACGCCGCCGAAGACCGGGGCGCTCTTGGAGGTTATCAGCCTCTCGCCGACGCCGAAAGAGTCGATCTTCGCGCCCTGACGGATAAGCTCGGTAATGAGGCGCTCGTCAAGTGAGTTCGAGACGGTGATGGTGCAGCCCGGCCAGCCTGCGTCGTCGAGCATTTTGCGCGCGCGCTGGGTGAGATAGGCCATGTCGCCGGAGTCCAGACGGATACCGCACTTGGTGATGCCCATGGGGCGGAGCACCTCGTTGAACGCGCGGATGGCATTGGGTATGCCGGACTTGAGGGTGTTGAAGGTGTCCACGAGCAGGACGGCGTTGTTCGGATAGGTCTTGCAGTAGCTGACAAAGGCGTCATACTCGGAGTCGAACATCTGCACCCATGAGTGCGCCATCGTGCCCGCGGCGGGAACGCCATAGACCTGATCGGACACGGTGCATGCAGTGCCCGCGCAGCCGCCGATGAACGCGGCTCTCGCGCCGGTGACGGCGCCCATGATGCCCTGCGCGCGGCGCGAGCCGAACTCAAGCACGGCGCGGCCCTGGGCTGCGCGGCAGACGCGGCTCGCCTTCGTGGCGATCAGGCTCTGGTGGTTGAACTCGAGCAGCAGGTAGGTCTCCAGCAGCTGCGCCTGTATCGCCGGGGCGCGGACGGTGATGACAGGCTCCATCGGGAAGATGGGCGTGCCCTCGGGGATCGCCCAGATATCTCCGGTAAATTTGAAATCGCGCAGATAGTCAAGGAAGCCCTCGCTGAAGATACCGCGCGAGCGCAGGTAGGCAATGTCCTCCTCGCCGAAGTGCAGCTTCTCGACATAGTCGACTATCTGCTCCAGCCCCGCGGCGACGGCGTACCCGCCGCTGTCGGGAACGTCGCGGTAGAAAATGTCAAAGTAGCAGATGCGATCCTGCATACCGTCGGCAAAGTAGCCGTTGCCCATAGTCAGCTCATAGAAATCGCAGAGCATGGTCAAATTGATGCCGTTAGCGCTTTTCATATCTTACCTCCACGGTGCAAAAAAGTCGTAAAATTTTCTCTTGAACCCTATTATATATTCTGCACGTAAATAAGGCAAGGTATTTGTGCGGAGTGTTAAACAATTGTCTTGATTTGCGCAAAATAAAGCGGTTTTTATTGACTTAAAGTGAAATTTGGTATATTCTGATATACAGGAAGGATTAAGCAAATGTGCAGAACCGAGGGTGTATACATATATGAAAAAAGAGTTCTTTATCCCAGGCAGGACTGAGCTTGCCGGCAATCATACCGATCACCAGAACGGGCGGGTGCTCGCCTCGGCGATCGACCTTGGTTTATATGCCGTCTGTGAGACGAACGGCAGCAAAATGATCCATGTGCAGTCGGAGGGCTTCAATAGCTTTGACGTCCGCTGTGACCACCTGCTTGTCAGGACTACTGAGTTCGGCACACCCAAGGCACTCGTCCGCGGCGTCGTGAGCGCGTTTGCCGAGCTGGGGCTGAAGGTCGGCGGCTTCAACGCCGTCATCAAGTCCACGCTGCCGGTCGGCGCGGGGCTGAGCTCCTCGGCGGCCTTCTCGGTGCTTATTGGCAGCGCTCTCAGCGCTCTGTTCAATGACGGCAAGGTCGACCCCGTCGTTATCGCCCGCGCCGGGCAGGAGGCGGAGAACCGCTATTTCGGCAAGCCCTGCGGCCTTATGAGCCAGCTCGTGTGCGCCCTCGGCCATACGCTGTATGTGGATTTCAAGACCGGCGAGATGACGCCGATAAAGGCCAATTTCAGCTCCATGGGGCTGACGCTGTGCCTGACCGATACGGGCGGCAGCCATGCGGGGCTCGACACCTCCTATGCCCGCATCCCGGGTGACATGGTCTATATCGCGAACCTTTTCGACAAGGGTGTGCTTGCGGATGTCGACCCGGCGGAGTTCCGCGGCAAGGGCTGGGATCCCTCGGATCGTCCGGTGCGCCGCGCGATGCACTTCTTCGATGAGAATGACCGCGTCCCGAGAATGCGTGACGCGCTCGTCGCTGGGGACGGAGCGGAATACATGCGCCTGATGAACGAATCGGGCCGCAGCTCGGAGGAGCTGCTCAATAATATTATTACCAGCGCCACCGGAGATACCAAGCTTGCGCAGGGGCTTGAGCTTTCAAAGAAGCTGCTTGACGGCAAGGGAGCATGGCGCGTCCACGGCGGCGGCTTTGCCGGCTGCGTGCAGGCGCTCATGCCGGATGAATACTTCGCAGAGTACAGGACCGCGATGGAGAACGTCTTCGGCGCGGGCAGCTGCCACAGGGTGTATCTTGTGTGAGAAAATCAGGAAGATAATAAAACCGGAGTTCGGCATATTTGCCGGACTCCGATTTTCACTTTCAATATTTTCAGTATTTACAGGCAGCGGCGCGCTCTTTCTTTGCGCCGAAGTACTGCCATGCAAAGACTGCCGCGAAGAGCACGATGCCGATAACGTCGGTGATCGCGGTCGGATCCATCATCAGCAGACCGCCTATGCAGATAAGCACTCTGCACGGCCATTCGAGCTTCTTGAACAGGAAGCCGTTCATTGCCGCGGCGACGCCGAAGATGCCGACGAGAGAGGTTATAACGATCTGAATTATGCCGAACGCCGTAACGTCAATGAGCAGCATTGCCGGGTTCAGGCAGAAGATGTACGGCACGATGAATGCGCCGATGGCAAGCTTGGTTGCGTTGATGCCGGTCTTCATCGGGTTCGACTTTGCTATCGCGGAGCCGGCGTAAGCTGCCAGCGCAACGGGCGGGGTGATGTCCGCGACGATGCCGAAGTAGAACACGAAGAAGTGCGCGCAGATCTTGGGCACGCCCATGGTGATGAGGATGGGAGCGCAGGTGGAGGCCATGATGCAGTAGTTAGCCGTGGTCGGCACGCCCATGCCGAGGATAATGCAGCAGATCATCGTGAGGAACATCGCAATGAACTGGGGGTTCACGAAGGAGACCTGATTGCTGATGGACACGACGGCGCTGATGAGCTTGGAGGCAAGGCCGGTGGCGGTGATGCAGCCGGCGATGATGCCTGCCATGCAGCAGGCGACGGCGACGGTGATGGTGCCCTTGCCGCCGGCTTCGAGAGCCTCGAATATCTTGGCGGGGGTGATGCGGTTGTCCTTGTCGAAAAGGCTCACGACGATGGCGACGAGGATCGCGACGGTCGCGGAAAACTGCATCGTGCGGGTGTTGGTGGTGACGAGCCATACTAGCACGACCAGCGGGAGGAGCAGATATATCTTCCTGATGAGCTTGCTCATAACAGGCAGCTCTTCCTTGGGGATGCCGCTCAGGCGGAGCTTCTTCGCCTCAAGGTGAACGGCGATAAATATACCGGTGAAGTACAGCACGGCCGGGAGGATGGCGCGCAGCGCGACCTCGCCGTAGGTGACGTTCATGTACTCGGCCATAAGGAACGCGGCAGCGCCCATGATAGGCGGCATTATCTGGCCGCCGGTGGAGGCCGCGGCCTCGACAGCGCCTGCAAACTCGGGCTTATAGCCGGTCTTCTTCATCATCGGGATGGTGACGGAGCCGGTGGTGACGGTATTGCCGACAGAGGAGCCGGAGACCATGCCGCACAGAGCGGAGGAGATGACCGCGACCTTGGCCGGGCCGCCGGAGAAGCGGCCGACGAGGGAGTTTGCAAGGTCTATAAAGAAAGCCGCGATACCGGTGCGCTCAAGGAACGCGCCGAAGATGATGAACACAACGATGTACTTTGCGCAGACTTGGATAGGAGTGCCCATGACGCCGCTGGTGGTATAGAACAGGGTATAGAGCACGCGCTTGAGCGGGGTGCCGATTGCAAAGGTGTAGATTATCAGCGCGGCGGCGACGCAGAGGATCGGCACACCGACGCAGCGGCGGCACAGCTCCATCAGGCAGAGGATGCCGATGATGCCGACGGCGATCTGGAACGGTGTGATCTTCGATGCGCTGGTCAGGACCATGACGAGAGAGTCATAGGTAAAGCAGTAGTAGAAGAAGCTCGCCGCGCCGACTATCATAAGTACATAGTCAAACCACGGAATATAGTTGTGGCGGACATGGTGCTTCGAGGCGGGGTAGGTCATATAGCCCATGATGATGACGCAGGCGATGAACGCGGTGAGGCGCTTCTCGATAGCCGCGACGCTGAAGAGCGTAGACCAGATGCAGTACAGCGAGAAAATGACCATGATGACGCGGACAACTATTCCCGGAGTACCCTCCCATGTACGTGTGTTGGATTCGCGGTCGTACTTACGCATGACAGCTTCAACATCCGCAGCCGTGCCTACGTCGACCTCAATATCTACGCTGGTGTCGACGACTTCGTCTGCCGTTCGGATGTGAAAATGATTCTTGCTTGGCATTATGTATGCCCCTTTCCGTTCAATATTTAATAACTTCCCAATATATCATGCATGAAAGACGGCGCGTGTGCAAGTTAAGGAAGCCGCTCCGGCGTAAAGAAACCGCAAATTTGCACGCTCATGGGCTAAGAGGAAAAAAGCTGTTAACGCCGGAGCCCCATTACTGAGGCTCCAGCGCATTTGTCTATGTAGTGCTGAGGGTAAAGCTTACTTGGTCGCGACCTCAAAGCCCTTCTCGGCGAAGTACTTCGCAGCGCCGGGGTGGTAGGGGACGCTGGTCATGGAGGAAGCGAACTCAAGGCTCAGCTCAGCGCCCTTGCCGTGCTGCTCGGAGATAGCATCGATATTGTCGAAGATGGTGGAGACGAAGGTGTAGACATCGTCGTCGGAGACATCGTCACGGACGAGGACGACTGCCGCGACTGCGACGGTCTGGACATCCTCAGGGGTGCCGTAGACGTCAGCGGCGATGGTGTAAGCGGAGTAGTAGGGGCTGCTGGCGAGGAGCTTATCCATGTGCTCGTCATCGATGCTGACGAGGTAGACCTGAGCGCTGGTGGACAGGTCAACGATAGCAGTGGTGGGAGCGCCGGAGACGATGAAGGCCGCGTCGATCTTCTTATCCTTCAGGCTCTCGGCGCTGTCGCCGAAGCTCTGGTAAACGGGGGTGATGTCGGCCTCGGTCATGCCGTATGCGCCGAGGACGTCAATTGCGTTGAAGTAAACACCGGAGCCCTGAGCACCGATGGAGACGATTTTGCCCTTGAGGTCGGCAACGGTCTTGATGTCGGGGTTCATGGTGACGATCTGTACCTGCTCCATGTAGAGCGCGGCTGCGACGGAGAAGCTGCCGACAGCGCCGGTCTCGGCGAAGAGGTTGGTGCCGTCATAGGCGTAGCTCATAACGTCGGACTGGCAGAAGCCGAGCTGTACATCGCCGGCGTCGAGGTCTTCGACGTTTGCCTTGGAACCGTTGCCGGTGATGGCGGTAACGCTCAGGTCGCTGTTATTGGAAACGTACTGGGCAAGCACGCTGCCGAAAGCATAATAGGTGCCCGCTTCACCGCCGGTGGTGAAGGTGAGCGCTTCCTTCTTTGCGCTGCTGTCGGAAGAAGCCGGAGCGGAGCTGGAGCTGCCGCAGGCGCACAGCGCAAATACCATAACAAGTGCAAGCAAAAGTGCAATAACTTTTTTCATACTGGTACCTCCTAAAAATCAACAAAAGGGAAGCTGCAATTTTGGACAGGTTTCTGAATTACTCCCTTTCTGCATTTATAATACAACCGAAAGTTTAATTTTGCAAGAGTAAATTTACACTTTCCTGTATTGACCCATAAACAAGCCCGAAAGTCCGGCAGCTTTGTGCATATAATATAATGTGAAAATCAAAACAGGGCTGTCCGCTAAAAAGCTTTGACAGCGATAAGACAAGGTGCTATACTCAACAATGTATGCGGGCAAAACGGCGGACGCATTTTTTGCCTGCTGAGGCCCCATACAATGAAAAAGCGGAGCGTTTATTTATAATGGATTTTTCATTGCTGAAAAGTTTCACCGCCGTGGCCGACGAGAAAAGCTTTTCTACAGCCGCGAAACATCTGTTCATTTCGCAGCAGTCGCTGTCAAAGCAGATAGCGAAGCTGGAAGAGGAACTGGGGACGACGCTGTTTGTGCGCAGCCGTCCGCTCAGCCTCACGCCGGACGGGAAGCAGTTTTTGCAGACCGCAAAGGAGATCCTCCAGCTCAAGCAGCAGTATGAGGAGAGCTCCAGCCACAGCTTCAGCGGCTCGCATTTCATCCATGTCGGCATTGAGCACACCATCGCCCGCGCGATCCTGCCGTATGTCCTGCCGGAATACCTCAAGGAGCACCCGGATACCTATGTCAAGGTCAGCGAGGAGTCGCCGGAGGTGCTGCACAAGTCGATCATATACGACGGGGTCGACCTCGTCATCGGCTCGATAAACGGCGCGCCCGATAACTATGACACCGTTACCCTCTGCAAGAAGGAGCAGGTGCTGGTCGTGCCGAAGCAGATAATGCGTGAGCTTGCCGGGGATCAGTACGACGAGATAAAAGCGCGCTTTTCCGAGTGCGCGGACCTCACGTGGTTTGAGAAGGCACCGTTTATAAAGATACCGCGCCAGTCCTCGGGCGGCAGGGCACTCAACAGTTACCTCAAGTATTATGATATAAACCCATGCTTTGTGTGCGAGCTGACGAATGTCGAGAACGCTTTCCAGCTCGCAAACTCCGGCCTTGGCGTGCTTGTCTACGCGCGCATCTTCTGGGACATGCTCGCCCCTGAGCTTCAGGCGGATTATCTTAAAAATATCGACATTTTCCCGCTGCCCTATCTGCCGGATATCGACGATGTCTGCGCCTACTATAATAAAGAGACAGGGCTGCACGGCAAGAACAAGGAGTTGCTGGACATCTTCCGCAGGTTCTTTGATGATTACCGCAGCGGAAAAGAACCGGAGAAAACCGAAGAATAACGAACAAGCCCACCGCGTCGAACACGATGCGGTGGACTTGCTATATCTATCAAAAACCTCTTGCCAAAAGCTTCGGAATAGTGGATAATACCTGTAGGAATGAGGTTGAGTATATAATGGGCATAAAGCTTATCGCATTTGATCTTGACGGGACTTTCCTTGACCCGAAGAAGAATATCCCCCCGGACAATATAAGGGCGCTGGAAGAGGCCGCCGCAAAGGGCGTCGTCATAGTCCCGGCGACAGGGCGGATAGTAGGCGGCGTCCCGCAGCAGATACGCGAACTGCCGTTTATCCGCTACTATGTTACGGCAAACGGTGCGTTCGTCTATGACGCGCTGGAGGATAAAGCCGTCGCGCGCGCGGAGATACCGCTTGAGGAGGCGCTCAGTCTCCTGCGCTATGAGGACGGGCTGGGCATTCCCTATGACTGCTATCAGGACGGCTGGGGCTATATGTCCGCCGGTATGCAGGCGCGCGCACGGGACTTCGTACCCGACCCCGGCATCCTGGAGCTTGTCCTCACGCTGCGCAGGAGCGTGCCGGAGCTGAAGGAGTTTCTGCGCCAGAAGGGCGGGAGCGTTCAGAAGCTTCAGTTCTATTTCACCGATATGCAGGAGCGGGCGCGCCAGCTCGAGGAGCTGCCGGGCATGTTCCCCAGCATGGCGTTCACGACGTCCGTGCCCTTCAATATCGAAGTCAACAGCTCCGCCGCGACCAAAGGTCAGGGACTCGCCGCGCTGTGCAGGCGGCTTGACATCAGACCTGAGGAGGTCCTTGCCTTCGGCGATGACCGCAACGATGCAGACATGATCCGCTTTGCGGGCATCGGCGTTGCGATGGAGAACGCCATTGAGGAGCTGCGCGCCGCTGCCGACTGGGTGGCGGTCTCGAATGCCGAAGCCGGAGTCGCGCGCGGGATAGAACGCTTTGTTTTGGGAGAGTGAATTGAAATGACATTCAGTCTATGGCGTCTGCTGCTGTGTGTGCTTATGGGCTATCTCATCGGCTGCATAAGCCCATCCTACCTTATCGGACGCAAGAAGGGCTACGATGTGCGCACCTCCGGTTCCTGCAACGCCGGGGCGTCGAACACCGTCATCATGGCGGGCAAGGCCGCGGGCATATTCGTCGCGCTGTTTGATATACTCAAGGCCACGGCCGCATGCAAGCTCGGCGCGGTGCTCCTGCCGGAGCTGGAATACGCGTGGCAGATAACCGGCGTGTCCTGTGTCGTCGGGCACATGTTCCCGGTGTTTCTGGGCTTTCGCGGCGGCAAGGGCTTTGCCTGCCTCGGCGGTGTGGTGCTTGCGCACAGCGCTAAGGTCTTTCTGCTGATGCTCGCCATCGCTGTGCTGATAGGCTTTGTATCGAACTATATCGCCGTCTCGACCGTCTCCATGTCGGTGATCTGGCCTGTGTACTATGGCACGACGACCGGCAATTGGGCGGGTGCTGCGATCCTTGCGATCCCCTTTGTGCCGGACTTCATAAAGCACACGGAGAATTTCCGCCGCATCAGCCGCGGCGAGGAGCTGAGGCTGAGCTACCTGTGGAAAAAGGACACCGAGCTTGAACGCATAGGCCGCGACGATTGACGCGGGCATATAAAATGACCGGGCTCAGCAAAAGCTGAGTCCGGTCATTTTATATGCTGTACGTTTATTCCGCGGAGACGGTATCCTTGTGCAGCTGCTTCTGGAGCCAATCCTTGCCGTCGACGTAGCGGGAGACGATGAAGGAGACGACGTAGTCACCTGCTGCGTTCACCATCGTGGCGGGAGGATCGACGAGGTTGCCGAGCGCAATGGCTATCGGGTAGGCGATGGCAAGCTGATCCGGGAAGAAGATGGAGCAGACAACAAGCTCGCCCGTACCGCCGCCGCCGGGAATGCCGGACATCGCGACCGAGGAGAACACCGCAACGATTATCGCGAGTATTGCTTCCCATGTGCCGAAGTCCTGACCGAAGATGCCGAACAGGAACGCGACCTTGACTATCGCGCTCATCGCGGAGCCGTCCATGTGCATCGTCGCGCCCATGGGCAGGACGATGTCGCGCACGTCGCTGGAGATGCCGGTGTCGTCGGCAGCTTCCATGTTGGTCGGGATGGTCGCAACGGAGGAGCAGGTACCGAAGGCCGTCATGGCCGGGGCGAACAGGTGCTTGAACATGACCTTGGCCGCGCCCTTGCCGCCGCCGAAGCGGGCGTATATCGGGGAGGAGACAAGCATATATACAAAGCACATGATGTAGTAGATGATAAGGGTGCGGCTGTAGTCACCGATGAGGGAGGGGCCGTAGCTTGCGACGAGGTATGCGAAGAAGCCGAAGAAGCCGATGGGCGCATAGTAGGTGATGATCTTGACGGTCTTCATAATGCAGTTGGTGATGTCCTCAAGCAGCTGCGCGGTCTTGGTCGCGGGGCCGCCGGCCATCTGTATGCCGAAGCCGAAGATTATCGCCGCGACGATCAGGGGCAGGATAGCCCTGCGGCTGAGAAGCTCCGTAAAGTCGGGCTTGGTGAAGAAGTTGATTATCATATCGGCCACGCCGAGCGTCGAGCCGACCTCGCCCTCAGTGACAACGTATGTGCCCTGAACCAGCGGGAATATGCGCACGACTATGTACATCAGCAGTGCCGCGATCGCAGCCGTGACGGCGAACACCGCGACGGTGACGCCGAGCACTTTGCCCGCGCGCTTCGCGCTGCCCATGTTCGCAATGGCGGAGGAGATGGAGCAGAACACCATCGGCACCACGACGCAGAACATCATGTTTATGAACACCGTGCCCAGCGGCTCAAGAGCGGTCGCTCCCGGCCATACCGCGCCGACGATGCAGCCGGCGACGATGCCGACGAGCATGGAGATTATGAACCAATAGCGTTTGAAGAAGGATTCTGATTTGTTCATGGCTGACACCCCTTTACAAATTTATGTGTTATATTATATTCGCTCGATTTGCAAAGTAAATTGTGCTGCGTGCTTGAAACATTGCAAAAAGTGCTGTATAATATTTATCAGAGGTGAGTGCTGTGGAAACTGCTATAAACAGAGCCGGATATCTGCGCGAGAGCTATCATTATTTCCATCTCAGGGACACTGCCGGACAGGAGCTCGACTTCCATTTCCATGAGTTCGATAAGCTCATCATCCTTATCTCCGGCAAGGTGGATTATCGCGTCGAGAGCAGCAGCTACGAGCTGCACCCGTGGGATGTGCTGCTCGTCGGGCACCACACGATACACAAGGCCGAGATCGACAAGAGCGTACCGTATGAGCGGATAATAATCTACCTTGACCGCGGGCACTTCGAGCGCAGCATGCCGGGTGCGGGGCTGTTTGACAGCTTCGAGCTTGCCGATAAGCGTTCGCGCCATCTGCTCACGCCGAACGCCGAGCAGATAGAAGCACTCAAAGCGGCGATCGCGGCCTATGAGCGCGCCGCAGGGGATGAGCTTTTCGGCGCGCAGACTCTGCGCGAGACGCTCATCATCCAGCTGCTCATACAGATAAACCGGCTCGCCGAAGCCGAGGAGCCGCGCGCCGGTCAGTCCGGGTACGATCCGAAGATACAGCAGGCGCTCTCATACATAAACGAGAACTTCCGCAAGGAGCTGACCGTGGATGCGCTTGCAGAGCGGGTGTTTCTCAGCCGCTATCATTTCATGCGCCTGTTCAAGGCACAGACCGGCAGCACGGTGCATGCATATATACGCCAGAAGCGGCTTATGAACGCCGCGCGGCTCATCCGCGAGGGCGTGAGCGCGGGCAAGGCCGCCGCCGAGAGCGGCTTCGCGGATTACTCCGCGTTTCACCGCGCCTTCCGAGAGAGCTTCGGCACAAGCCCCGGAAAATTAGCCGGGAGGAAATAGCGGTAAATCAAGGCTTTCAAAGGCTTCTCCTCGATGCGTGCCGCGGAGAAAGCAATGAACATCCTGATACAGGCACAGAGAGACTGCTAGGAAAAATGCATCTCCGAGAGCGAGGACAGCGCCGCCGAATAAAAACCAGACAAACACCCTGCCGATGTGCATTCCGCGCGGCGGCAGGGTGCTTTTTGTTCTAAAATTTTAATTATCTCAATTTACAAACGCGGCAATTTGGTATAGAATACATTTAAGATTTCGGAGGGCGCTGCAATGCTGGAAAAGAATTTTGTTGAAGTATATGATAAGTTCAAGCTCAATTTTTACCGCCGGGTTTTTGAGCTCGTGCGAGAGAGGGAAGGCTCGCTTTCCGCGATGGAGGCGTTTTCGCTGGAGGTTATAAAGATGCTGGATGAGCCGACGGTCGGCCAGTTCGCGGACTTTCTGAATATCTCGCAGTCGAACGCTACATATAAGGTCAACAGCCTTATACGCAAGGGCTATCTCGAACGCCAGAACTCCTCTGTTGACAGGCGCGAGTATCACCTTGTGCTTTCAGAGAAGTTCTATAACTACGCAGGGCTCCTCAGCAGCTATGAGATGACCGTCATGGAGCGCATAAAGGAGCGCTTCAGCGCGGAGGATGTCGAGAAGTTCGACAATATGCTCTCCGTAATATCCAAGGAGCTTATGCCCGAATGCGAATGAGCAGGCGGGCACACGATAAAAAATTTGCCTGAGGTGTGTTATGAACAAGACCGCTAACGATTCACCGCTGAAGCTCAATTACAGGAGAACGTTCCTGATAGGCTTCGCCTTTTTCGGCATCCTGCTGCTCTGGCAGGTTTATGACTCCTGGTGCCCGACCTTTTTGACGGACATCTTCGCAAGAAGAATGTACGGCATATCCTCGGCAGAGCTCAAGGCAGGCGACCCTGCGAAGATCCTCAACGTCCAGTGGCTGGTCGGCATAATCATGGCCTGCGATAACCTTGCCGCACTCATCCTGCTGCCCATCTTCGGCAACCTTTCCGATAAGACAAAGACGCCTATAGGCAAGCGCATGCCCTATATCCTCACCGGCACTGCCGTCGCGGCGCTGGCCTTCCCGTTCATCCCGCTGTTCTTCCACTACAACAACATCGCCGGTATGGTCGCGATGATGGCGATAGTGCTGATATTTATGATGATGTACCGTAATCCCGCGGTCGCGCTCATGCCGGATATCACGCCCAAGCCCCTGCGCGCCAAGGCAAACGGCATCATAAACATCATGGGCTACCTTGGCGGAGCGTTCGCCACGGTGCTTGGCATCTTCCTTAAGCTCAGCGACTATATCAACGCCGCTGACGAGGCAAGAAAAGTCTGGATAATCGAGCTGCCGTTCATCATCGCATCGGTGCTGATGGTCATTTCGGCGCTGGTGCTGTTCTTCACGATAAAGGAAAACAAGATCGCCGAAGAGATGAAGGACGAGATGGCCGAGGGAGAGCGCCTCGCCGCGGTCGAGACCCCGATCGACGACGACAAGCCCATGTCCAAGGCCAACAAGCGCATGCTGCTTGCGATACTCGGCGCGGAATTCCTGTGGTTCATGTCCGATAACGCAATAGGCACGTATATCGGCAACTACGTTATCTATTACCTCAACTCCGCATCGAGCGCCACGATGGTGCTTACCATCGCCGGCGGCTTGGCTTCGGTCATCGGCTTTGCGATCGCCGGCGGCATCGCCGAGAAGATCGGCCGCAAGTGGACTATCTCCTGCGGCCTGCTCATCACCTTCGTCGCGCTGGTGTTCATGTCCTTTGTGACGCCGACAGGCGTCGCCGTCGGCGCGCACGGCGAATACGCGTTCCCCGTGGCGCTCTACGCGGTGTGGGCGATCAAGGGCTTCGGCATGGCGCTGGTGCATAACTGCTCGTTCCCGATGGTCGTCGAGCTGTGCTCGTCGAAGAAGATCGGCAAGTTCACCGGGTACTACTACACGGCGAGCATGTCCGCCCAGACCGTGACGCCTATCCTGCTCGGCTTCCTGTTCGACATGACCGGCGCATGGAGAGCGCTGCCCATATACGCCTGCGTTATGACCACGCTCAGTGCGATCGTGTTCATCAGCCTTGTCAAGAACATCAAGGCAAAGAAAGTCGCAAACGTTGTCGGTATCGACGCGCTGGATTCCGGAGACTGATCCGGCGTGTCGGGAGTACCGAAATAATTCAAGCGAGGTGTTTATTGCTATGAAGAAATGCTTATCCGAAAACATTGGGAAGATCGGCCTCGTTACGGCCGCGGCGGCGGTGCCGCTGTTCCTGCTCGCACCGGGCAGGGCGACAAAGCGGCAGAAGGCTCCGTTCATGGGACGCAACTTCGCGCACCGCGGGCTGCACAGCCGCGACATGAGCGTGCCGGAAAATTCGCTCGAAGCGTTCAGGCTTGCCGCAAAAGCAGGCTACGGCATTGAGCTTGACGTGCAGCTGAGTCGCGACGGTCAGGTCGTCGTCTTCCATGACGATACGCTCGACCGCGTCTGCGGGGTACATGCCCGCGTCGACGAGAAGAGCTATGACGAGCTGCGCGCGCTCGGGCTGTGCGGCACGAACAACCGCATCCCGCTGTTCTCCGAGGTGCTCGATGTGATAAAAGGGCGCGGCCCGCTGATAGTCGAGCTGAAGAACGGACGGCGCAACCTTGAGCTGTGCAGAAAGACCTACGCGCTCCTGTCGGATTACAGAGGCGAGGTGTGCGTCGAGAGCTTCAACCCCATGATAATGGGTTGGTTCCGCTTCCACGCGAAGGACCTTATCCGCGGCCAGCTCGCGCAGCCGCCGAAGAACTACAAGGGCGAGGTCAGCAAGCCCGCGGCATTCATCCTTGGCAACTGCTTGATGAACTTCATCTCCCGCCCGCAGTTCATTGCCTACCGCATAGGCCGCAGGCCGTTCCCGGTGCGCCTGTCCATGGCGCTCGGCGCGATGAACATCGGCTGGACCTCTCACGAGCCGAAGAACGAAAAGGGACGCGACGGTGTTATCTTTGAGTTTTATAAGCCCCAACTCAGCTATAAATAAGAAAGCTCCTGCTGCCAGAGCGCGACCGCAGCGGCAGGCCGGAGCTTGGAACAGGAGAAGCAATGATAGAGCTTACAGAACTTAAGCTTGTCACCGCAAGCAATATCATAAACCAGCGGACAAAGGCAGGGATGACCCAGGCCGAGCTCGGCGCGAAGCTCAACTATTCCGATAAGTCCGTATCGAAATGGGAGCGCGGCGAGGCGATACCGGACGCATACGTGCTCAGTGAGATGGCGGAGCTGTTCGGCGTGACGGTGGATTATCTCCTGTCCTCGCACGACGGCTGGGAGCCGCCGAAAGAGGAGAAGCCCGAGGAGGAAGCGCCGAAGTACAGCGTGGATATAATCATCGCAATAGCGATCCTCGGGATATGGACGATGTCGCTGACAGCGTTTGTGGTGCTGTGGCTGCTGGGTACGCTGTGGTGGCCGGTGTTCGCCGTGGCGCTGACAGTGTCGCTGCTGACGTACATGGTGCTGCTGTGCGTATTCAAGCGGACGAAGTATCTGCAATTTGTGATAGCGGCATTCGTGCTGAGTATTTTCTTCCTGCTGTATGTGCTGCTGCCGCAGAAGCCGTGGCAGCTGTTCCTGATCGCGATCCCGGCGCTGATAATCGTGTTTTTGAGCTGCAATATCCGCATCAAACCCGGCACGCTGCCGAGACTGCACAGAAAAAAAGAATGATTCTACTGTCGGTAGAGCGTCCCGCGGGGCGCTCTACCTGCGTTTAAGGCACGGCACACAGGTGTAGAGCCGGGCGGAGAAAGCGTAGCTTGCGCCAAAGAAGCTTTGACGGTATGATGTAATAAAGTAATATACCGTCTTGCACCCGGCGGCGGTATAGAGGAAGGAGAACAACAATGGCTGATTATATTCTTAGCTGCTGCTCCACGGCTGACCTCACGAAGGAGCATTTTGAGGAGCGCGACATTCATTATGTCTGCTTTCATTACGCGATAGACGGTCAGGAATACATGGACGACCTCGGCGTGAGCATGTCCTTTGAGGAGTTCTACGCAAGAATGGCAAAGGGCGCGGACACGCGCACCTCGCAGGTCAACATATCCGAGTACATGACCTACTTCACGCAGTTTCTTGAGAAAGGGCTGGACATCGTGCATGTCTGCCTGTCCTCCGGTATATCCGGCACCATCAACTCCGCGCGCAACGCCGCGCTCATCGTGCAGGAGCGCTTCCCCGACAGGAAGGTCTACATCGTCGATTCTCTCGGCGCGTCCTCCGGTTACGGCCTGCTGATGGACACCGCCGCGACCAAGCGCGACGAGGGTCTCACCGCGGAGGAGCTCGCCGCATGGATAGAGGAGAACAGACTGTACCTGCACCACTGGTTCTTCTCCACCGACCTTTCCAGCTACGTCCGCGGCGGGCGCATCTCCAAGGCGGCGGCAGTGTTTGGCGGCCTGCTTGAAATTTGCCCCCTGCTCAACATGGATAACGGCGGCCACCTCATCCCGCGCAGCAAGATCCGCACCAAGAAGAAGGTCATCAAGGAGATCGTCGCGCGCATGGAAGAGCACGCGCAGGACGGCCTTGACTACAGCGGAAAGTGCTATATCTCAAACTCCGCCTGCTATGACGATGCGAGAGCGGTTGCAGACCTCGTCGAGGCGCGCTTCCCGAAACTCAACGGCAAGGTCGAGATAAACCACGTCGGCACCACCATCGGCGCGCACACCGGTCCCGGCACGGTCGCGCTGTTCTTCTGGGGCGACGAGAGAACAGAATAATTAAATCCGACCAATTGATAGATAAATTACAACGGTCGTGCTGCGTTTCGCGGCACGACCGTTGTTTGTTTGGTTCTAAACTGAAAGTTGGGGGCGACCCGGAAAACCGAGTACTCCCAACTTTTAGTTTTAGAATCGAAAATCGCACTCCTATATGCTCTTATCCTGTGCTTGAAAATGTGCTTGAGTTGTGCCGGAGAATTGGATATTTGATGCATCGCCGCGGAAAAAGCAAGTCCCCCCATTATGCCCCCCAAAGGGCTTTTACTGCCCGACCTTTGCCCCTCAAAAAATGCTCCGGTATCTTGAAAAGTATCTTGAGAATTTGGGTATGCTGGGGTTTTTTTGTGAATTTCTATTGAAACTGCTGTACGGTTCCTTTTAACTCCGTCAACCTTTTGTCGCATTTTGTGTGCCTTTTTCGCCAAAAGCGGGCTGAAATTCCCTATAATTCAAGCCGAAAATATAACGCAAAAAAGCTCCTGCATCTTTCGATGCAGGAGCTTTTTTGGAGCTGCTACCCAGATTCGAACTGGGGACCTCATCCTTACCAAGGATGCGCTCTACCTGCTGAGCTATAGCAGCAAATTATATGCCCCTTTATAAGGGGCATATAGCGTGGCGACCGAGAAGGGACTTGAACCCTCGACCTCCGGCGTGACAGGCCGGCGTTCTAACCGACTGAACTACTCGGCCACGGCTCGGTTATAATACCAAACAACGGCGTTTTTGTCAATAGTTTTCGTCAAAAATTTTTTCTTTTTTTGCGGCACGGGGAACAAGTCTTTTAACGCTCCGTGCTAAGGGCACTCAGCCGCCGTCAAAACGGCTGAGTGCCCTTGAACTTTATCGCCCGCATTTTATTTGATATCAAGCTCGATCGGCTCGTCTATCGTATCTGAAACATACTTGCCGTTCTTTTTCCGCTGCTTGACGCACTCGGTCAGCAGATATTCTATCTGCCCGTTTATCGAGCGGAAATCGTCCTCCGCCCATGCAGCTATAGCGTCATACAGCTTCGGCGACAGGCGCAGCGGCACCTGCTTCTTTGCGCTCTCCGCCATCAGTACAGGCTGCCGGAGTTGACGACGGGCTGCGCGTCGCGGTTGCCGCAGAGCACGACCAGCAGGTTCGAGACCATCGCCGCCTTGCGCTCCTCGTCAAGCTCGACCATGCCGCTCTGATTGAGCCGCTCAAGCGCCATTTCCACCATGCCGACCGCTCCGTCGACGATCATCTTGCGCGCATCGATTATGGCCGAGGCCTGCTGGCGCTGGAGCATGACCGCCGCGATCTCGGGCGCGTAGGCAAGATAGGTGATGCGCGCTTCGATGACCTCAAGCCCCGCGTCCGCGACCTTGGACTGTATCTCATCACGTATGCGCTTGGCAACAGTCTCGCTCGAACCGCGCAGACTGCCCTCGTCGGCCTGACCGTCGCCGGTCGTATCGATGCCGGGGGCGACATCATAGGGATAGATGCGCACGATGTTTCTCAGCGCGCTGTCGCACTGGAGGGAGAGGTACTCCTTATAGTTATCCACGTTGAACGCGGCCTTCGCCGTGTCCACGACACGCCACATGACCGCGATGCCGATCTCAACAGGGTTGCCGAGGCAGTCGTTGATCTTCTGGCGTGCGTTCGAGAGCGTCATTACCTTGAGGGACATCTTCTTGCCCGTGGTCTCGTTCAATACGGTCACGGGGTTCACGCCGCTGAGAGCCGCGTTGAGCACGGCTTTTCCGCTGCCGCTGTCAACATCCGCGCTCTGGCTGAGCTTGGTATTTGCCGCGGGATTCACGCCGGTGCAGAAAGGATTGACGAAGTAGAAGCCCTCGCCCTTGAGCGTGCCTATGTACTTACCGAAAAGCGTGAGCACAAGCGCCTCCTGCGGCTTGAGCACCTTCAGGCCGAGCATCGGGAACCAGCCGATGCAGACCCAGACTAAGCCCACGACGAACAGCGCGATGCCGCCGGTGGTGTCCATATTTATCCCGCCGACTATCATGGCCGCGATCGCTGCGCAGTAGGCCGCGATGAGCGCCAGCATGACCGGCATGCCGTTTTTGTGGTTGCTGAGTAATTTCTCTGTCATTTTTGTCGCCTCCATCTTTTTGATATCAAAATGATATCACCGAGGCGTCCGTTTGTCAAGGCGCCGGCAGGTAAAATTTTCTTAAGAAAGCAACGCCCCGCACACTCCCTTTTCTCTGAGAAGTATGCGGGGTACGGTTTATGCCTTTTGGGCGGTTTCGTCAAGACGGGCATTTAACTGCGCAAGCTGCTTTTTCAGCTCCGCAAGCTCCTGCCACACTGGGTCGGTGACGTGTATCTGATCCACCTCGCCCGCGAAGTTCACGCGCCTGCCCTCCACGCGCACGACCTTTGCCGGAACACCGACGGCGGTGCTGTCGGGCGGGATATCGCGCAGCACGACCGAATTTGCCGCAACGCGGCTGTTGTCCCCGATCCTCAGCGGGCCGAGCACCTTTGCGCCCGTGCCGATGAGGACGTTATTGCCGATGGTCGGGTGCCGCTTGCCGACGTCCTTGCCCGTGCCGCCGAGCGTGACACCGTGGTATATAAGGCAGTCGTCGCCGATCTCGGCGGTCTCGCCGATGACGATGCCCATGCCGTGGTCTATGACAAGGCGCTTGCCGATCTTCGCGCCGGGGTGTATCTCTATGCCGGTGCGGTGCCGGCTGCGCTGCGAGATGAGCCGGGCAAGAAATTTGAGCCCGTGCATATAGCACCAGTGCGCACGCCGGTGGCTGAGCACCGCCTTTATCCCCGGATAGAGCAGCAGCACCTCCAATGAGCTGCGCGCCGCCGGGTCCCTTGCTTTATATGCTTCTATGGTTTCTCTAAGATCCTTGAACATCCTCCGCGTCCTTTCCGTCCTGCGTCCATACCGGACAATGACAGACCCCGGGCGGGCGCGGCGGCAGTTCAGAGCCGCGTCACCCGTCCGTGTTATCCTTACCGTTCATTCTATTTTCACTTGCATAACATCGACACTGGCAGCACAGCATTTATTTCACCGTCCTTTAATTCCTATTGTTTCTATAGGCTTTTCTCGGATTATACTCCGCGCTCCGCCTCTTGTCAAGCACCCGCCTATTGACTTGCGGCTGGTACATATACTATAATATTGGTATTAACAGGTAAATTTGCAATGGAGGAATATTATGAAAAAGCTTCTCTCCGCGCTTCTGGTTCTGGTCATGCTTCTGTCGCTCCCCGGCGTCGGGGCGCTCGCCGCATCGGACGGGCTTACCTGGTCGCTCGACAAGAAAGGCACGCTCACCATCTCCGGCAAGGGCGAGATGCCTGATTATTCCGGTGATACTCCCCCTTGGGAAAAGTACAGGGACGACATCAAAGCCGTGGTCATTGAGAAAGGCGTTACCCACATCGGCGCGCAGTGCTTCCAGTTCTGCACAAAGCTCAAGAGCGTAACGATCCCGTCCTCCGTTGAGAGCATCGGCGACGCTGCCTTCTACCGCTGCGAAAAGCTCAGTGCGGTCACTCTGCCCGACGCGCTTACGGAAATTGCCGACCAGACCTTTGACCACTGCACCGCTCTCAAGAGCATCGTCATTCCGGACGGCGTTACCAGAATAGGCGAAAGCGCTTTCAACTGCTGCTCCGCCCTAAAGACCGTGGACATCCCCGCTTCTGTCGAGGAAATATGCGACAGCGCCTTCAACGGCTGCCAGAAGCTGGAGACCGTCTATTACGGCGGTACGGCCAGCGACTGGAACAAGATAGAAATAGCGCGGTACAACAAGCGCCTAACGAGCGCAGAGCTCGTTATAGCCGACACTGAGACTTCCGCCCCGGCTCCCTCCGAAAAGCCAGTCGGCGGCAAGCTCAAATAAACGGGCTTAAGTAAATTTCATCATTCCCCGCAGACCGGACAGTCTGCGGGGTTTTGCTGTCAGCCGGACACGCAGCGGAAGTATTTTCCTCTAATCGTCTTGAAATAACGTCCATCCAATGATATACTTATGTTTAATGCAGCATGGTCAAATGGAATGTTATGACCTCCGGCCGGAAAACCCATATCCGGCCGCACAAGACACAAAGAGCTGCGGAGGACAAAGATGCGTTCAAGATCCCGGCTTAAGGCCATTCCCGCAATTATATATACGGCACTGCTCGTTCTCGTGTGCATCTCGGGTCCGTTCCATGAAGCGCCCTCCGACGTAAAGCCCATTATCGGCCCGGCTCCGGCCGCCGAGGTCACTTTGTCCTGCGGCACATATCCGGTGGAGACGACGGAGCTCACCGCCGTCATCCAGAGTGAGGACATCTCAAAGCTCGACAGTCTTTCGTACCTGACGCGCGCCGACTTCAGCGGAAGCAGCTGCTGGAAAGAGATTGCCGAATGGGGGCAGGCGCATCCGCTGCTTGAGCTGAAATATACTGTCACGCTGCCGGACGGCACGGTGCTCGATAACAGCGCCGCGGAGCTTGACCTGTCATCTCTCGGCCATGCTGCCGCCGCTGAGACAGCTGAGGCTCTCGCCTGTCTGCCTGCGGTCACGCACATAAAGCTCGGCGCACAGAGCGCGGGGAGTGACGCGCTCACTCTCGCCGACATCGGTGCCATTCACGAGGCCTGCCCGAATGCGGAGCTGGATTACAGCCTCACACTTTACGGGCACGAAATAAACCTCAGCGCTTCCTCTCTCGATTTCCGCGGAACGCAGATAAGCGACGAGGCAGCGGCGCTTGCCGATGTGCTCCCGCTTATGACGCGCTGCTCATATCTGGATATGGACAACACCGGCGTTTCCAACGAAGCGCTTGCCAAAATACGCGAGGAGTTTCCGAATATAGACGTCGTGTGGCGTGTCTGGTTCGGCACCAATTACAGCGTGCGCACAGATACCGAGCGCATCCTCGCCTCCAAGCCGACCGTCGGCGGGATGATATATGACGCGAGCGTTCTTCAGTACTGCACCAAGGTCAAGTACCTTGACCTCGGCCATAATGACGAGCTGCCCAGCATCGACTTTGTCAGGAATATGCCTGAGCTTGAGGTACTCATAATCGCCATGACCGCCGTAAGGGATATCTCCCCGCTCGAAAGCTGCCCGAAGCTTGAGTACCTGGAGCTCAACTCCACCAACATCGCCGACATCTCCCCGCTCAAAAACAGCACCGGGCTGCACCACCTGAACATCGCCGGGTGCCCGAATATCAAGGATATATCCCCGCTCTACGGGCTGACTGAGCTTGAGCGCCTGTGGATAGGCTGTGACACGCCCGTCCCTGACAAGCAGGTCAGCGCGATGAAGGCCGCCGTTCCCGGCTGCACCATCAACACCACGACCGACGACCCCCACGGCGGGGCGTGGCGCTACACCGGGTATGACCCGGAGATCCCGAAATATTACTGGGTACCGAGATACGAGCTTCTGAGGAACCAGCTCGGCTACAACTATCAGGAATACAGCTTCTACTGGCTCGATCCGCTCTGCGATAAGGAGGCCCCTGCCCAGTTCAAAGGCATGTACGGAAAAGAGGTCTACGGGAAATGAAAAAACGTATAATAATCGTTCTTGCCGCAGCACTGATCTTCTGCCTGTTCGCCGCCGGCTGCTCCTCAAAGGATGATCCCGCCGTCACCGAGGCCCCGGCTGTATCTCCCACTCCCGAACCGACGCCGGAGCCCTGCGTCATCATGGGCAAGAGCTATCCGCTCAACATCGAGAGCATCGACCTGCGCGGTCTGAATGATACGCTTGTTGACGAGACTGCCGTGCAGCTCAAGAGACTGACCAAGCTCAAAACGGTCACGCTCGGCAGTTGGGAGGAAAGCCCCGTCACATGGGGAAAGATGAACGAGCTGCACACCGCCTGCCCGCAGGCCGCCATAGACTATGAGTTTTCCATTTACGGCAAGACCTTCAACCTCAGCGATGAGGAAATGGATCTCAAGTACGTCAGCATAAAGGACGAGGGCAGGCTCCTCAAGCTCATCACCGCCTGCATGACGAATCTCACTTTCCTCGACATGGACACTGCCGGTGTCTCCGACGAGAAGATGGCAGAGCTGCGCGATTCCCTGCCGAACACGGAGGTCGTCTGGCGCGTCTGGTTCGGCGACTATTACAGCGTGCGCACCAATGTTGAGCGCATCCTTGCCTCAATGCCCGGCAAGGCCGGGGAACTGACGACCGAGACGACCCGCTCCCTCAAATACTGCACCAAGGTAAAATACATGGACCTCGGGCACAACAATTACCTTGACACGATAGACTTCGTCTCCTATATGCCAGACCTTGAGGTGCTTATCGTCGGCATGACCTTCGTCGAGGACTTCTACCCGCTGGAAAACTGCCCGAAGCTTGAGTATCTGGAGGCCATGACCTCAAGGCTCCACGACCTCCGTCCCCTCGCGAACCTCAAGAATCTCAAGCACCTCAACATATGCTACAACTTCGCCGTCACCGACATTACCCCGCTCTACGGGCTGACCCAGCTCGAGCGGCTCTGGATCGGCAAATACGATCCTGTCCCGCCTGAGCAGATCGAGAAGATAAAGGAACTTCTCCCCAACTGCGTCGTCAATTCTACTGTCGCTGATCCGACAGACGGCGGCTGGCGCGTGGACGAAGAACCGAACGAGTTCGGCGATTCCCAGCAGGCCGCCCGCTATACACTGCTGCGCGAGCAGTTTGGCTACCATGAGGAGGACTTTTCCTATTACTGGAATGACCGTCTCTGCATCCGCCCGTACTGACACACCGCGCACCCATTTTCCGGAGGATATCATTCAATGTCTAAGCTCAAAAAAATTCTCAGCATCATCTGCCTTGCCGCAGCTTTCCTGCTCCTTGCCGCCTGCGGCGACCCCGCTTCCTCTCTCTTCCCCGCAAAGACCGTGAAATTTCAGGCCGGCGCGGTAGAGATCGAGGGCACGACCGACCTGACGATAACGCTTGAGAGCGGTGAGACCGCTCTGCTCGACCAGCTGCCCGAGCTGCAGAAGGCCGATTTCAGCGGCAGCGCCTGCGTCGATGAAATTTATCAGTGGGCGCAGGCTCACCCGGACGTCAAGGTAAAATACACGGTGACGCTTCCCGACGGTCAGGTGCTTTCCAGCAGTGAGCAGAGCCTCGACCTCTCCGCGCTGACGGACTCCGCTGTTTCCGATACGCTCCAGGCGCTCGCCTACCTGCCGAAAGTCAATGACATCCAGCTCGGCTCCGAGCGTTCAAACCTCGGCTGGGACTCCGTCCGCGCGATAATGGACGCCTGCCCGAACGCTTCGGTCAGCTACACTTTCTGGCTCTACGGCAAGGAATTCAGCACCGTTGACACCACCATCAACCTCAGCCATATCCCGGTCGATGACGACGGCGCGCAGGTGATGCAGGCCATGGCCTGTATGCCGAATCTTGTCAGCGTCGACATGGACAGCTGCGGTGTCTCCAATGAGGACATGGCCGCCATCCGCGATGCTTATCCCGACGTCAAGGTCATCTGGCGCGTCTGGTTCGGCGACGCCTACAGTGTGCGCACGGACGTTGAGCGCATCCTTGCCTCGCAGCCCTCTCACGGCGGTATGCTCGACCGATACAATTCCGAAGCGCTCAAATACTGCACGGACGTCAAGTATCTCGACGTCGGCCATAACGACGCGCTGGACGACATTTCCTTTGTCGCCTATATGCCGAAGCTTGAGGTCGCCATCCTCGCGATGGATAACTGGAGCGACGCGACACCCCTCGCCAGCTGCACCGAGCTTGAATACCTCGAAATGCAGACCACGCTCTGCACCGATCTCTCCCCGCTCTCCGGGCTTAAAAATCTGCGCCATCTGAACATCGCCTATATCGTCGACCTCGAGGATATCTCCCCGCTTTATTCCCTGACCGAGCTTGAGCGCCTGTGGGTCGGCAGCAACAACCGCGTGCCCAAGGAACAGATAGCCGAGATGCGCGCCGCCGCCCCGAACTGCGAGGTGAACGACACGGTCTATGACGACCCGACCGGTGGACGCTGGCGCTATGTCGACTACAACGACAAGGCCTATATCTTCATCCTGCACCCGCGCTATGAAAAGCTGCGCGAGCAGTTCGGCTACACCTCCGCGGACTTCTCTTTCTACTGGAACGATCCGCTCTACTGAGCTTTATCAAATATGAATTGTTGAAAATGTCATGGACAGCGCCGTCTGTCCATGACATTTTTGAACGTATTTTTTCATTGCGGTATCTTGACAATCAGGTGCAATGAATGTATACTATTTCAGTAATTTGGTTTTTGATTTTCTTCGCAGGCGTTCGCCGGTGTAAGGGGCCTCGTGCCCCCTTTAGGCATCGGAGAACGTTTTATTTTTTTCTTTTTTACCCTCGGTTGACACTGGCATTCTCTCCATCAAATCGAAGCCCAACAACGTGGGTTCGATTTGAAAAGGAAGAAGGAGATTGCATAGTGCAGCTTTTGCCGCAAGGCGGAAGCGGAACGGTGCAAGCTTCTTCTGACGTTGTATGCTTCCTTGTCAATCGAGGGTACTGATACTTAAATATTACTACTGCGGAGGATGATCGTTATGACTAAGTATGTTTTCGTTACCGGCGGCGTTGTGTCCGGTCTTGGCAAGGGTATCACCGCGGCCTCGCTTGGCCGTCTGCTCAAGGCACGCGGCCTCAAGGTTGCAGCGCAGAAGCTCGACCCGTATATAAACGTCGACCCCGGCACGATGAGCCCCTACCAGCACGGCGAGGTCTATGTCACCGAGGACGGCGCTGAGGCCGATCTCGACCTCGGTCACTATGAGCGCTTCATCGACGAGGATCTCAACCGCTACTCGAACCTCACCACCGGCAAGGTCTACTGGAACGTCCTCAACCGCGAGCGCCGCGGCGAGTACCTCGGCCAGACCATTCAGGTCATTCCCCACATCACCGGCGAGATAAAGGACTTCATCTATAAGGTCGGCAAGAACACCGGTGCGGACGTCGTCATCACCGAGATCGGCGGCACGACCGGCGATATCGAGAGCCAGCCCTTCCTTGAGGCCGCGCGCCAGGTCAGCCTTGAGCAGGGTCCGGGCAACTGCCTGTTCATCCATGTGACCCTCGTCCCCTTTATCAAGGGCAGCGACGAGCACAAGACCAAGCCCACCCAGCACTCCGTGCGTGAGCTTCAGGCGATGGGCATTTCCCCGAACATCATCGTCCTGCGCTGCGATGAGCCGCTGGAGCCCGAGATATTCAAGAAGATCGCCATGTTCTGCAACGTCAAGCCCGACTGCGTCATTGAGAACGTGACTCTCCCGAACCTCTATGAAGCGCCGCTGATGCTCGAAAAGAGCGACTTCTCACTCATCGTCTGCCGCGAGCTCGGCCTCTGGACGAGAGCGCCGGAGCTGAGCCAGTGGAAGGCGCTGGTCGAGCGCATAAAGTCCGCCGACCGACATATCACCATCGGTCTTGTCGGCAAGTATGTCCAGCTGCACGACGCGTACCTCTCCGTTGCCGAGGCGCTGCACCACGCGGGCTACGCCTGCGGCGCGACCGTCGATATAAAATGGATCGACAGCGAGACCGTCACCGATGAAAACGCCGCCGAGATCTTCTCCGGCTGCGACGGCATGATAGTCCCCGGCGGCTTCGGCGACCGCGGCATAGGCGGCATGATAAGCGCCGCGCGCTACGCCCGCGAGACCGGTATGCCCTATCTCGGCATCTGCCTCGGCATGCAGATCGCCGTTATAGAGTTCGCGAGAAACGTCTGCGGGCTCAAGGACGCCGACTCCCGCGAATTTAATGCAAATTCTTCACATAAAGTCATTGATTTTCTGCCCGATCAGCATGATAATATAGACAAGGGCGGAAGCCTGCGTCTCGGCGCGTATCCCTGCCACATCCTCAAGGGCAGCACCATGGAGCGCTGCTACGGTAAGCAGGATATCTCCGAGCGCCACCGTCACCGCTACGAGTTCAATAACGAATACCGCGAGGTGCTCAGCGAGAACGGGCTGTGCCTGTGCGGCAGCTCCCCGGACGGCAGCATAATCGAGGCCGTCGAGCTGAGCGATAAGCCGTTCTTCGTCGGTGTGCAGTTCCACCCAGAATTCAAGAGCCGCCCGAACAAGCCGCACCCCCTGTTCCTCGGGCTTGTCGAGGCGTCGCTGAAAGGTGAAAAGAAATGAGAGATTATAAGGCGGAGTACGAAGGCCGTGTCGCCTTCATCCGCGAGCTTGTCAAGAACGCCGGTGCCTCCGGCATCGTCTACGGCAACTCCGGCGGCAAGGACAGCACCCTTGTCGGCATCCTCTGCAAGGCCGCGTGTGACAACACCGTCGGCATCATCATGCCCTGTGCCTCCAAGCGCAACTACGGGCAGGACACGGACGACGGCATAGCCGTCGCCGAGCGGTTCGGCATCGAGACGCGCACCGTCGACCTCACCGCCGTGCGTGAGCGCGAGATGGAGGAGCTTCAGAAGGTCTGCGCGCTCAACTCCGCCGCGATAAACAACATTGCCCCGCGCCTGCGCATGACGACGCTCTACGCCATCGGCGCGGCGGAGAACCGCCTCGTCGCCGGTACCGGCAACAGGAGCGAGATTCACATGGGCTACTTCACCAAGTGGGGCGACGGCGCGAGCGACTTTGACGTTATCGCTGACCTCACCGCGACCGAGGTCTTTGAGTTTCTCGAGTACCTCAACGCGCCGCGCTGCATCATCGATAAGGCTCCCTCCGCGGGGCTCTTCGACGGGCAGACCGACGAGCAGGAGATGGGCGTGACCTACAAGGCCATCGACGATTTTCTGCTTTACGGCACGGTAAACGCGCAGGACAAGGCCGTCATCGACCGCTACCATAACCGAAGCGAGCATAAGCGCAAGCCGCTTGTGACATACAAAGGTAAAGGCTGATACCATGCACGAATTTTACGAAAACCCCCTCTGCGGCCGCTATGCCGACGAGGAGATGAAGCGCCAGTTTTCGGACGACAACAAGTTTTCCACATGGCGCAGGCTGTGGCTCGCGCTCGCCGAGAGCGAGCAGGAGCTGGGGCTCAATATCAGCGATGAGCAGCTCGAAGAGATGCGCGCGCATATAGACGACATTGACTATGCCGCCGCTGCCGCGCATGAGCACGAGGTACGGCACGACGTTATGGCGCATGTGCTGACCTTCGGCGAGTGCTGCCCCAAGGCCAAGCCCATCATCCACCTCGGCGCGACGAGCTGCTACGTCGGCGACAATACGGACATCATCCGTATGCGCGGCGGGCTGCTCATCATCCGCAAGCTCCTTGTGAACGCCGTTGCGGCGCTGAGTGAGTTTGCAGAGAAGTACAAGTCCCTGCCCACGCTTGCCTACACGCATTTTCAGGCCGCCCAGCCGACGACCGTCGGCAAGCGCGCGTGCCTGTGGATAAACGACCTGCTGTTTGATATCGAGCAGCTCGACTTCCAGCTCTCGCAGCTGAAGCTTCTTGGCTGCAAGGGCACGACCGGCACCGGCGCAAGCTTCCTTGAGCTGTTCGACGGGGACGCTGAAAAGGTTGAGGAGCTTGAACGGCGCATCGCAGCGAAGATGGGCTTCGAGGCCTGTCAGGCCGTCAGCGGTCAGACCTACACCCGCAAGGTCGACTTTGCGGTTCTGCAGGTGCTCTCCGGCATTGCGCAGAGCGCATCGAAGTTTTCGAGCGATATACGCCTGCTCAGCCATCTGAAAGAGGTGGACGAGCCGTTTGAAAGTAAACAGATCGGCTCCTCGGCGATGGCCTATAAGCGCAACCCCATGCGCTCCGAGCGCGTCGCGTCCCTCAGCCGTTATGTGATATGTGATCTGCAGAACGCCGCCGTCACCGCCTCCGCGCAGTGGTTCGAGCGTACGCTGGACGATTCCGCGAACCGCCGCATCTCCATCCCCGAGGCTTTCCTCGCAACCGACGCGATACTGAATCTCTACATCAACATCGTCCGCGGCATGAAGGTCTACCCCGCGGTCATCGCAAAGCACCTCAATGAGGAGCTGCCCTTTATGTCCACGGAGAACATCCTCATGTACTGCGTCAAAAATAAGGGCGGCGACCGTCAGGCGCTGCATGAGGCCATACGTCGGCACTCCGTCGCCGCCGCCGAGCAGGTCAAGCTCTACGGGCGCGATAACGATCTGCTTGAGCGCATCAAGGCCGATCCTGCCTTCTCCCTCACCGATGAGGAGATGGCGCAGCTCACCGATCCCGCGACCTTCACCGGCATGGCTGAGCGCCAGTGTGAGACCTTCCTGCGCGGCACCGTAAAGCCGGTACTCAGAAAGTATGATTCCAGCCTCGGCGTCAAGGCCGAAATAAATGTATAAAGAAGAAAGAGGAAAAAGCGCTATGTTGACTTCTATTGTTGGTACTAACTGGGGCGATGAGGGCAAGGGCCGTATGGTCGACCTGCTCAGCAAGAACTATGACATCGTCGTCCGCTATCAGGGCGGCAACAACGCCGGCCACACCGTCATCAATGAAAAGGGCAAGTTCATCATGAACCTCATGCCCTCCGGCATCCTGCGCGATGAGACCGTCAACGTTCTCGGCCCCGGCATCGTCATCGACCTTGAGCATCTCTTCGGCGAGGCGATGAAGCTGCGCGAGGCGGGCATCGAGATAAGCCCCGACCATCTCAAGATCAGCGACCGCGCCACCATCTGCATGCCCTACCACAAGCTGCTCGACGGCCTTGAGGAGGACAGGCTCGGCGACAAGAAGTTCGGCTCCACCCGCCGCGGCATCTCCCCCGTCTATGCCGACAAGTACATGAAGAAGACCATCCGCATGGGCGACCTGCTGCATTGGGACACCCTGCGCGACAGGCTCGAGGGCATAGTCGAGTGGAAGAACCTGACCGTTGAAAAGGGCTACGGCCATGAGGCGATCAAGGTCGAGGACATGATGATGTGGCTCGAGGAGTACGGCAAGTTCTTCACCCCCTATATCTGCAACACCACCGAATATCTCAGCGACGCAATAAAGTCCGGCAAGTCCGTGATCTTTGAAGCCCAGCTCGGCGCGCTGCGCGATATCGACTTCGGCATCTATCCCTACACCTCCGCTTCTACCACGCTCGCGGCCTACGCGCCCATCGGCGCAGGCATCCCGTTTGCCAAGCTCGATGAGAGCATCGGCATTATGAAAGCCTATTCCAGCTGCGTCGGCGAAGGCCCCTTCACCTGTGAGCTGTTCGGCGCCGAGGGCGACAGCCTGCGCGAAGCCGGCGGCGAGTACGGCGCTGCGACCGGCCGTCCCAGACGTGTCGGCGGCTTTGACGTCGTCGCCTCCCGCTACGGCGCTCTCGTGCAGGGCTGCACCTACATCGCCCTGACGAAGCTCGATGTCCTCTCCTACCTCAAGCAGATCCCCGTCTGCGTCGCTTACGAGCTTGACGGCAAGCGCATCGACTGCTTCCCCTCCGACATTGACGAGCTTGAGGCAGCAAAGCCCGTGTACGAGTACCTGCCCGGCTTCAACTGCGACATCAGCAATTGCCGCAGCGTCGAGGATCTGCCGAAAGAAGCGCTCGACTACATCCGTTATATCGAGAAGGCCGTCAACTGCCCGATAAAGTATGTCTCTGTCGGCGCAGAGCGCGAAGCCTACATCAAAATGTTCTGAGAAGAAGCGAGAGGAAAGCCGTATGCAAAACCAGAAAGTTCTTATCCTTGACTTCGGCGGCCAGTATAACCAGCTTATCGCCCGCCGCGTCCGCGAGAATAACGTCTATTGCGAAGTCCACCCCTATGACATGAGCCTTGACGCCATCCGCGCCTACGACCCCATCGGCATCATCTTCACCGGCGGGCCGCAGAGCGTCTATGCCGAGGGCTCCCCTCATGCCGACCTCGGCGTGTACACTTTAGGCGTTCCCATTCTCGGTATCTGCTACGGCTGCCAGCTGCTTTCCCATGAGCTCGGCGGGCTTGTCACCGCCGCGCAGGACGATTCCGCCCGTGAATACGGCAAGACCGTCACATACTTTGACACCTCCTGCCCGCTCTTCAAGGGCATCCCCGAAGAGAGCGTCACATGGATGAGCCACGGCGACTATATGGCGCGCGTCCCTGAGGGCTTCGCCCTCTCCGCGCACTCCGCCGCCTGCCCGAACGTCGGCATAAGCGACGAGGCACACCGCTTCTACGGCGTGCAGTTCCACCCGGAGGTCAACCACACTGAGTACGGGCGCGAAATGCTCCACAACTTCCTCTACGATATCTGCGGCGCGGTCGGCGACTGGACTATGGCCGACTATAAAAAACGCGCTATCGACTCCGTCCGCGAAAAGGTAGGCAGCGGCAAGGTGCTGCTCGCCCTCTCCGGCGGCGTTGACTCCTCTGTCGCAGCGGCATTGCTGGCCGAGGCCGTCGGCAACCAACTCACCTGCGTGTTCGTCGATCACGGCCTTATGCGTAAGAACGAGGGCGACGAGGTTCAGGAAGCCTTTTCCAAGTGGGACATAAACTTCATCCGCGTCAACGCCGAGGAGCGTTTCCTCAAGGCTCTCGACGGCGTTGAGGAGCCGGAGCACAAGCGTAAGATCATCGGCGAGGAGTTCATCCGCGTCTTTGAGGAAGAGGGCAAGAAGATCGGCAAGGTCGATTATCTTGTTCAGGGAACGATCTACCCCGACGTCATCGAGTCCGGCAAGGGCGACGCTGCGGTCATCAAGAGCCACCACAACGTCGGCGGCCTGCCCGACTATGTTGATTTCAAGGAGATCATCGAGCCGCTGCGTATGCTCTTCAAGGACGAAGTCCGCCAGCTCGGACGTGAGCTCGGTCTGCCGGAGTATCTGGTCATGCGTCAGCCCTTCCCCGGCCCCGGCCTCGGCATCCGCGTCATCGGCGCGCTGACTAAGGAGAAGCTCGACATGCTGCGCGAGGCCGACTTCATCTTCCGCGAAGAGATCGCCAAGGCCGGTCTTGAGCGCGAGCTGAGCCAGTACTTCGCGGCACTGACGAATATGCGCTCCGTCGGCGTCATGGGCGACGGCCGCACTTATGATTACGCGATCGCTCTTCGCGCCGTCAGCACCTCCGACTTTATGACCGCCGATTGGGTGCGCCTGCCCTATGACGTGCTTGACCGCGTCTCCGTGCGCATCGTAAATGAGGTCGCCGGTATCAACCGTGTGCTCTACGATGTGACCTCCAAGCCCCCCGCAACGATAGAGTGGGAATGAGAAAAGAGTGAATATGATGGGCTGAAAAGCCTTGAAAACACTCACTTTTTGAAAATCTCATTTCCCGTTTGATAGCAAAATGATAGCAGATACCAAAGCCATTTTGTTTGTTCTTATTTTGGCGAGCGAATGGTTTGCAGGTTTGCTGTCGCATCCAATCCTATATTGAGAGAGAAAAAGGCTCTGCTGACTTTCTGTAAAAGAAGGTCGGCAGAGCCTTTTGTTATTCTTCGCTATGTTCCTTGAGATCAGCAAGGAGCAGATCACTCAGCTCCTGCGATGGCGTGATCTTGTGCCACTGACCGGAGGTGTCAAGTTCAGGGTAGCGGTAGCGCCAGCGGTCATATTCTTCTTTGGTAATCTCCCCCGCTTTCAGCTTGGCGGCAACTTCGCCCCATGCGGCAAGCATGCTGTGAAGCTCCGCTGCGTCGCGTCCTTTGTGGGTATGAACGCGCAGATGAACCTCATCCTCGCACTCGCAGACCTCAAGACCGTAGCGGTCTTCCAGCGTGAACAGCGTGTGCATCAGTCCAATATAGGAGTCAATGTCCGGTACATCCAGCGCCTTGGGCGAAACGTCAAGCGCCTGTGCCAGCGCAGCGGTCACGTCCGCTTTGGGCGTTCTGGAACCATTCTCGTACTGCGCAAGACGGACATCTGCGGATTTCTCCGGAAAGCCCAGCGCCATGCCAAGGTATTTCTGTGTCATGCCCCGCATCGTGCGGAAAAAGTGGATGCGTTCCCCAATCGCCATAATAGCCATCTCCTGTGTCGGTTGTCTTTGATAACGAGTATAGCAGATATGTTTAATTTCGTCAAGAAAAATCTAAGCAAATTTATTTAATATTTTCCTGCAAACCGGCTTGACTTAAACTGATATGTATAGTACAATAGTTGCAAGCTAAGCATATTGGCTTAATTCATAGAAATTTTACAATTTAGGATACCCAAAAATGCAGAAAAAATGTCCGTTGTAAGGTGAGAGGGGGGGTGAAATCCAAAAGAGCCAAACTGAATGACCGTCCAAGGGATACTTTCTCCGGGGAAGCAGGCGATGAAATGAGCGTGCCAAGGAGAAAAGAAAACGGCACAGCGCCGAAAAGGGTTGCCTGCCAGAGTCCTGCGGATAGAACGGCGACGCAATCAACAACAAATCAGGAAAGGAAGGTATTTTGCCTATGGCAGGAGAAATTTTTATGAGAGTCAATGAAGTCGCGGAAGAGTTGGGTGTATCGGTTCCGTATGCGTATAGGCTCATCCGTGAGCTGAACGAAGAGCTGCGAAAGACCGGCTGCATCACCATTGCAGGCAGGATCGACCGCAAGTTCTTCCACGAGAAGTTCTACGGAACGAGAGAACCGAAGGAAAGAAGGGAATTGAATGGCAGCGTTTAAGGACAAGAAGAACGGCTCATGGTATGTGCAGTTTCGCTATACCGACTGGCGCGGTGAGCGCCAGCAGAAATTAAAGCGCGGCTTTGCCACGAAAAAAGAGGCGCAGGCATGGGAGCACGAGTTTCTGATGCAGAAGCAGGCTGACATCAATATGAGCTTTGAGAGCTTTGTGGCGCTTTACGAAAAAGACGTCAAGCCCAAGCTGAAGCTCAACACATGGCTCAGCAAGGAGCATATCATCC
>ERZ827108.1334-NODE-1334-length-33539-cov-7.376807_pt1 | contig 33539 bp, 38 predicted proteins | sample MGYA00519921_ERZ827108 | MGnify/ENA primary metagenome ERZ827108 (study PRJEB31778, sample SAMEA3449258) | human gut metagenome | biome: human gut; feature: human-associated habitat; material: faeces | place: United Kingdom | collected 2010/2012 ...
AATGATGATTACCTTGCTTCCGGGACTTCGAGTTTCCGAAGGGCATGTAAATCAAACATCAGAGACAAACAAAATCTAGAAATCACCTAAAACGAAAATGCGGCAAGGCAATTGCTATAGTTCCCTGATGGCGGAATCCACCAGGTAGTGGCTGCAAAATGCGATATAGCTATCGACATAATAAGCAATATGTGGCCTGTTAGCGTCTATGGACGTGTGAAGTTCGAGTTAAATACATGTATATGAATTAGCATTCAAATTATTCCGGGAATCACATTTCACTGCCACGTACATATATATGAATTAGCACGGAAATTATTCCGGCAATAAATAGAGAAAGAAAGGATACTCGCAATGAATAACAGAAGTGAGATGAATGTTTGCTGTAATTCCTGCTCCCGTCCTAGTACAGACTGCCCGAACACTGATCCCTTACGCGGCATGCCTCTAGGTATTGGCTATGTTCCTGTCCAAGAATGGGGACAGACGTATTGTCCTGATAAAGCATTACAACGCGGAACTATTTTTCCACCACTGGATCTGCCGTTTTGCGGCTGCATCCCTAAAGGATTTCGCTGTCAAAAAGGAGGTCTCTCATGAACGGAAATAAAATGAATGGGATGAACGGCTGTGGCTGTGGCAATCAGATGAATCGGCCGAACAATGGCTGTGGCTGCAGCAATCAAATGAATCGACCGAGCAATGGCTGTGGCAATCAAATGAATCGGCCGAACAATGGCTGTGGTTGTGGCAATCAAATGAACCGACCAAACAATGGCTGTGGCAACCAAATGAACCGGCCGAACAATGGCTGTGGCAATCAGATGAATCGACCGAACAATGGCTGTGGCAACCAAATGAACAGACCGAACAATGGCTGTGGCAACCAAATGAATCAGCCGAACAATGGCTGTGGCTGTGAATCTGTGGATTTTTCACAAAATCTTATGAATTTGTGTCGCGATGATCTTCTCAAAGTAATCAACGAAGTGAGCTTCGCTATGTATGACTGCTGCCTGTTCTTAGATACACACCCTATGGATTCTTGTGCATTGGATTATTTTCAAAAAATGAAGAAAAAAAGAAAAGCTGCCATGGATATTTATACACGCAAGTTTGGTCCTCTTGTCCTTGACTGCGCCGGTGATGGCTGCACTTGGGACTGGGGACAGGAGCCTTTGCCTTGGGAATAATCGGGCATTAAAGGGCAACACAAGTTTAAAAATATATGAGAATGTTTTTTGTTGCGTTTCTTAAATTATAACTTCGAAAGGAAACTAAATTATGTGGAATTATGAAAAGAGACTGCAGTATCCTGTGAAAATCACACGCTGCGATCCAAAAGCTGCCATGATCATAGCAAGTCAATACGGTGGTCCTGACGGCGAAATTGGTGCTTCCATGCGATATCTGTCACAGCGTTATTCCATGGAAAACCGCATTGCGGCAGGAACGTTGACTGACATCGGCACCGAAGAATTGGCCCACTTAGAGATGGTTGCAACCATCATCTGCCAATTAACCAAGAATCTTACCCCGGAAGAAATCAAGGCTTCTGGATTTGACAAATATTATATCGATCACACCTTAGCCATTTGGCCACAGGCCGCAAGCGGCGAGCCTTTCAGTGCCAGCCAGTTCCAGAGCACCGGCGATACAATCACAGATCTTTACGAAGATATGGCGGCTGAACAAAAGGCACGCTTGACTTACGACAATATTCTCCGTCTTGTGAAGGACCCAGAGATTGCAGATCCGATTCGCTTTTTAAGAGAACGTGAAATTGTTCATTTTCAGCGCTTTGGTGAAGCGCTCCGCAAAGTACAGGATGAACGAGACTCACGCAACTTCTATGCCTTCAACCCACAAATTGATAAAAAATCATGCTAAAATTACATTGGGTTGAAGGCATTGCATTCCAACCCACAAATTGATAAAATATTATGTTATAATTACTAACTACTTCCCATATCGGAGGTTACTGGCCAATCCACATATTGTTATTATTTTATTGGCAAATAGCAATATGTGGCCAGGCAGTAAATTTGGATACGCGAGAGTTGTATGATGCTTATAGGGAGATTGTAAAATGACAATATTGAACATGATAGCTGCAGATGAAGAGATATCACAATTTAATAAAGAGTTAAAGGAAAAGACCGGACAGAGTCTGGGGTTTAATTATGATTGTTATACGGGAATAGAAGACTACAAAGAACATCTTCGAGAGTGTGCTAAAGAAGGAAAAATAATAATACGCCCACAAGATGAGGCCGCGAGAAATAGATTTGCTACTGTGATAAGTAGACAATAAATTAGAAGGCGACAACGCTACCCAAAAGTTAAAGGAGGGATAAAATGACTCAAAAACATAAGGAAGCCAGTATGAAATTTATCGAGCATTTTGGATATTACCCAAATCATCCAAATGATATAGATTTTGATCAGGATGCCTATGCAGAGGAACTGTTAAAATGTGTCGAAGATAACTTTGATTATACAATAAAGAAGTATGGAACGGTGCCAAAAACAGAACAGCCTAAACCTGAAATAATTTGGGATTAACTATCACCAGTCGGGCACTAAAATTGACAAGTATTGTTTAAGATAGTATATTTTTTTGCTGAGGAAGAGAAGAAACTTAAAGAAGAAAGTGACAAGTTAAAGGAATGGCCAAAACTTATATAGGATACCACCAGTCTCTCTCGGACAGTAGCAAGCCCTTTTTATTATACCTTTTTATTCTATAAACTTCTTGTTTACGTGACCTACTTTTCCCTTGTATCTTACTTTAGCATCAGTAGCGTTTTCCGCCTCATGCATATATTTTTCATTCTGTTGTACTGCACGATTTGCCTTAAGCACTTGTGTTTGCGTCCGGTTAAGCTTTGTTCCCCACGAATCAACTCTTTTAGAAGCGCTGTCATAGTTATGTTCCCCTTTCTCTATCGCCTGCGCTAATTCTTTTAACTTTTTTTCTTGTTCTGCAATCTCTTTGTCCGTACCGGTAGAAGACACTTTCATTTTGTCCATGCTTTTCTGCGCCTGCTGATATTCTGATTTCAGCTTTTCTAAACTTTCAGCCACCTTCTGTTGGCTTTTTTGCGCATTTTCTAAGCCTATGCATACGGATTCCTGCTTGAATTTCTGTATATTCAAAATATTAGACAGCACCTTATGCTTATCTTGCAAAGCAGTCAAACTATTGGCATTCTCTGCATATTTTTCCTTAACAAGACCCAATTCAGATCTCATTGTAGCTAATTTTTTACTACACGCTGTCACTGCACTTTTAAACTCTTTTTCCCCATCTAATACAATTGATGCCCCAATCTTTGCTTTATTTGTCATAAATTCCTCCACTTAAAAAGGAGACCTTTTACAGTCTCCTAATCGCTTTTCTTTATATTTCTATTTTCACCTGGCTATTTTTCAAGTTTTGACCAGTTCTCCAATCTGTCCATATATTCATTTTCCCTCTCTTCGTCCATTTCTCGACATAACTTCTGATATGCCGTCGGCTGCTCAACATCCTGTTTGTGATGGAATACCATTTGCATCAATGTCAATACAACCAAGGTCATACCCATTGCCATGACACAATATCCGCAAAATGTGTTTATAAACACTTTGACAAAAAAACCAAAAGCCGAAAATGCTAATCCCAAAAATATATCCTTGCCATATTTGCAATACTTAAAAATTAAATATATGGTCCCTATAATCGCAACCCCTGCTGGCATAGCCGTATTTTAGGCATTTTGGGGCAATTGCTACTATCCGAGTATGGTGGTCCTGACGGCGAAATTGGTGCTTCCATGCGATATCTGTCACAGCGTTATTCCATGGAAAACCACATTGCGGTCGGAACGTTGACTGACATCGGGATATATGTCTCGATGGAGACCATAGTCTCAACGACCGTAAAATAAGGCTTTGCAAAGATTTTCGTTTTGAACAAAACCATTATATCACGGCTGCTTTTTGACTGCAAATTTTGACTCCTTTTTGTGGCAATTTAAGTGATATTTTACAGAAAAAAATCGTGTAGTTTAGTATTATTTTTTTAGAATTATATGTCGATTTTTACATGACATAATTTTATATAATAAGAAAAAATAGCCCCCGGAAATACAGTACAATCTATCTAAGACATTCCTTATAGATTGCACAATATTGCCAGAGGCAATTTATTATTTTTTTAGTCTTATTTGATCTGCTTCGTTTAGTATGCCATGATATTGCTTCTTTGTCGTGGATTTGCTCCAAAAGTTTTGAAAGCAAAAATCATGATTTTCTAATGTGCCTTTTAAATTAGATGCTCTGATAAAATCGCTTTTAAAACTGCTGGTTGACTTGCTGTTGGTCAACTCCTTTGCCGTATTTACATTACAGCTTCTAACGATTTCATCTTCCAGATTTTCAACCTGTGTGATGCATATCACCTTAGAAATAGCAGTTTCTCGTTTGAGTAATTCGATATTTTCAAATAAAATGTCCGTGTTGTCTGTATCTGTATCAAAAACCAATACTGCTGTCGTCCCCTTTTTCAAAGTCTTCAATTGTGCCGGTCTTAATTTATCCTGTATAACATTGCGTTTTATGACTTTTCCGGGTTGGATCAGACGCATATCTGTCTTTAATATCTTTAACAGCTTTTCCTCGCATTGTCCCTCAACATAATATACATAGTTTTTATCTGCCATTACCGAATATCACCTCTCCTAAATATCCAATATATCGTAAATCAAATCCATTGCCGGTGCCGATGAAAAAAGATCATTTTCTACTGCTGATTTTAATGAATCGGTACTCCTCTTCAAAATTTCACCTGCGTTGATACATTCAATCTTGCTATCTTCTCCATATACCTCTTTTTTCATAAAGGTATATGAATGCTTTGGGAGTTGCATGTCCAAAATATCTGTATTGTGTGTTGTAAAAAACAACTGTGTATCTGCACCCAAAAGTTCAATCATTACTGATAAAAGTGCTTTTTCAATATCGCTATGTATATACGAAAATTTCTCATCGCAGTAGAAAAAATCACACTTCTTCTCTATCATATCTGCAATCATAACCGCAATCGCTATCCCCGATTTTGTACCACTGGAAAGCCACCCTATATCCGGAATCTGACCATCCTGAATAATCGCCACATTGTTTTTGGTACGAATTGCATATGCGCCTTCAACCTCTGATAATCGATCCACCGCAACAATGGAAGGATCCAGTGCGCGTAATATAAAGTCTAATATTCTAATAAAAGTACCGGAATCTTTTGGAGCGCTGAATAATTCCACTGCGCTATCGTCTTCCGGATAGGCAAATGTCCAGCTTAACCCTGTCACCTTTTCAAGCTCCTCTATGTAGTTGTCATACTTTTTCTGTTTTGTTTCCAACAAACGCTTCAAGCAACTTTCATAACTGTCTTTCTTCTGAATTTCCACGGAGCGGACAGATACATCAATATTTTCCCCGGTAAGCTTCTGCCCCTCCTCTGGAGGAGAAATGACTGTATTTACCCGAAATAAATACTTCATATTTGCCACAAAATCAATACAAAAGGCTGCCTCTTTCGTTTTATCGGAAATAAGTCCGGCAATTCTAGTATATTGCTTTTTATCCATGAAATGGAATATATTCATTAACATTTTGCCAAATGAAGTTTTTCCGGTTGCATTTGCACCCATCAAGATGTTCACTTTTTTGTATCTGAAATTTGTAAAACCGGTCAAAAATTCATTCTCAATGCTTGAATTAACAATTTTCTTAGGATATGACAAATTCATAGCAAAGTTATTGAATGACATAAAATTATCCATTTCTATATTCATTACTATCATCTTTTGCAACCTCCTGTCTATTATTTCGGATTTCACGAAGTAATCTCCTTTCAATATAATACCTCAAGTTTGTTTGAAAATCAACATTTTCCCGTAAATTATAGCATTTCATAGGATTAAAACCTCTTTTTTCCTATTCTATTTCATTCCAAATATCGTCTCAATTTCTGATAATTCGCCACTCTTTTTTCATTGCTTTAAATACAAATCGCCCTTATAATATGTATAAAAGTTAAAGGAGGGATAAAATGACTCAAAAACATAAGGAAGCCAGTATGAAATTTATCGAGCATTTTGGATATTACCCAAATCATCCAAATGATATAGATTTTGATCAGGATGCCTATGCAGAGGAACTGTTAAAATGTGTCGAAGATAACTTTGATTATACAATAAAGAAGTATGGAACGGTGCCAAAAACAGAACAGCCTAAACCTGAAATAATTTGGGATTAAATACCATCAGCCAAACACTAAAATTGACAAGTATTGTTTAAGATAGTATATTTTTTGTTGAGGAAGCATATGAATTGGCATTGAATAAGTTTGGGAAGGAGTGTGGAATATCATGGCGGGAAACAAAGTAAAATGTTATTTAGATATCGTGGAACACCATCCGGATTGGACAATAGAAGACTTTGAGGCAGAAGAGAAGAAACTTAAAGAAGAAAGCGACAAGTTAAAGGAATGGCCAGAACCTAGGGAGGATACCACCAGTCGGAGATGACATGGTGGTATTTTTTGTATTACCGCACTTCGATCTGGCACATCTTCATTGCTTCTAAAGCATTCTTATGGCTTTCAGGCGTGACACCGGCGCAGCAATCCTGCAATACAGCAACCGGTACTTCCGGTAAATACGCTTTAACGAGCAATGCATTGGAAATAACACAAATATCCGTACACAGCCCCACCAACGTAATTTCTTCAATGTCTTCCTCAATAGCCAGTCTCTGTAAATAGTCTCCCAACTCTTTGGAGCCGAAGGTCATCTTCTCGAACACTTTGTCCTGTGGGCATTTCACCGTCTCGATATCCTCTGCCAGATTCCAACCGTCGGTTCCTTTGATGCAATGTGGCACCGGCAGATTTTTTCCTTCCTGCGTATCCATGTAATCATCAAAATGTGTGTCTTTCGTGTATAAAATCGTTCCTTCAAAGCCCTTAATTGTCTCAATAACGTTAGGTACAATAGCAACCGCTTCTTTCGTGCCAAGTGCACCGTCAATAAAATCATTTTGCATATCTACAACAATTAATACTTTCATAAATTCACTTTTCCTTTCCAACTATATCAAGCTTAAAAAGCTTCTAACGTTCTGTTTATTAACAACTCCAACTTCCCATACCTCAAGTCCTCCACAACCACATATTGCTTATTATGTCAATAACTCAAACTTCCCACACCCGAATGTACGCCAAAGTCCCATAATACTTATTACGGGGTACGTTTACTAACATTTTGTAAGGACAAAATCACTGCAAATATTTTGCCTCCATTCTCGACAAAACGCTCTTCTCTTGACACTCCTCGTCTTGCCGCAGCAACGCTTCCATCGATTTACGCTGTTCTACAGTAAGTGCATTTGAAAGATTTGCCACAATGAAATCCTTTTGTTCTGCCGTCAATAGCATCATTCTGCTTTTCGCACCAAATCCTATGCAAAAACGATGTTGCACGCTATTCGCATAATAAACAACATAGCCTTTTTCCATTAAAAAGTTCTCAGCTCTGATACCTGTCAAATATTCACCATAGGTCTCCTGTACCAATTTTTGGGCAGATGCCACATGCTGCCAACATTCACAAAATGTAAAAGTTCCATCCCCTGCTAAAAATCCGCATAATTCCATAACATTTCTCCTCCCTGGCAAATCCAGCATCCCCATCTCATTTATCACTTAAGAATTTGTTCTATCTCCTGCAATTCTTCCTCACTAAACTCTAAATGTTCTATACAAGCCGCATTATCAATGATCTGCTGCTTTCTGCTTGCGCCGGCAAGTACTGTGACAACCGCCGGATTATGCAGGCACCAAGACAATGCCATCTGAGAAAGCGTCTGTCCCCGTCGCTCGGCGAGAGTATTTAACTGTTGCAATTTGCTGACCAATTCTTCATTCAATTGTTCTCCAAGCCATGTATTTCCTCTTCCCACACGCGAATCTGTTGGAATCCCATTTAAATATCGGTCTGTTAAAAATCCCTGTGATAATGGAGAAAAGACTGCAAGTCCAATCCCATGCGCCACCGCATATTGATCCAGACCATCCTTTTCCACTTGACGGTTAAGCATCGAATATGACGGCTGATTTGCAATAAACGGCGTCCCCAATTCCGTAAGCAGTTGCTGCATTCTCTCGGTCTGCTCCGCATTATAATTCGAGATTCCCACATACAATGCTTTGCCCTGACGAACAATCTGATCCAACGCATGTGCCGTCTCCTCAAGCGGAGTATCCGGGTCAAAAACATGATGATAAAAAATGTCGACGTAATCCAATTTCATCCGTCGTAAACTTTGATCCAAGGAAGCGATCAAGTATTTGCGAGAACCATTTCGATCGCCATATGGTCCGTCCCACATCTCATAACCCGCCTTCGTTGAAATGCAAAGTTCATCACGAAATTCACGCATTCCTCGGTCTAATATCCGCCCAAAATTTTCCTCTGCACTTCCATTATAAGGATTCCCATAATTATTCGCCAGATCGAAGTGTGTAATCCCCAGATCAAACGCAGTATGTACCATTTCTTCCATATCGCTGAAACGACCCTGATGCCCAAAATTCTGCCATAATCCCATAGACACTTTAGGCAGTTTTAACCCGCTGCGACCACAGCGCGAATAGATCATTTTGTCATATCTCTTATCACTCGGCAAATACATTTTCTGTTTCCTCCTATTCCAAAAATCACACCATAACGTCACAATTCTCTTTCAGTGTATCATATATTTTACATAGAATCTATCCCAATCATTTTTTCCATAACAAACACGACGTACTCATCTTAGGAGTTCCCCGGAAATTCCATTAGGCATAGAAATCCTGTGCCGTTATTTATGACCGTATACATACAAACTGCAAGCAAATAGAAAATATATTTTCCTGCAGATCTGCTGTGATCTGTCCATTCATCTGTTCTACAAGCTGACGTGCAATTGCCATTCCAAGTCCGCTCGACGTGGTACTCCTCGCCAGATCTGCCTTATAAAACCGTTCAAATATCCGCTCCACATCAATATATTCCGGGTGCATCACTTCATTTTGTACAAGCAGGCATGCCTCTCCCTCCTGCTCTGACAAAACGATCTTTACATGTCTGCCACCATGTTCCCATACATTTTTAATCACATTTTGCAGCACTCTGCGCATTGCCTGATCATTGCCAAGCACCCATAATGCACCCTCCTCAAGCTGTAATTGCGGTTCCATCTGTTGTTTTTGCCACTCATTATAATACGAAAACAAGGCTTCTTTGACCAATGCTCCAAAATCGCATTTTGTCAAAGGAACCTCATAACTTCTGCTTTCCAATTTTGTGTAAGTAAACAACTCTTCTAACATATCCCGCAACGCATGAATGCGTTCTTGAATAATTTGCAAATAACGTGTTCGCTCCTTTGCATCCTCTGTATCCTCCAACAACTGAAAATACCCATCCAAGGAGGTTAACGGTGTGCGAATGTCATGTGACAGATTGGTATACGTCTGCACAAGTCTTTTCTCCTTTTGCACCCACTCCTGCCTGTTGCTGCGCTGCTTTTGCAAGATCTCATTCAATGAATCCGTTAATTTGCCAATCCCCAATATACGAATATCACTGACCAATATCCCATCACTTTGCTTGTCCTGCACAAACCGGAGTTGTTCCTCCAGCTTGCGCATCTGCCACCGCACCTTGACCAACAAATAGGACATTCCCACCAACGCGGACAACAATACTGCCACATACCACGTCATACCAAATCCCTCTTTTCTATCTGTATTATATTTATCAAAGACATCACTACGAAATAGCCGACCACTAACAAGCACACATTGCGAATTTCTGTTGCAGTCATGCCAATCTGCAATGTTTTCATTTTGCTCGTCAGCAAATACGGCTGCAGGTCTACACTTCTGTCAAACAATTTCTTTATCACCGCAGAAATCCCCATACAGGCAACCGGTGCCACCCCCATGATCAAACACATTCCCAATGTCATGCTAAATGCCATACTTCGAATAAGCATTGCGATCGTCATACAAAGGATCAAAAAAACATACTGCAATGCCATTCCCAGTAAAATCTCCGGCAAATATTTTGTCACATCACCCCATTTTATATAATGAAATGTTTTGTATACCGCAATGCTCTGCACAGCCAAGCTGATCAGATCAAATACGACTGTATATATCGCCATGGCGATCCACTTTGCATACACAAGGTGACGCCTATGTTCCATCTGCCCGCCAATATTTTTGATATATCCATTTTTGATATCTAACATCACAAACATTATCGCAAAAATAAGCGCCATCATTGTCAAAATACCCGATTTCAAATGCAATAAAAACATAGCTAAGACTTCTACCGACTCTGCATCCATCTCGCTGGTGTCCTCGGAAATACCAAAAAATATTGTAGCGTTATTATCGTTCGCTGACCCTATTTCCAGATTTGCCTGATCTTTTTTCTTCGCTTTACTTACCTGCAGACCATCTTTGTTCTGCTGTCCCGAAATATCCCCCTCTGATGTACTTTGTTCCTGTCCCGAAATATTCCCCTCTGATGCACTTTGTTCCTGTCTCGCAGCCTTCATATCATCACAGTTAAACTCTGTTGTCATAAAAACCAAGCCGATCATAATAATACTGATCACCCAAAAAGATCTCATCCGAAATATTTTATATAATTCCATGCGAATACTATTCCACATATTATTGCTCCTTTCACCGACAACCTATTTTTCTGCTGTCATATTCAAAAAATAACGTTCCAATTCTTCCTGGTAAATCCGTAATTCCCTCGGAAACACCCCCGCTTCAACCAACTGTGCATTGATCTGCGCGCTATCCTCCAGCCGTTCATACAAATACAAATGGTTGACATCTATCATCTCATAACGAGTTATTCCCAGTCGATCCAAAATCGGCATCGCCTGCTCCGGCTGATCTAATGTAAGTTCCAATCGTTTGCTGCATTGCTGTATCAACTGTTCCTGCGAAATCTCCTGTAGTAACACACCATTGTGAATAATCCCAAAATCCGTACACAACTTTGATAATTCTTCCAAGATATGGCTGGAAATCAATATTGTAATATTTCGTTCCTCAGACAAACGCTGCAACATATCACGGATCTCCACAATGCCTTGCGGATCCAACCCATTGATCGGCTCATCTAACACCAAAAAATCCGGGTTGCCTACCAAAGCCAAAGCAATACCAAGCCGCTGTTTCATACCAAGCGAAAAATGCTTTGTCTTTTTGCGCCCGGCATGTACCAGACCGACTAATTCCAACAATTCTTCTGCATATTTTTTATCACGGATTCCAAACAACTCTGCCTTAATCATAAGATTGTCCTGCGCTGACATATTCGGATACAATCCCGGCTGCTCAATAAGGCATCCCACTCTCGACCGTACTTTCGCTAATGATTTTCCGGAACAGCCAAATATCTCATACTCGCCAGCAGTTGGATCCGCTAATCCCGCGATCATCTTTAAAACCGTCGTTTTGCCTGCACCATTCCTGCCGATAAATCCATATATCGCGCCCCGCCGTATGTGCATATCCACGTGGTCAACTGCAACATGTTTGCCAAACTGCTTCGTCAAACCTCTCGTTTTCAATAACATTTCTCTATTGCCTTCGCTCATATTCATCCTTTCTGTGCTCTCTCTTGTTTTACATAGACTATCATAACTGCCATTTCCGAATATATCGCTAAGAAATAGTAAAGAAATAGTAAAGATTTATAAATGCGCGACCATACAATAACCGATTCCCCATACCGTTTGTATATATTCCTGCTCTGTAATTTTTTTAATCTTTTTGCGAATATTGCTGATATGAACATCCAATGTTTTGGTTTCCCCCATATACTCCTCCTGCCAAGCATAAGTAAACACTGCCTCTTTACTAAATACCTGCCCCGGATGTTCCAATAACAATTCCAAAATTGCAAATTCCTGTCGCGTCAAGTGTCCCAATTCTTGACCATCAATCATCACCCGATGCGTTTCCTTATCCAAATCCATCCCTCGACATTTTAAATGTGTGGACTCTTCACCCGCTCCATGCTGCAAATGTCTCAATTGAATCTGCACTCTGGCAATAACTTCCTTCACGTCAAAAGGCTTTGTCATATAATCATCTGCACCACTTGTCAACAGATCCAATTTTTCTTCCATCTCACCCTTTGCCGTCAACACAATGACCGGCACATTACTTGTTTGCCGGATCTGCTGCAGCACTTCTTCACCGGATAATCCCGGCAACATAAGATCCAGCAAGATCAACTGACATTCATTGTGTTCTAACCACAACAAAGCCTCTGTCCCAGAAAACGCCTGACTACAGGCATACCCTGCCTTGCCAAGCGCTTCCTTCAATAAATTATTAATATGTAAATCGTCTTCCACGGTCAAAATAGTATACATTTTTCTCTCCAATATTACCCAATCAGCAAGCTGCCTTCCTCTTTTAACCAGCGTTCGCATTTTTTATAATCCGGCATCACCTTTGCCACTTCTGCCCAAAACTGCTTCGAATGATTCATGTATTTGCGGTGACATAATTCATGCACCACAACATAATCCAGCACTTCCGGCGGTGCTAACATCAACAAACAATTAAAGTTCAAATTGCCATTGCTGCTGCAACTGCCCCAACGGGTCCTCTGATGACGGATCGTAATGCGTCCATAAGTCACACCCATCCGGGCCGCATAATGCGCCACACGCTTTGGCACCACCTCAACCGCCTGCTCTGCAAGCTCATGAATTTTACTGTCCGATAAATGGTACTTTGCCTTGGCCGCCATTCGCACTTTATTTCGCTGCACCATCTTTGCGTAATTTTCTTCCAGCCAGCTTTGTTTCTCGTTCAAAAATCGAACAATGTCCCGCTTCGGCATCCGATTTGGCACACGTAACACCACCCGGCAGTCTTTTTTGATCTCCAATGAAATCGTTTTACGCCGGGAGTGGACAATTTGCACCGGAATATTTCCTATTTGATACATCATAAGCCGATATTCCTTTCTTCCTTTAACCTCTCATTTCACCTACTCAAACTTCCCATACCTCAAATCCGCCGCGACCACATATTGCTTATTATGTCAGCATAATAAAACTATTTTGCAGCCAATATATTAAATTGTTCTGTCATCAGAGAACTAAGATAATTGCCGAAGAACGCAGAGTTTTTACGTGATTTCTTATTTTGTTAAGTCTCTGATCACGTGCACATATTCAATATGCGGTTGAATCTGGCGAAGCGCTTTATATTGTGGAGCCTCTTCTTGCTGCAATGTATCCAGTGCAAGTTGGTACACTCGATGTTCATTCGCCCACCACACTATATATTCCAGTAATTGGTAAGATTCCTGTTCGGAAATGTTGTTACGGATTCCTTGCAAAACCCGGATTCCCACGCTGTCTCCTTGGGGAAGCAGACAGTCCAATAACCGTTCCAGGTTAAATCCACTCACATCTGCCTGCAAATCCATCTTCTCACCGTGCAATTGACAGGAAAATCTGTCGATCGTCAAAACGCTCTCGTCTTCTTTCCCATCTGTACCTGCAACACCTGCCAGCCAATGATTGACCGCCTCCGTCGCTTCACGAGATAAATTACGATTGACCGCCGGGACACTAAGCACATTCAATGCAAGCTGCAATTCTGCCTGGCATGGTATTCTCTTAACCAAAGAGCCCGCAACCTTTTTGAACATTTTCTTAGGACCGGATTCCTCCGGCCGATACTTCTGTATCTGCTCTGCAACAAAACATTGCAGCCCTTTTGCATCATACGAGGAAATCTGCACCTCAACCTTCAAGCGCTCTTCCATGAAATCATGCCTCCTCTTCCGGATAAACAATTCCCCACTCGCGGCGCAAACTTGTCATGATCTCCATGACCTCTTCCGTATACTCTGCATATATGTGCGATGTATCTCCTTGGATCGCCATTTCCATATCCTGCAATTCATACATAAGTGCATCCTCATGCGCACCGGCACGCACTGTCTCCTTCGTTCCGTCAACATAAGTGATCACCGCTTCCTCTGCGCGCGGATACTCCATGATCTCAATATAACCTTTTTCGCAGGAAATCATTCCCCTTTTGGGCTGCTTCGAATGCAAACTCAATGCCACTGTTGCCATTTGCGCTTCTGCATTTTTGAGTACGAAAACCGATGACTCGTCCACTCCGGTCGGTGCCGGATTATACTGCGAAAGCACGACGTCCGGTTTAGACTCCATAAACCACCGCACAAACGACAAGGCATATACACCGATATCAAGCATCGCACCGCCGGCAAGATTACGATTGAAAAATCGATTTTGCATATCGTATTCCTTAAAACTGCCAAAGTTCATTGTTATAAGATTCACCTTGCCAAGACGTCCGGAAGCCAAAATCTCGCGTAATTTACGATACAGCGGCATATGATAGATCGTCATTGCCTCCGCCAAGATCAACTTCTTTTCCTTTGCTAACGCACGTACTCGTTCCAGCTCTGCGCTATTTAATGTGATCGATTTCTCCGCCAAAACATGCTTGCCGCCACGTAAGGCTTTCTCCATAAACGGCAAATGCGTATTGTGGGGCGTTGTAATGTATATCACGTCCACATCCGGATCGGTAAACATTTCCTCAAAATCATCATACACTTTCTCGATCCCATACTCCTCAGCAAACGCAACAGCTTTCGAGTGCGTGCGGTTGCCCACCGCATAAATGTTGCGTCCACCCTTTGCTAACGCAGCCGCCATCTCATTTGCAATCACGCCTGTCCCAAGAACCGCCCACTTAATCTCTGCCATAAGACCTCTCTTTCCTTTGAATCCTCAATGTATGTTGTGGCATCAGTCACCACAGACACTGCAACATCAGTCACCGCCGTTACTGAGTACAGCCACCACTTTCCCATTCTTCATATAAATTTCACCGGCATATCCACCATTGTAATACTTGCCGACATTCTCTATCTGTGAATAATAAATCTTTAACTCCTTCATGTACTTCTTGACCGATTTCTTGGACACACGACGATATTTTCGTTTCTCCCCATCTAACGGAAACAATACATCCGTGTAATAAAATCGGCATTTTTTCGATAACTTCAACGTAATCTTTTTCTTCAAAAAATAAGGATCGGCACTGTCGAAATATCCTTTTTGCGGACGAACCACAATGCGCTTACCCGTCATCTTCACAATTTGATATTGCGTAGCTTCATCCTTGCGATTGGTTCCTTTCGTATAATGCTTCTTTCCCTTCGTAAGCGATGCCTCCCGATACACTTTCACACCCTTCTTGTACATAAACATCTTGTACGCAGATGCAGAAGCTTCCACTCCAACTGTTGTCACACAAATACATGCGATCACCAGCATTGTCAAAATCTTAGAAATTTGCTTGTTCATGGTAAACCTCCATTCTCCCAGATCCGCTTAGTGTGAATCCCAGGGCATACCGTTTGCTTTGTTGCTTGCTCTATTATTGTGTGGATCGTACGAAAATCCATACACAGTAATTATAGTTATATTTTAACAGGCAGGCGGAGGATTGGCAAATGAAAATCTAGTGGCACTACCATTGCGCATCCAAAAAAACAGACTATCCGATTGTCATTGTTCTAATTATAGAATATAATATTTTTATTATATCAACTTCCATTATGGTACATGATACAAGCTATAGAAAGTATGGTGGAATCAATGAAAAACAATTATTATGATTCAACAATTTTATACTATAATCGCAATGCCGCTGAGTTTTGCGACAACACAGTCAACGCAAATATAACTCAAATTCAGGATTTGTTTCTTTCCAAACTCGAAAAGAATTCTTACATTCTGGATTTTGGTTGTGGATCAGGTCGAGACACGAAATACTTCCTCGAACTCGGTTTTCATGTAGATGCCGTTGATGGTTCTGAAGAACTCTGCCGGCTGGCAGAAAAATATACGGGAATCGAAGTGAAACAAATGTATTTTCAAGAACTATCCGAAATCGATAAATACGATGGCATTTGGGCATGTTCATCAATTTTACATTTGTCGCACGATGAACTGACTGACGTGCTAAAGAAAATGACCAAATCCCTAAAACAAGGAGGGGTTATATACACATCATTTAAGTATGGCACTTTCGAAGGAGTAAAAGATGGAAGATATTTTACATATATGACAAAAAAATCCTTTGATATTTTTATTCAAGAATTTAAAGAATTAACGATAGAAGAAGAATGGATTACTGCTGATGCCAGACCAGGAAGAGGTGATGAAAAATGGCTCAATTTAATTTTACGAAAAAGCTAGACATTGACGAAACGCAAATAGAACAGACCGACGTCATGACCGGTGACAATAATAGAAACCGCTATTTATATTACCAGTTAAAATTAAGTATGTTACATGCTAAGAAAATTGATATTATCGTTTCCTTTCTCATGGAGTCCGGAGTCAGGCTCATTTTAAATGACCTAAAAACAGCTCTTGACAGGGGTGTGCAGATCCGGATCTTAACCGGAAATTATCTCGGAATTACGCAGCCCTCAGCCTTATATCTATTAAAAACGAACTTGGAAATCGCGTAGACATGAGATTCTATAACGACAAACATCGTTCATTCCATCCGAAAGCGTACATTTTTCATTACGAAAATTACGAAGACATATATATTGGTTCTTCCAACATATCACGCAGTGCCCTCACTTCCGGAATTGAATGGAATTATCGTCTTAACAGCCAGGACAACCATAAAGATTTTGTGTTATTCTATGACACATTTTAGGATTTGTTTGAAAATCACTCTATCATAATTGATGATAATGAATTGAAACGATATTCAAAAAATTGGCATAAGCCGGCTGTATCCAAAGATTTAGCAAGATATGATGCTGTTGAGGATAATTCCGATACGCCGGTAAGAAAACTATTCCAGCCAAGGGGGCCACAGATCGAAGCCTTGTACGCCTTAGCAGATAGCAGGTCAGAAGGCGCCACAAAGGGGTTAGTCCATGCCGCTACAGGCATTGGAAAAACGTATTTAGCAGCATTTGATTCTGCTAAATACCAGAAAGTCTTATTCGTTGCACACCGAGAAGAAATATTAAAGCAAGCTGCCATATCATTTAGAAATGTCAGACAATCAAACGACTACGGATTCTTTTATGGTAAGCAGAAAGATAAAGATAGGTCTGTAATATTTGCATCTGTTGCCACGCTTGGCAGGAGTGAATATCTGACGGAGAATTATTTTGCCCCGGATTATTTTGATTACCTGATTATTGATGAATTTCATCATGCAGTAAATGATCAATATCAGAGAATAATAAATTATTTTAAGCCCAAGTTTTTGCTAGGTCTTACAGCAACACCGGAAAGATTGGACGGCAAAGACATTTACGAAATATGCAACTACAATGTTCCATATGAAATTTCATTAAAAGAAGCTATTAATAAAGGGGTTCTTGTTCCTTTTCATTACTATGGCATATATGACACTGTTGATTACTCCTCTATTCACTTGGTAAGGGGCCATTATGATGAAAAACAACTCGACAAAGCCTATATAGGAAATAAAGATCGTTATGACCTGATATATAAATATTATAAAAAATACCCTTCAAAGAGAGCGTTGGGTTTTTGTTGTTCTCGAAAACATGCAAATGAAATGGCTAAAGAATTCTGTGCCCGAGGTATAGATGCTGTGGCTGTATATAGTAATACCAACGGCGAACCTTCTGAAGAAAGAAATATCGCCATACAGAAGTTGAAAAGCCAGGAAATTAAAGTGATCTTTTCCGTTGATATGTTCAATGAAGGTGTTGACATACCAGATCTTGATATGGTTATGTTTTTAAGACCCACAGAATCTCCTGTTGTCTTTTTACAGCAATTAGGACGTGGACTTAGGATCAGCAAAGGAAAAACATACCTAAATGTGCTTGACTTCATAGGAAATTACGAAAAAGCCGGACGGGTACCTTTGTTGTTAACAGGCGGAGGAGATTCTAATAAGAACGCTCCAACTGATCTTTCCAACATAGAATATCCAGATGACTGTATTGTAGATTTCGATATGCGCTTAATTGACCTATTTAAGAAATTAGATCAAAAATCCCTTACGGCAAAAGAGCGGATAACACATGAATTTTATCGTGTTAAAGAAAAGCTCGATGGCAAGATTCCTACACGTATGCAATTATTCACCTATATGGATGATGATGTTTACCGATATTGCATAACGCATGCCAAAGAAAATCCATTCCGGCATTATTTGGAATTTTTGGAGAAGTTGCACGAGCTCTCTGAGACAGAGGAAACACTTTGCTCAGGTTTGGGCAAGGACTTTCTGACATTAATTGAAACAACAGATATGCAGAAAGTCTATAAAATGCCTATTCTTTATAGCTTTTTTAATCATGGAAATGTACGATTAGCTGTCAAGGATGACGAAGTTCTTGCAGCATGGAAAGACTTTTTTAATACCGGCAAAAACTGGAAAGATTTTGCCGCGGACATTACATATGATGAATACAAATCTATAACAGATAAGCAACATTTGCGCAAAGCCAAAAGCATGCCTATTAAATATTTGAAGGCTTCGGGAAAAGGTTTCTTTGTCGAAAAAGACGGCTTTGCACTTGCAATTAGAGATGACTTAAAAGATATCGTAAAAAACGATGCTTTTATAAAACATATGCATGATATTTTGGAATACAGAACCATGGAATATTACCGCAGGAGATATCTGGAGAGAATATAAGCTCGAATCCAAGCAAGACGGTATTCTTGCTCGCGATCAAGAATACCGTCCTCTATGTCATCACACTATTACTATAATCAATGTCAAAAATCATAAAAAATCATCAAAATCATCCGGATCCAAACCTGCGTCATCCAAAGCCTCGAGTCTTTCCTCCTCATCCATTAACCGAAAATCATCCGGATCAATATCAGCATTCAGTAAATCTATTTCCAGTCCATCATGAAATTCCTCATCCACATCGCCGTCAAGACCACTTTCCAGCCCAAATGACCCAGAGGTCGGACCCAAACCTCCGATTCCATCATTCATTTCACGTTCCTCATCATTCGTACACATAAGATCGTCTGCAAGCAGGCTCTCAACTTCATCAACATGACCGTCCCCGTCCAAATCTTCCCAACCAAAAAAATCCATAGTATTCTACCTACCTTTCCCTGTTAATCAGAACATTGATTTTCCTCGATTTCCTCAAATATTTTATCCATCTTTGTTTTTTTCTTAAAATTGCGCAACATCTTCTTATCATGTCTCACAATATAACTGACCACTTCACGAAAGTCCTTCGTTTCCAATTCCTGGTCGTGATAATTTTCAGCAAATTTCTTGTGTGTTTTCTGTGCTGTCCCCTTCGCCCATCGATAATTCTCGTGGCGTAGATTGACAACCTCATCTCCTCGCAAAAATATGTTCCAACGTCCACATGCTGAGCGAATAAAAACTACATTGTCTGTTATATTATATATAAGCTCATAACGGTCACATATTTCTCTAATCTCATCGTCAGTAAGCATGATACATCACCTCCTCACGATTCCATCTATTTATAAATTATAGCACAAAAGCGGACGGAATTTTTTATAATTTTGTTATCCACTTTGCCATCCATTATTTCATCAATCTCCCGCCTCACTTCAAAAGCTTTCTTATCTCCTTCTCATTCTGCTTGGTAAAATCAGAAAGTTCATAGGAACGTATACGTTCCTTAACCAGATTCGGAATGACGAAACCATTTTTTACAAGTGTTGCAAGTCGATTGATTACAGTCTTATTTGTAACCTTAAGCTCTTTGCTGACTTCGATAGGCGTGAACTCTCTTTTATAGTTCTTCATGAGCAGCAAGAGCAATTCCTTCTCTTTCCCTTTTAGATACGAAAGGCTTCCTTCCAATTCTTCGTTGTTTGAACTCTCCGACAATTCGCAAACCTTATTTGAGTATAGCAGCACCATGCGAAGGAAATAATTGATCCAAATCTCAGGATGCGGAGGATTCTCTCGTCCCGAATAATACAGTGCAGGCAGCCCCATCTGGATTGATTCATAGTATTCATCAATATCATATGCGAAGTACTCTTCTAATGAGCCAATTCCGTTAAAACCATATCCGTTGATATCTAAAATATATCCCGAGAGCAGCCTTGCGGTCCGCCCATTTCCATCTTCAAATGGATGAATTGTTACAAGCTGATAATGCACTACAGCTGCAATTATGAGCGGATGATCATCTGTTGCATTCACATATTCCACCAATTCATCCAACAGATCCGGTATATCAATATATTCCGGAGGAATATAATCAGGATTCCCTGTTTGTGAATCATATACCGCAAATAATACTCCAGGGGGCATTGGTCCTCGAAGTCCGATTTTTTCTTTTGAAGCTCCCTTTTCAACATACTTCTGTACATCCAATATCAGTTTCTTGGAAAACCTCTCCTTCTTTGCCGCTTTCTCTTCCAAACAATTCAGTGCCAGGAAATAATTACGAACCTCCTGCTCCGGTTTAAGATAGTGTTTTCGTTCATCGCTATCTATAACCTCATCCACCTGCTTCTCCGATAAAGGATTCCCCTCAATTTTAGTAGATGCATAGGAACTTTTCTTCTTTGAATTTTTCCGCAACTTACTTGCTACCGCAATAGGCAACGAAACTTCTGATGCTTTATACCTGTTTTTATCTATCTCAGTAATATACTTTAATATTTCATTTGACAAAGTTACTTTAATCATAAAAAAGCACCCTCCTGATACGTATATTATATCAAACATCAATTAGCCTTTTATCAAACTCGCAAATCCGCTCTTTCAAAACTTATTCGCTTGTTTCACAAGCTTATTTGCTCGTTAATGATCCAAGAAAAACAACTGTCTGCTTCGCATCCGCTTGTTTTTCTCTGAGGCTCATTATATCACGAGAGTGCTAATTTTTCCATTAAAATTACACTATTTTTTCACTATTTTACATTATCTTTCCGCCATCTTCTATCTGCCTCCCAAAAAAATCGTCAGCAGACCGATCACATCTATGTCCTCTTTCTCTCTACTTTCCGGCTTTCCTTCTTTCATAATGTCTTCGCAGAGCAGGATCAGCTTTGGCATCACCGTGTTACTTTTTTTGCCATTTTCAGAGATCTGCAGATCACCCTTTTAATCTTCCATCCCAAAAAACAAATATGCGTATATATTACCTCTATATTTGCTGGGAATTGTCATTTGCCTTTTTACCACATCGTCAATAGTTTTATATCCATTTTGACGTAAATACTTTCTGCATTCACGTTTCTTTTCGAGGGTATTCCGAATGCGACAGCTACATGCTACTTTATGATGTTTAAGATTTCATAAGCTTAATCAGAGCTTGAGCACCATACATTTCTACATCATTCTCAAACGCAAAGGAGATCTCGCATGTACGATAACCAGCTTGAGCACCATACATTTCTACATCATTCTCAAACTATGGAGAGCCATTACCGGCGCTGGATCTGGCTTGAGCACCATACATTTCTACATCATTCTCAAACCAGGAAGAATGGGGGGAGTTGCCTTTGGAAGCTTGAGCACCATACATTTCTACATCATTCTCAAACCTTCCGTCCGTATGCATTGCACAGGCTATGGCTTGAGCACCATACATTTCTACATCATTCTCAAACTGGTGAAGCTGCTTTAGATGGTGCTATTTTGCTTGAGCACCATACATTTCTACATCATTCTCAAACCTTCTGGCAAGCGAGAGGAACAACAGATGAGCTTGAGCACCATACATTTCTACATCATTCTCAAACTCAAGTGTTTCAACCGTTGGCGTTGTTGGTGCTTGAGCACCATACATTTCTACATCATTCTCAAACTGGATTTAGATGCAAATTTGGCAGTAGGAAGCTTGAGCACCATACATTTCTACATCATTCTCAAACCGATGATACCACCGAAGGTACGAACAAAGTGCTTGAGCACCATACATTTCTACATCATTCTCAAACTCTATGATCGCCACAGGCATTGACCTTTTCGCTTGAGCACCATACATTTCTACATCATTCTCAAACGAGGGTTCGCCTTTGGACTCGTCTGCTCCAGCTTGAGCACCATACATTTCTACATCATTCTCAAACATCTGAATAGTGGAAAAGCCCTTGTCAACGGCTTGAGCACCATACATTTCTACATCATTCTCAAACTACACAACAAAGGATATATGCGAACAAAACGCTTGAGCACCATACATTTCTACATCATTCTCAAACAAGAGGATGAATGGACTATGCTTGTAGTTGGCTTGAGCACCATACATTTCTACATCATTCTCAAACGTTGTCTGCGGTGCATTCTTTGTTTCTTCCGCTTGAGCACCATACATTTCTACATCATTCTCAAACTGCCAATGATATAGTCCGCACAATGAAATTGCTTGAGCACCATACATTTCTACATCATTCTCAAACTTCTGCCATGCTCAGCGAAGTGGATCCACTGCTTGAGCACCATACATTTCTACATCATTCTCAAACATTTGCGCCAAACTTCCTATAAAAGCACTAGCTTGAGCACCATACATTTCTACATCATTCTCAAACTGGGCATCTTACTGGGTCTATAACGATCTTGCTTGAGCACCATACATTTCTACATCATTCTCAAACTAATGGAAAAATACGGTTATGAAAATGTTTGCTTGAGCACCATACATTTCTACATCATTCTCAAACTTTAGTGTACCGCAAAACATCGCACAGTCAGCTTGAGCACCATACATTTCTACATCATTCTCAAACCTCAAATTAGAAAATGAAATGCCATCACTAACATAAAATGTATCTCTGCTGTGCTCAAACACACTTATCTAAATAATAGTATAACGAGATCTTTCTCTTTTTTCAATAGATTTCACAGTTATCCTTATCAATAATATACCACTTCTCACCATCTATTCTACTGTCAATATAATGTTCCATTAATAAAACATTCCATTCTCGACAGCACACTTCTGAATACAATAATTTCATTTCTTCAGCAGAAAAGTATTGTCTTAAATTCCAGAATATTAATAATTTTGGCTTTATCAATTCCTGGAGCAATATACAATATTGCAATAACCGCTCCAAGTCCGTTTCATATTCAGTAACTAATTGAATACCCATAGCTTTCGCCAAACTCGAATAATCAAGTTCCTCATTGATACTGAACTCAAACGAATACTCCACCTCTAGATTACCAAAGAATGTTTGGATATGTGTGTTTAGCTCCTGCCCCTCTCTCCAATGCATTTCGTTCACTGCTTTTTCTGCAAAAGATTTCAAAAAGGCAGTAACCAGCTTTCTTTGATTAACATCTAGCTGCAATGGATTAAATATCATTTCCATGACTTTGCTGATTTTTAATTCTTTATCACCTTCCGACAATACCCAGTTACCGCTATCACCACTTTGCTGAGATATTAATTCCTTTTGAATCTCCCGCCATCTTACCGGCGATTCTACAACACACACTGGTATCAGAGAATCAGCCTTTCCAAATTCTATATCGAAATGAACATCCGGATGTGTTAATTTCAAACATCCCCCTCCCCTCTTTTACCGTGATTACAGTATAATTAACCGTTCATCACTCTGAATCACTTCACTTGTAACTTCCCCGACCAAAAGTTCCATTCGACCATACTGTTTTTCGGTAATCGTCAACATTTGCACCAACCCTTCAGGAGGTTTGTTTTTGCGAACATTATCTTCAATCCTTTGGGCTATACTAGTATTTAATGCTAATTTGCTATAGATTGACTCCTGTTGCATGACAAACCCACTCTTCAGCAAATATTTCCGAAATCTCGTGTATTCTCGTCGCTGCGCACTTGATAGTACAGGAAGGTCGAACATTACTATCACTCTCATGTACCTATAACTCATAAGAATAAAAGGAAAGCTGCGCAATGTCCGACTCATTCAAAGCATCGAATACGCTCTTAACGTATTGCTTGATCGCATTTAGGATGACAAAATGTTTGCCTTCCATTATTATTTCTTCATTTAGCAAAGCAACTAATTTCATTTTTTGTTCATGCTCAAATTCTATTGGTTTCATTTCACATACCTTTCGATCGACAAGCACACGATACGGCTCCATTAAATCTGAACCCAAATTAAATTGGTTAAACATATTATCATGGAATAACCCCAGCTGCGTAATGTATCCATTCATTACAATTTCACGATTAATTGCAGAAAGCATCAGTGAATATCCATAATTCAATGCTGCGTTAATCGGGCAATCTTGACTCCGTGAGAAATCCATGCCAAACAATGCGTTAAAATATACTTTTGCAGCATGACCTTCACGATTAGTGGCATCATTCCATTGTATCTGTTGAACATAGTCTCTCAGCAGCGCAGCTTCCGTATTCTTCCCCCTTTCCAGCAGGAATTCTGCCTGCTTATTTATTTTTTCACGAACAATTTCCGTCCACACAGCTTCCTTTACCGACTGTGGCCATGTAATTTGTGTACGGATTTTATTGCTTGTGTCATGTGAACCATAATACGAAATCAACTCCGAGGATGGATTTCGCTTATGGTCACAAAATATCACTTTCACTTTCTGTCTCGTTAATTCCGCCAACAATCCAACTGTCAGCGATACAGAAGTAGATTCCACAAGCAGAAGTGCTATTTCTGAAATATGTATCTTCTGCGTTTTCATCTCACTTCGTACCACTAAATATTGCAATTGCAAGTCCAATTTTGCCGTGTTGTGCACGACAACAATCCGCCAACTCATATCGTTTTTAGATCAATCACTTGTTCGTAGAAACCGGTGATTGATTGGTTAATCAATAAAACACTTTGTTGTTTTGTGATATCACTCAATATTTTAAGTGAACCAGCACTTTTCCCACCTCCAATGTTAGTAAGATTCGCCAACTGCGGACTACACTGAAATAAATGTAAAATTTCCATAAGCAGCAAACATTTTTGCTCATCATCTAATGCCAAAAATTCTTCTTTTACTTCCTTCAAATCTTTAGCTTGCTTTGATAACTTTACTGCATATACTGTTTGTTCCAATTTGAATACGAAAATATCATATAATTTCTCAAATAGATCCATTGTTAATTCATATTTTTCTGACAAAACAGCATCTTTATTCTCTCTATGATCCAAGCAATATTTTCCAATTTTTTTTATTAATTGCTGATCATCTTCAGATAACACCAACTGAGTTGCCCCGATTAATAGCAATCTATTTTCAGTCCTTCCCACTAAATGCATTTTAAATCCATCAACATCGATCAATGCATTTTTCCGAATCTTGGATAATCGCACGTCTGGATTCACAAGACCGAGTTCCTCCTCGCAATATCGTCTGCGAAGCTCCACAGATTCCTCCAAGCTTTTCGCCAAATATACCGGCACGAACTCAATCGTTCTCTTTCTCTCTCCCTTCTTACCATCGGATTCCACCAGCATAAAATAAGCACCACTTGCCTTATTATACGCTCCATATTTATCGCGCGAGCGGAGTCTCTCATCGGCACCTCCCTTGATCGGTATCTGTCCTTTCCCTTTCTTCAAAATATTTTGATCAAAAAGCCCTCCTTTCACTTCGTATGCTCTTCTTGTGAATAAAACATTATTCTTTCGCATCCATTTCTTTACAGTGCATATTGTCCCGTTATCTCCAGGAATCCATGCAGTTTCATTTCCACGTTTTACCGTTTCATTCTCAAACATTTTCTTTAAGTTGTATGTACGTCCCGGATTGTTGCGCACAAACCAAGCCGCATCCTTTGTAAATTTTACATAGTATGTGTTGCCGACAACAATATTCAAATAGGCATCTTTGGCATGATGGAAATCATTCACCTCACGCACTTTGATCATGTCAAATTTATGCCGGAATTCACTAACTGCACGAGCTTTTGCATAAACGATTTCGGCATCAGGATATGCCTCTTCCAATAAATGCGCAACTGCTTTGGTACTCTGACGTGTCTCCACTAATTGTCTGGCAATAAAACCAGCCAACTCATCTTCACCAAATGGCTCTGTTCTTGTCAATCTCTTATATTTTTCTTTAGAGATCAGTCCCTTTTTCAACAGCGTGCTCCATAATGCTTTTCCTGCTTTTCGGTATTCCTCAGAGACCGGGAATGTATCTGTCTTTTTGCTATTTAAATCTCTTTTGACCAATACGCGGTTGTCTATACTATCGTCCATAACCTTCGATTGTGGATATATATGATCAATATCATATCGGTTTGTGAATAACTCATCCAAATCAATGGCATCTCCGGAATACATACATCTTCCCATCTGCGAATAATATAAGAAAAGTTTGTCACTGCGCAATGCATTGTCAGACTCCTTATTTGCCAGACGGTCGTATAATTCCGGTGCTTCCTTTTTGCAGGCTTTGTAAAGATCCAACAACTGGTTTCTTCTAGAAACTTTTCTCACGCCTTTTTCACCGGGCTCTCTTGCAACCTCGACAAAAATACGTTTTGGTGCACCACCCATTATATTTGTAATTTCCCTTACAATTTTTATAGTTTGCCAAATTGGGCGCTTTACTGCAGGAGACACATAAAGCTCTTCAATGTCTTGATATTCTATCTCTCCTTTTTTCATCTGTCTGGCATTCCATTGCTCAATCTGCTTTGTATAATCGTATTTTCCACTTAAAAGTTTCATTAAGTTCTCATTCGTTTCCCAAAGCGCAGTGATGATATTCATTACTTCACCAGTCTCTTTATTGACTGATTCAATATTTTCCAAAAAGGTGCGCGACAATCTGCCCCACCCTGCATATTTTTTGTTGGCAAGCTGAGCAATCTGTTTGTCAGACAACATCGGATATTTTCTATGAATACGCTGTTTCAACATCTTTTGAGAATCTGCAAATAGCGTAATATCTCTGACGATATCCTCCTGTTCACTTTCCGAAAGGACCCCCGTTCCAACGATCTGCTTAAAATCATGATACGCTTTCAACGAACTCTTAAAATTCTGATCAAATCCGGATAGTTCTTGTTCTTTAGAAATTACGCCGTTGATTCTAAGGTAATCCTTGACCTTTTTCCCTGTTACACGTTGGTATTTCTTGAAAACATTATTATAAATATCCTGCTTAAGTTCCGGAGCTATCAGTTCCCCATCAATGCGCAGATTATTTAGCTCGTTCAATACATTGAATTTCGCATACAACAATGATTCCTTCGGCAAAACATCCTCTCCGATCAGATACGTGCATTTATTCGTCATGCGTTCAATAAATTTCGTTGCACTTTCTTCCTCGTCAATCATTTCTGAAAAATTCCATGGATAAATTTTACCTTCCTTTTTACGTACAGACCAGCTATGACCACCTTTATCTTGATGCGCCGTGTTCAAAGGTCCTACGTAGTACGGAATGCGAAAGCGGAATATCTTTTGTATTTTTTCCACTGGCGTATAACCATCTTGATCTTTCTCCAACAAAAACGGATAGAATTTCTGTGCGTTGTCCAATATTGCATTCAATTCATTCTCATGCAATTGATAAGGAATAACTCCATTATCGCGAATCATTTGTTTTGGAAATAATGTTCCAAGATCCATCTCTGCTTTTAACTCATCGATTATCTCTTGCCCCTTTTCATCCACAGACAGACGATCCAACTGCTTTTTTAAGAATTTATAAAAATCTTCCTGTGAACATTTTTTCTCAATCGGCTGTTTTTTTCCATTTTTCTTTGCCATGCCAATATAAGCACTATAATTTGCCTCATTTTTCTCAGACACACCAAAAACAGCCTCGTAAACTTCTTTATCCATCCGAAGAAGCTGCTTCACTTTCCGCAGATCATCACGGTGTTTCTCATAGGTTTTAACTTTTGCTTCCGACAAAAAGCGCGCATCCCCCAGTATATCATGCAATACCGTCCAATCATACACACCCTTTGCTGCTGCTATAAGCAAAAATCGATCCGCCAATACAGACTCTATTTCTACCTCTTTTTCTTCATAACCATTATCAGAAAAGCATATTTTCGAGATTTCTTCTTTATCCAACTCCGGATCAGCAAAAATATCACTTAGCTTTACGGTGCAACCCGTAATTAAAGCTGCTATCGCTTTCTCCTGTTTTTGCTTCTGCTTATCTGTTCCTACTATGAGCTTGCTGACCTGCGTCTTTTTATCTGATTTTGTGCATTGAGCATCACTCATAATGTGTTCCAATTGAGTCAACACCTCTTCTTGCGTCAAAGATTTCAGATCAATCTCTTGTTCTTCAGCCTGCTGCACTAATGCCTCAATCGCTGTTGAAAATTCTTTTACTTCTGATAATTTCTTGCCCTCAAACAGAAAATGTCCTCTATGCTTAATAATGTGATGCAATGCCAAATAAAGCAATCGAATATCCGGCTTATCTGTTGTATTCGTTGCCAACGCATAGCGTAAGTGAAAAATTGTCGGATATTTCTTATAATAGTCTTTATCTGTAAATCCATCATCTGCAAACAGTGCATACGGCAGCTCCGGCATGTTTCCATTGATGTCTTTCTTATCCTCATGCCAATACTTGCTCTCTTTCATGCGCTGATAGAATCCCATGTCTTTCTTGCTAATCTCTTCCGCAAAGATTTCCTGCAATAAATGTAATCGATTTTTACGGCGCTCTGTTCTTCTTCGAGATGTTCGAAAGATTCTTCTTTCTTCGGCTGTCTTAGCAGACTCAAACAGGCGAATTCCCCATAATGCCTTACCATGACGTTTGATAATATTGTACGTCGGATCCGTCACTGCCCATCCTACAGAACCGGTTCCCATATCCAATCCAATATAGTACTCTTCAAATTTTTTCATAAAATCCTCCTTTTTCTCTTGACATGTCGTAGTTTATGCTTTATTATTGATGTCAGTTAAGTACCATACGTATTAACTACATCATAAGTTCAAATAAAAATTTATTCAAATCGCTTTCGGGCATCACAGTGTGTGATTTAATTGAACTTTAGGAACTCGCCTCGGCGAGTTTTTTTGTTGCTTGTTCATACCAGATCATCTCCTCCCCATCACTTCAATCTAAGAATCAGCACTTGTTATCCTTCATAGCCAATTCCATTTCCAGATCATCCGCAAAATATTGTCTCCTCATTCTTTGAATTTCCTTTTGTAGTTCACTGACAACTTCCTGCGGTGCAGTAATCTTAACCCCTTCTCCTAATCCTAACACCCATCCAAAAAAATTATTACTGACAACCACTTCAACTTTTGCTTGAAAGTGATCCTCATCCACCGGGCGAATTTTAACGTCTCTTCCAAATCTATCTACGATCACACCTATAAACCCATTTTGACAAAGCAGCGTGACCGATTCCTCTTTTCCCGAAAACATTCCAAAATGCTTCTCTGCGTAGTTTGCTATATTTCCCTGTGGAAATAACTTTTGACCTTTTCTTTTGCATTTCATCGGTTGAATACGTAACATCTTGTCGACTCGAAAATGCTTGACAAACTCAGCCTTTGCGTCATATCCTACCATATAATAATTCTCATTATCCCAAATCAGCCCCCACGGAGATATTATGTATCTCTCTCCTTCGTGTCTTGGCTCCATCTCCTTTTTCAAATTCCACTGAAAATATTGAAATGAAATCATTACGTCTGCTGTAATTGCATTATGTATTTCATCTACATTATAGTAGATACTTTCGTTCATGGTTTTTATCCGACCGTGAACATATACCTGTTGATTTAACTGTTTCGCTTCGTATTGACTAACGTAGCGTTCCAGTTTCTCTATAAGCTGGCTGGATTTCTTCTCTGTGATGAATTTAGAAGACTGTACCGCGTCTACCAAAAGTTTCAATTCCGCCAATTCCAAATTTCGATTTCCTACACAATAATATACATATCGTCCTATGTGCTTTTTTTCAATATCAATTCCAAACAATTGCAGAGCTTCTAAATCAGAATATATACTCTTTCTCTCTGCCGCAATGTCATACTTGGCCAACTCATTGATAATCTGCTCTACCTGTAAACCATGTTCATCATCCGTCAGTCGAAGCATAATCTTTGCTAAATACAACAATTTTAGCCTTTGATTCGGTCGTTTTGCCATTTACCCTCCCATCTCTTATACGCATACCTATCGTAGATTTCTTGGTGCAAAATTTAACATTACTTGTCTTAGTGTGGATTCTCTACACATTCTTTTATGACATGCCACTATTATAGCACATTTATTGTCCCATAAAACGTACTAAATCGTATTTTTCAATAATTTAAGTTCTTTTTTGGATCGGTGATTTTTGATTTTGTATCCACAATTCGGACATTTTCTTACGGTATCCGAAATTTCCCGGTTGCATTCCGGGCAACTAATTAGTGCCATTTGCTTGTCATCCTTTCTCTTTTATCGTAATAGATAACATAACATTTTCTATTTTACGAAATCCTCTCATATGCAGTGCACCACCCCGCCCACCTTTTGACTTTCTCCCCCAAACTTTGTATAGTATATATGTTGTGCCATCGGGCACACGTTACATTTTACGACTGCAAGGCATCAGCTTTTGATATACGCCCGGTTTCTTTAGAACAGGGGGATGGTCGCTGGTTTTTTGCAGCAAAGCAAACATTGGAGGGTACCTATGAAATCTTTTGGTAGTGAGGGGATTTTATTCCCTGTATATTTTATTATGCTGGCTTTGGCCGTATATCTGAACGTGTTTACGGGTTCGGGTCTTGATATCGCCAACATTATCATTAATATTGGAATGTTTTTAATTGTCGGCGGGATTATTTTGTATTCTACGACACATTGTTTCATGCCTGCTAATCGGATGATGGCTAGCCTGCATCTTGCGGCACGCAACTTTCAGACTGACTTCAAACGCAAAGGCGATTATTTGTGGGATGATTATAAAGATAATCCAAAGCTCTTTGGTAACAAATTGGCAGATACACGTTTTCGTGAATATTGCGAGGAGCGCAGAAGATTAACGATGTTAGAGCGAAGTGCCCAATGCGATATTGATGATTATCTGAATGAATATTACATTGACAGCGTAATGAAATGTGGATTGATCAGCATTGTTCCCGGCGTAATGACCGGTCTTGGTATTTTGGGTACTTTTATCGGTCTGTCGTTTGGTCTTCAGAATTTTAATACCGGCAGTGCGTCCGCAATTACGGACAGCATTCCGCAGTTGATGAATGGTATCAAGATCGCGTTCCACACATCTATTTATGGTATGGTATTTTCTTTGGTATTTAACTTTGTTTACAAAAAAAACTTAGAAGATGCTTATAATGCCATGGACGATTTTTTGGACAGTTACCATAAATATGTCGCACCCCGTGCACAAAATAATGCGGCAAATATTTTCTTGGATTATCAGGCTTTGCAAATGATGCAGACAGAGAAGATGATGGAAAAATTTAGTGATGAAGTAGCTGATAAGATTGCTCGGGCACTCAGACAGTAACACCACTCGGTTCCGCGTACAGAAAAGAGGTTTATTATGCGCAGAAAAAAGAAAAGACATTTGGAGGAAACCAGTTATTGGCTTTCCTATTCCGATATGATGGCTGCTCTTTTGTTGATCTTTGTGTTGATCATTTCATTTACAATGCTGCAATCGCAAAGACGTTATGAGCAAAAACAAGAGGAATTAAAGCAGCAGCAGGCTTTGGTTCAAAGCCAACAGGAACAACTGCAGGAGCAGCAGGAGCAATTAGACAAATTGATCGGCATTCGAACGGAACTGATCGAGGCTCTCAAGAAAGAGTTTGACGGTACGGATCTCAGTGTGAAAGTCGATGAAAAGACCGGATCCATCGCACTTGACTCAAGCATTTTGTTTGATTCCGGACAATTTGCGTTGAAAGCGTCGGGCGAAGAATTGCTGCAAAAGTTTTTACCAAAGTATATTGGCGTATTAACAGACAAGCAATTTAATGATTATATCTCAGAGATTATTATTGAGGGACATACAGATACACAGGGAGACTATTTATATAATCTGGAGCTGTCCCAAAAAAGGGCCTTGTCTGTCGCAACTTTCTGCTTGGATGAAAACAAGAAAGTGCTGTCGACTGCCAAGATCACGAAACTACGCAAAATTGTGACGGCAAACGGCAAGTCCTTTAGCAATCCTATATTGGATAAGGATGGCAAAGAAGATCAAAATGCATCTCGTCGCGTGGAATTTCTTTTCCGCCTGAAAGATGATGAAATGATAAATGATATCAGTGACATATTGAATAATTGATATTAGTGACATTTTGAGCAAAAGATATCAGTGACGTTTTGAATAATTGATATCAGCGACATTTTGAACAAAAGATATCAGTGACATTTTGAACAAAAGATATCAGCGACATATTGAATAATTGATATCAGTGACAGGAGGAAAACATGGAAATTCATCCGATTGCCCGGATACACTCTGATTTTCCGGGAAAGTTTGGCATTCCACGACAGAGCGGTCTGGTTCCGGAGTTACGCAGCCGTATCATATTTGAACCGGAATACCGCAATCGCGATGCGGTCCGCGGCTTGGAAGATTTTTCTCATTTATGGCTGATCTGGGAATTTTCAGAAACAATACGTGGGGAATGGTCACCTACCGTTCGTCCGCCCAAACTTGGCGGCAATAAGCGCATGGGAGTATTTGCAACGAGATCTCCATTTCGACCAAATTCACTGGCGCTTTCTTGTGTAGAATTACAGGACATTATTTTTTCAAAAGAAGATGGACCAATCCTGGAAATAACGGGTGCCGATCTCATGGACCGCACCCCGATCTATGATATAAAACCATATCTTCCGTATGCCGACTGTAAACCGCTGGCTACGGGTGGTTTTACAGACAGCGTAGAAGCTCATTTGCTGCGCGTAATACTTCCGGACAATGCGGACCAAATATTGCCTGCCGAAAAGCTTCTTTCTCTGGAAAAAGTGCTGGCACAAGATCCTCGCCCTTCTTACCAAAACGATCCGGAACGCATCTATGCGTTTGAGTTCGCCGGCGTTACTGTCCGCTTTTTCGTACAGGATGACATTCTCACCGTAGTATCTATGAGTTAGCTGCCTATATACGCCAACTTCCCATACCTCAAATCCTCCACAACCACATATTGCTTATTATGTCAGAATACTTGCGCATGATTTCTGCGCATAATGGAGTTTCGAAGAAACTCCTAAAATGAGCACAGTGTGCTCATTATGTCAGCAATAAATATGTATTTTGCAGCCGACAAACTAACTTTTCTGCTGGCAGCGAACTAAGATAATTGCTGCAGAACGCAACGTTTTTGTGTGATTTCTTATTTTGTTAGGTCTCTGATGAATACATGCCCGAAGGATTGTCTGAGTTGTCCCGGTTTAGCAAGGTATCATCCATTTTTGGACGGGACGCTTTCGCTACGAT
>ERZ827108.1335-NODE-1335-length-33521-cov-4.562451_pt1 | contig 33521 bp, 32 predicted proteins | sample MGYA00519921_ERZ827108 | MGnify/ENA primary metagenome ERZ827108 (study PRJEB31778, sample SAMEA3449258) | human gut metagenome | biome: human gut; feature: human-associated habitat; material: faeces | place: United Kingdom | collected 2010/2012 ...
CTGGATTTCACCTAAAGCCGCTCTCGATAATTTTTTGAAGCACAATGTAACATATCATTGACAAACCGACATTTTTCAAAAAAATCTCGGGCAGCGAAATTTCGCGGACGAAGTGCGGCTGCCGACCGCGGCTTCATCCGTTTTTCGGCGGTGCTGCGGAACGGCACAGGCGATCGCCGTATACGCCCGAGCGCGATAACCGAAACTGCCGCGCGGTGCGCGGGCGGCGTATCTTTGTCCGTGCCCCCGAGCGTGCCGCGCGGCAGACGGCGCGCGGGCTTATTTTCCCGCCGCCGCTTTGTATTTTTCTATACATATGACAAGATTCCGTTCAAATCTATCCGCGTCCGGGCGGTATTTGAGAAATCCGTCCATGTACCCTTTCCACGAATCCGGGCACTCGACGTCGAGTGTGTTTTCGTCCATCATCGAAAAGTATCCTTCGCTGTCCGTCGCCGTAAAGAGGTATCCGCCGGATTCGGTCATCTGTATCTGCGGCATATACGGGTTCACCGGGATATAATAAACTCCGTCGTAGGATTCGATCCGTTTAAGCGCAATAAGATACGTTCTTCCGATACGCATGAGCTGCATATCATCCCTGCAGTAATTCGGACGACCGTTACTTTTTTTCTCAAAAAGGATTATCTTTATCGGCGAACATATCGTGTCGCTGTAAAGAAGCCTGTCAACATCGGCGGTATAGACGAGTCTTTCATTGTAGAGATCGTAAGCGTAGTCCCTTACCGTCACGCGGACAAGCACATCGGCATCCGCAAGCGATGCTTCGCGCGACTTTGTGATGTCGTATTTTGATTTTTCCGGAGAAGCGCAGGGCGCCCCGTCGGTGTCCGGCTTAACACCGAAGCTTTTCGACCAGTCGAATTCCGGGCTCGGGGTGAGTCCGAGATTATCCAGATTCGCGCAAAGCCGCTGAGGCGGCTCGTCGAAATGAGGATCGGAACTGCTTTCGTCGGAGCCGGCGGTGCCGTCCGTTTCTTCGGATTCCGCTTGAGGCGGCTCGGAAGAGGCGGTATCGGCGGTGGTCACCGGCTCCGTCACCGTATCGGATTCCGACGGAGAAACCGGAGACGGCGGTGCAGCGGTATCAGCCGTATCCTTCGTGTCGGGCTGCGTTTTCGTCTGAGATTCATCCCCGGTCTGCGGTGCGTCCGCCGTATCACGCGAGGTATCCGGATCGGCGGGAACGCTTTCCGTCACGGGAGGCGTTACGGTCGCCGCGGGAGATGAGGCGGTCTCGTTTGCGAGGATATCGGACGGAGTATCGCCGCCTCCTCTGCCGTTCATCGTATATATGACAAGGGACACGGAAAGTACGAGCACCGCCGCCGTCGCCGCAAATGCGGCATATTTTATTTTGAATCCGCGCTTGGGTGCGGCGGGAAGGACAGCGCGATGTGCATCGCCGGCATTCTCCGCCGCTTTTCTTCTCAGCTCATCCGCATCGAGTTCCGGAACGTCGAGCGCGTCCGTCCTTGCGCGATACAGTTCTTCAAACTTCAATTTTCACTCCCTCCTTTTCCAAAATCTTTTTGATGCGTCGGCGGCTGCGCGCAAGCGACGATCTGACGCTTCCTTCGCCGATGCCGACAACGGAAGCTATCTCCGCCGTGCGGTAGCCTTCGTAATAATACAGGTGAACGATCTCTCTCGCCTCCGGCTTCAGCTCGGCAAGCGCTCTTTCAAGCGCTCCGAAGTCCGGCGCGCCGTCGTCCCGACGTTCGGCAAAGCGCTCGAGCGTCTCTCCGTTATCGTCGGACGCGGTGTTCTTTCTCACATAAGTTTTGAACTGATCCTTCGCGCAGTTGACCGTCACGCGGATGAACCACGCATGCTCATGCTCGGGAGATTCAAATTCCGGCGCGCTTCTTATGTATCTGAGAAAGACCTCCTGAAGGACATCCTCCGCATCCTCTCTGTTCTGCAAACGTGAATATGCAAGTCGGTATACCGCGGCTTTCTGCCGTTCTATAACTTCTTCCGGTGTCTGTTCGGCGATCATTCGCTTACCCCTGTTCAATATATAATACTGTTTTTTCTTCGATTACGCTGCACTTTTCCGAAAAAATTTTTCAGAAATATTGTCACCCGTTCCGGCTTTCAACGAAAACTCCGATATCGCGCATGAAATCGCAAAGAGCCTCCTCGAACCGAACGCCGAAGCGCGGCGCGCTTCCCGCCGCGGCGGTAAGACGGATGCTTTTTGTCGTAAAGCGCACCGCCGCCGCTGCCGCGTCGCTCATGCTCATGCCGCGCACATATGCCGCGACGAGTGCGGAGGCGAACACATCCCCCGTGCCGTGATAAAATCCGGGAATTCTCTCGTCGGCGAAATATCCGTAATCCCCGCCCCGTTCGAGATACGCCGCGCCTATCTTCCCGTCCTCGTACGATACACCCGACAGCATCGCCGCCTTCGGACCGAGCTCACACAGCGCGCCGAGCGTTTCTTTTATATATTCCTCTCCGTAGCCCGATTCGCGGTATTCTCCGCCGAGCAGGAACGCCGCCTCGGTGAGATTCGGAGTGATCACGTCCGCCTCCGCGCAAAGCGAGCGCATCTCGGAGACGAACGCCATATCGAAATTCGCATAAAGCCGTCCGGCATCCGCCATGACGGGATCGACAAACACGGTTTTCCCCTCTCCGCCGAAGGTATCGATTATCGAGCGAACGAGCGATATCTGCTTTGCCGAGCCGAGGTAGCCCGTGTATATCGCGTCGAACCCGATACCGAAACTGCGCCAATGCTTGCATATCGGCTCGATATCGTCGGTGAGATCGCGGAAGGTGTACCCGGTAAACTCCCCGGTGTGCGTCGAAAGCACCGCCGTCGGGATAACCGCACATTCAAGCTCGGCGGCTGAAATTATCGGGATCGCAACTGTCAGCGAGCACTTTCCGATGCAGGAGATATCATGTATTGCAAGGACACGTTTCTGTCTGTTCATTGAAGAGCCTTTCTTTGATGCTTTGATTCCTTCACCGTCTTGTTATATATCCAATGCGCTTTGCGCTCGATCTTCTGAATATAAAGAATGATGAAAGAAGAAGTACGGCGGAGATCGCCGCACACACGCCCGCATACGATACGGGAAAGCCGTTTTTCGGGCAGAAGCCGTAGAGCGGCGAAAGCGTGAGCGACGAGATTATCACCGCGCTTCTGTAGGAGGCGGCAAACCATATCGACGAAACGAACGATGCGCTCCAGAATACAAACGAGCCGAGCGCGAGCCTCGATGCCGAGCGGTAAGCGGCAAGCACAAGTATGCTCGCCCAGCCGAGGACGTATATGACCGACAGGATCAGCATGGTATTCTCCGCACCGACCTGCGCCCTGCCGTTCAGGTATCCGATAAACGCTTCGGCGAACGGATCGAACAGGCAAAGGCTTCCCGCAAGCGTGAGCACGAACGGCGACATGGACATAAGGATCACTCGGGAGCGCACTCTGAAAAGACGTGCGGTGAAGAAGATGCACACCGCGGCGAACACCGCCGAGATTATTATGACCGCGACGCAGAAGGCATTGATGTTTTCGCTCCCGGAATCGATGAAGCCGAAAAACGGCATGAAAGCAAACGCCGCCGGAGCGGTGAGATATTTATATAGGAAGGTTTCCGCAATGCCGCTCGACGCGATAAGAGCGGTCGCCGAAACCGCGATCACCATGATCCAATAAACGAGCGAGGCGATAAGCGGGGTGCGAGTCTTAGACCGCACGCCGAGATATACGAGCCCTCCCCAGGTAAGAATGTAAAGTATCGGAATGTAAATGTGTCTCCCCGACGATATCGATACCGCCGCATAGCTCCAGACCGTAAATGCGCAGACGGTGAGTGCGACCGTCATAACCCAGATGAGCTTTTTCATGGAGATATTCCTTTCTTTATCCTTTCGTTACGAAATAATGTGTATTCCTTTCGTTTTTCCGTTTATCCTCACGCTACACCGGGCGCGGCATTCTGCGCAGATCATCATCCACCGGACGTGCCGCGCGGTCTCAGTCTCCGCCGCCGAGCCACCTTTCGTAGTAGAACAGATACTGCTGGGCAACTCCCGCGTATTCTCCGAATCGACGGTAGTCAAGCCCGTCGGGGAAGCGCTTTGCCATGATCCTCTTCATCCAGACGTCGATCGGGAACGCATCCTTTCTCCCGAATCCGAAGAGAAGCACGCACGCGGACACCTTCGGTCCGACGCCCTTTATTTTTCTGAGCTCGGCATCCGCATCCTCATACTGCCGCAGCCCGGCGATCTTTTCAAGATCGGTCTCGCCCGACGCCACACGCCGTGCGGCATCATATATGTACGGGGCTCGGAATCCGCAGCGAAGCTCAAACAGCCCTTCCTCCCCCGCGCCGAGGATTACCTCGGGCGTCGGGAAAGAATATCTGCCGCCGCCTATATCTTCGCCGTACCGTTCGCAAAGTGCGGCGATTATCTTCTTTATTCTCGGAATGTTGTTGTTCTGCGAAATTATAAACGAGATCAGCGTCTCCCACGGGTCCTGACGCAGTATCCTTATCCCCGCTCCGTGATCGACGGCACTGTTCATAAATGCGCGATCCCTTTCGCTCCCGAGGGACGTGCGTATCCTTTCGTCTATCGTGCCGTAGTCCTCGTCAAGCGAAAGAAAGTGAGTCCAGAACAGCCTGTCCGTGCCGTCCGTGATCTCAAGTCCGCCGTCCGTGCGGCGAAAGCGCGCGTAATTCCCGAAGGCGACGCCTTCGAAGCATTCCTCCTCGCCGGGAACGGGGTCAAAACGGAAGCACTGACCGCAGTCAAACGTCTTTGTCACGGAAAAGTTTCCGACATTCTCTATTATCATAAGAAAAACACCTCCGTTTGCGGGATACCCGATCGCGGCACTTGAAATTTGCGCAGCGATAATGTATACTGTATACTGTAAATGTGCTCGGACGCACCGAACGTCCGGAAAGGAAAAGTACATGGAACAGATTTATACGATCCCGGTGAACGAGGCGTTCGAAAAATGCGCCTCCGGGAACATCGATACGAACGTAAGCGAATGCCGATGCCCGTTCTGCGAGCTTTACGGCAAATACGAGGCGGATGAGCTCGATCTCATCCTCGGAGCTGCGATGATGGAGCCGGATATACGAAAAAAAACAAACGAAAAGGGCTTTTGCCGTCCTCATTTCGACATGATGTTCAGATACGGAAAGAAGCTGCCGCTTGCGCTGATCCTCGAATCCCATCTCGATGAGGTGAGGTCGAAGGTGACCTCCGGCTCTCTTTTCGCATCGGCTTCCGCGGCGCGCAGCGCAAAAAAGCTGAACGCGCTCGGTGAAAGCTGCTACATATGCGATCGCCTCAACTACAATTTCGACCGTTCCGTCGAATGTGCGGTCATGCTTTGGCAGAGCGACGGCGAATTCCGCCGCAAGTTTGCGATGAGCCCGTATTTCTGCCTGCCGCACTACACCGCATTCGTCACGGCAGCACGGGAGCGCATGTCGAAGAAAGAATTTTCGTCATTTTTCGCGGATATATCTCACATAGAGTCACGGTATTTCGACAAGCTCTCCTCCGACGTGTCGCTCTTCGTGAAGAAGTTCGACTACAGATACGAAAACGAGCCGTGGGGCGATTCCAGAGACAGCACGGAGCGCGCGATAAAATTCCTGACAGCGGACATCCATCGCGACAGCACCGAACAGAAGCCGTCGGGCGGTCTGACCTGACGTACCGTCCTCGCAGTGCGGTCAATATCAAAATTCACGACGGGGTTGGCACAAAATGCCAACCCCCGCGCATTATCTGCGCTCCTTCTGCGCCGCTTGAGAGCGGCTGTCGGGGCGCTTTTTCTTTTTTTCAAGATTTCCGGAAGATGCGATAAGCACCGCAAGCAGCACAAGCCCTACGGTGAAGAAGATCTCCGCACCGATGATAAACATCATTATAACGTTATCGGTTGCGATGAACGAAAGAAGACTTGAACGCCCTCTCAGGTACACGATCACCGAGATCAGGCACAGGACAGCAAGGATTCCCGCCGTTACGCGGAACGATGTCTTTTCTCCGAGATATTTCATAATCGGGTTCTCCGTATTCCTGCGGCTTATCGCTATATATCCGCCGAGCTTTTCACCGACGGTTCCTCCATGAAGTCTGATCGCCTCGCCGAGCACGGTTATGCGGCGCTTGTTCTTTTTCATTACCGTGTCGAGGTGATCCGAGAGGAACAGATCGAGTATGCTGTCTCCCGCATCGTAAAGCGCGCTCTTTTCGTTCGGATGATTTCCCGATGCCTCGCACATCACGCACATAAAGATTACGCATGCCGTGACCTTGTACAGGATATCGTCCGGCGTCTGCTCGATTATCTCGTCGTCCTCGTCGTATTCCGGCTCGCTCGATTCGATTATCGCAAACAGCTTTTCCTCTATGTCGCGGCGCACGATCTTCCCGAGCTCAAGGTACGACTGAACGAGCGCGCCCGCAGCGATCCCTCGCAGATCCCCGTCGCGGCTTCCCATCGGAATGGTCACGCTGAGATTATCTCTTACCGCACGGCGTGCGTCTCCCCTCAGCGAGAAGACTATGCTGAGCGCGTCCTCAAATCTGGATTTATCCATGAGCGAGCTTATCCTTGTGCAAAGCGCCATCACATCCTGCTCGCTGAAGCTCTGCTTCTGTGCGCCGCTCTGCGCGTCGGCACGGCGCGCCGCATCGCGCGGAAAACGAGCGTTTCCGTTCTGTGCGTTCTGCGCACCTCCGGCGTTCTCTTTACCCGCGCCGTTCTGCTTTCCGAAAAGCCCGTCTACAAGAACGTCGTCGGTCGTCTCCGTCCGCGCTCCGCCGTCATATGAGGAAGCGGCGGTATCATCGGGCTCAAAATTTTTATCCGTATTATCAATCATCGAAAATGCCTCCCTTTTCGCTTTCTCGGGCTGCAGCGCAGCCCTCCGACATAAGCGCAGTTATCTGCGCCGTCCGTTCTGCTTCGGCTGCTTGCCCTTGCCGTACATCGCGCGGCGGAAAATGCTCGCTATGACCGCAAATACCGAAATAATAACGGGAACTCCCATAAAGAAGGCTATCGCCTCAAGCGGAGTCGTGAATCCTTTTTTTCCGCCCGAAATGTTCGCCGCGGTATCGCTCTCCGTACCGCTTTCGGTCGCGCTTTCGGTCGCGCTTTCGGTATCGGTCGGGCTCTCCGTGCTTTCGGAATCCCTGTCCGTCGTCACCCTTCCCGAGGTCTGCGAGCTTGTACCGGGATTCGGACGCGGTGCCTGAGTCGTCGTGTCCTCGGGTTCCGCCGTCGTCGTATCCGGCTCTATCGTCGCAGGCTCCTTTGTCGTGGTATCCGGCTTCTCAGTAGTCGTATCCGGTTTTTTCGTCGTCGTATCGTCTTTTTTCGAGGTGTCCGGCTTCTTTGACGTGTCCGGGGGATTTGTTGTTGTATCGGGTGGAGTTGCGGTCGTGTCCGGAGGCTCAGTCGTATCCGTTGCGGGAGCATCCGTCGTTACCGCCGGGAGATCCGTCTCCGGCGGATCTCCCGGGGCGGCGGCAGACACGGAATATACAGCCGCAGACGACGCGATCAGGACTGCCGAAATAAGTACCGAAATTCTGTGATTCATACGAAAAAATTTCCTTTCTCCGTTCAAAGCTTCCGCACGGATTTTTCAAAGCTGCGCGGAAGAAGTATTTTGAAGAGTGAAGAAGCGGCGTTCACGGTGATCTACGGTTCCGACCGCCGCCTGCGTTATAATGTACGTAATTAAGAAATGCCTTTATAATTATAGCCCGATACAGACGCTTTTTCTGCAGTATAATGTTAAATCTGCGCGGCGGCGCGCACAAACGCCTGCGCCCGGCGGCAAACATGCCGCCCGCGGTATTATATGCTCGGCTGAGCGGGTTTTATTCCTCCGCGATCTCCTCGGTTACGAAATACCGCTTTCTGATATGAAGGAAGAACACCGTGCAGGTGATAACGGACACGATCTCGGCTGCGGGGAACGCAAACCACACCGTTCCGACATCGCCGGTGCGTGAAAAGATAAACGCAAGGGGAAGAAGCACCGCGATCTGGCGTATGAGGGATATGCACATGCTCTTGAAGCCGTGACCGAGGGATTGGAGCACGGCGGATACCACGATACCGTATCCCGCGAACACATACGAAAGCGATATTATGCGCAGTGCGCGGCAGCCGACGGTGAGCATTTCTTTATCGGCGTTGAAGAGAAGCAGCAGCTTATCGGGAATGACCTGAAAGACGATAAGTCCGACGATCATCACCGCGACCGCATATATTACGGAAAGGCGCACGGTCTTTTTCATGCGGTCGGGGCGCTGTGCTCCGTAGTTGAACGCAACTATCGGGATCATGCCGTTTGTCAGTCCGAACACCGGCATGAAAACGAAGCTTTGAAGCTTGAAGTACGCGCCGAAAACGGAGACACAAACTGATGAAAATCCGATAAGTATGCGGTTCATTCCGTAGGTCATGACCGAGCCGATCGAGCCCATTATCGACGATGGGATACCGACCGCGAGGATCGTCCTTATCGTTCCGATTTCCGGGCGCGCGCCTCTGAAGCGCATTTTCACCTCATGATTCAGGCGGTGATTGAGCACGACCGCAAAGAGCGCGGCGATACACTGACCGATCACCGTAGCCGCGGCGGCACCCGCAACACCCATCGGCTCAAAGGTGAGTATGTCACCGATGCCGGGAAGGGTTATCTTTCCGAATATGAGGATCGGGTCGAGAACGATGTTGATTATCGCGCCGAGCCCCTGCACAAGCATGGAGAGCACGGTCCTGCCCGTTCCCTGAAGAAGCTTCTCTATGAGAAGCTGAGTGAACAGCCCGAAGGAAAAGACGCAGACGATCCACATATAGTCCCTGCCGTACGAGATGATCGATTCAATATCAGTCTGGCTTCTCATAAATGCCTCGGAGAAGAAAAGTCCGACCGCAAGGAATATGAGATACAGAACAACATAGACATACGCGCCCTGCACCGCCGCATCGTTTACCCGTTTTGAATCCCCCTGTCCGAGGGAACGCGACAGCAGCGCATTGACACCGACACCGATCCCGACGCCGAAAGCGATCATTAGGTTCTGTATCGGGAACACCATCGAAACCGCCGAAAGCGCATCCTGATTGATCTGAGCGACAAACATGCTGTCAACTACGTTGTAAAGAGCCTGAACGAGCATAGACACAACCATAGGCAGGCTCATCGTCAGGAGAAGTCGGTTTACGGGCATCGTGCCCATTTTATTCTGTGAAGTTTGCATTTTGATCTGTTTTTTCCTTTACTGCTTTTGCTGATTCCGATTAACGAGGCAGCGCACACGGCCTGCGGGAATCCCCCGCCTCTGTTATCTGCGTATTCACCGCCGGCACACACAGATACGCAGCGCTTCGCCCGTCCGAGCTCAGAGTACCCCGACTCCGGGCTCTATGCAGCAATTCTGCTTTGCCGACACGATGTGATTGCGGCGAACGATCGCCTGCTTCGTGTTTTTCACGACAATTCCGTGGTGCGCCTCGGGGCACTCGATAATGTTGTCCTCGATCGTGACAAGTCCGTGCGCCTTGGTGGTGCTGTCCTCGCAGTCCATGCGCACATAAACTCCGCCGCATTCGGTAAGACGGCGTCCGCAGTTGATAAAGCGGCAGCGGCGCACCGTGACATCCGCCGTGGAGATGCCCTCATGCCACCATGCCTCCGCCGCGATCTTGACCGCGCATTCAAAGACATCCGACACGGTGCAGTTTTCGATCAGCGCACTGCGGCACTTTATGAGTATTGAACGCGCGTAATGATTGCGCGCGCGGCAGTTCACGAATTCGAGCACGGGAAGCTCGTCGGGGTCCGCGATAAAATAATCGTCGAGGTCATCGGGAAGCGCGCGGTCAAGCACGACATCGCAGAAGAATCCTTCAAAATCGGGACGGCAATCGACGACGCGGTATTCGCTGACGCTGAGAAGCGTCTTTTTATCGGTAAGCTCAAGCTTGTCCCCGATCTCGGGATAATCGAGCGACTGCGCGTGCGTTCCCGTCGGTGCCTTGATCTGAAGACGGCAGCGCTCTCCCTCATGGGAGATCACGGTATAGTAATATGTGTGCACGTTGATCGAATCGTCGCCCTGACCCTCGAACTCGCAGCCGTCAAGACGAAGAAGTCCGCGGCAGGATGCAAAATGCGTCGCATCTGTATTCGTCGAGATATGGTCTCCGACGGAGGGAATTACCCTCAGACGCTCGATGAGGATGTTCTCCGCCTTCTGTCCGACGATACCCATGCCGGGCTGGCTGTGTATCGTCACGTCGCGAAGCACGGTGTCCTTTGCGTTCTCGATAAGTATCGCAGGGCGCGAATGGAACGAGTGCCACAGGTAAAGCTCGTTTCCGACAAAGCTTTTGTCGGAGCGCTCAAGGACGAAACGCGCGCGGTGATCGTCGATATAGGTGAACGATCTTATTCCGAAATCCTTGCCGAAGCGCTCCTTATCGGGCACATAGGTGCAATATCGGGGATAGATTATATCGGGATTGATGGGGAAGTTTTCGGGGAAGTCAACGAGGATCTCCGCCGTATTCTCGTCGCGGTCCAGCGTCGTCCACGAAATGATCCTTCCTTTGGTGTACGGCTTTCTCACATGGTCGATCGTAAGACCGACGATCTCAACTCCGGAGCAGTCGCGCACGGACACGGGCTCCATGAAACCGTCGATCATAAGCGTCACGCCGTCCGCGATAATGCGGCTGCTTATGTGTCCGCTGAAATCAAGTCCGCGGTCGTAGCGAAAATCCGGTTTGAACATCACATCCTCCGGATTTGTGCCGAATTTGCCCGTTATCGCGTTGTTCATCGTCTCCCTCGCAAGAGGAGTGGTTATCACATATTCTCCCGGCTCGACGAAAAGCGTCATTCCGGGGCGCTCTCTCATATACGAAAGCGCTGCGGCAAAGCGTTCTCTGTCGTCCGCTCCTTTAAACTGCGAAAGCTTTATCTCGTTCATGTTCCGTATGCTCCTTAATTCATTTTCCGTACCTGCCGCACATCAGAGCATCGCATCCCCGTCCATCGGCGGCAGCGCGAAGCGCCACGACGGCGCGACCTTATTTTTCCCCGCCCGGATTTGATATCCGTCCGTCGCGGAGATACACGGGCGAAAGATATTTCGCCTCGAATTTTTCTTTATCCGACGCGCACTTCCATGCGTCGATCGCGGCAAAGCATGCGCCCGATGCCGTCTGTGAAATTCTCATGCACGGGGACAGCGCGGGAGAATGCAGTCCGCATTCGTGCGCCGCACGGGAAAGCGCCTCCGCCGCATCTCCGACGAAGTACACCGTCTGTCCGTACTGCCCGAGCAGAGCGCAAAGCTCCCCGATCGGGATTATCGTATCCTCGAAAAGACGCACAGGCTTTTCGCCGCGCACGTCGAACACTGCCGCATAGACGTTGCCCCGTCTCGCATCCGTGACCGGAACGCATATTCCGTCCGTCCCCGCTGCGGTGTACGATGCCGCTTCAAGCGCAGATACCCCGACACACGGGATCCGGCGCGGCTCGCACAGTCCTTTTGCGCTTGACACCCCGATCCTCACTCCCGTGAAGGAGCCGGGACCCGTCGTGCATGCGACGAGCGATATTTCGTCAACCGTCACCGACGACGCGCCGAGCACGTTCTTTATCATCGGGAGAATCGTCTCCGAATGGGTATGCCCGGCATTCAGCGTAAACGATGCTGCCAAAGTCCCGTTTTTCACGAGCGCCGCCGAGGCAAAAGCCGAGGACGTATCTATCCCGAGCACCGTCATTTCCTTATCCGCACCGTTCATCGAAAGCTTTCACCTTTCTTTTTCATCTCCGGGAGTCGCCGCCGTCCGCGTCGGCGATATCCTCGATTTCCTCCGCCGTAATCTCGCGTTCGTTTTCCCCGATGCGGCGGATGTACACCTTTACCGCGTTTTCGGGAAGGTCGTCTCCGAGCTTATCCGGCCATTCCGCAATGCAGATGCCCGACGAGACATACTCGTCGAAGCCGAGCGAATCAAGCTCCTCGGGAGAGGAAAGGCGGTAGAGGTCGAAGTGGAAAAGCGGAATCTCCCCGCGCCTGTACTCGTTCACCACGGTATAAGTCGGGCTTTTCACGCGGCTTCCGGGTGAGATGACCGAGGCAAACCCGCGCACAAACGCGGTCTTACCCGCGCCCATTTCGCCGTAAAGTGCGACAAACGACGTTTTTTTGTCGAGAAGAGATGCGATATACGCGCCGAGCGCTTCGGTCTCGTCCGCCGATTTTGTAATCTTTGTCATAGGATCACCGTTTTTTCTGATAAAGCCGCAATCTGCAGCATACATATTTAGTATAGCATATCGAAAGGCAAAGTTCAACATAAAAATCGCCTGTGCGGCAAAATCATGTGCATCAGGCATCACGGAGGGCTGCTTATGACCTTAAAAAGCGCGATCCCCGGAAGAATGTACACGGCAGACGCCGTATCATGCGACAAGAGTGCGAAAATGAGGCTCGCCTCCGTCGGCATCGTCCCGGGGTCGGCGATCTTTCTCCTGCGGAGAAGCCGCGGCGGCACTGCGGAAATTTACGTCCGGTCGTCGCGCATTGCGATCGGCGCACGCCTCGCCTCCGCCGTATTCCTTCGCCCGGCATCCCCTCCGTCCGACGAACGGTGCGTCTCCGCATCATGCCCCGGCACGCCCCCGCGCCCGCAGGGAGCGGGAGCAGGACTGCGCAAGTCCGCCGAAGGAGGTCGGAAAAGATGAAAAGCTCACGATGTGCGGACTGCCGCAGCCTCCGGTGCGGCGGCACCGGGTGCCGGGGCATGCGCAAGCCGGAAGCCGGGAGGACGGCGGATTTTTCGGCGGCGCTCGCGGGGAATCCGAACTGCGGCAAAACCACGCTGTTCAACGCGCTCACCGGCGGGCGGATGCGCACGGGAAATTGGCCCGGCGTGACCGTCGAGCGGCGGGACGGACTTTTTCGCGGGGACGGCTTCACGGCGGCGATATGCGATCTTCCGGGGATATACGACATTCGTTCGCCTCTCGCGGAGGAAAAGGCGGCGCGTGAATTCATAGCCGGAGACGAATGTGACGTGATCATCAACATAGCGGACGCCGCATCTCTTGAACGAAGTCTTTTCCTCACGCTAAATCTGCTTTCGCTCGGCAAGGGCATGATTCTCGCGGTAAACATGACGGACACGCTTAAAAAACGCGGCTTGTCACTCGACTGCCGCCGTCTTTCGGCTCTTCTCGGGATCCCGGTGATCCCGATCTGCGCGCTTTCGGGGGACGGGCTCGGTCTGCTCACGGAGGCGGCGCGGCGCGAAGCACGGAGCGTGTCTCCGCCTCCCGCGCGTACTTTCGCCGACGACGCGGAAGCGTACGCTTTCATATCATCAATTCTCGATCAGTGCCTGTCGGGTGAGGACAGCGCGAAAGCGCGCACAGACCGTGCCGACCGTGTGCTCTGCCATCCCGTACTCGGGAGGGTATTCTTCATCCTGATAATGTCGGCGGTATTCGCGCTCACCTTTCTTCTCGGGGATCGCGCAAAATCGCTTCTCGCCGCGTTGTTCGCCGCTCTCTCCGAACTAATCCGCGCCGTCTGCGGCGGGGGTACGGGCGTATTTACTGTCGATCTCGTCTGCGACGGGATAATCCCGGGAGTCGGTGCGGCGGCGTCCTTCTTTCCGGTGCTGTTCATTCTTTTCTTTCTTCTCGGGATACTTGAAGACTGCGGGTACATGGCACGCTGCGCATACCTTTCGGACTCTCTCATGCAGAAATGCGCGCTTTCCGGAAGGGAATTCATTGTGCTTCTTCTCGGATTCGGCTGCACCGTCGGCGCGGTCGCGTCATCGCGCACCGCAGGCAGCGAACGCGGACGGCGGCGGCTGATCCTCGCTCTGCCGTATATCTCATGCAGTGCGCGCCTTCCTGTCCTCGCGGTATTTTCATCCGCCTTTTTCGGGAAATACGCATGGTTCGCCGTAATCGCGCTCTACCTTCTCGGGATATGCGTGTCCCTTGCCGTGCTGCGTCTCAGTTCGGGCATAAGAGGCGGCGACGCTCTTCTGATCGAGATGCCGGACTACCGCATGCCGATCGTGCGAAACGTGTTTCGCACGGCGCTGCGCCGCTCGGGGGCGTACGTCGGGAAAGCAGGCAGTGTAATCCTCGCCGCGTCCGCACTCCTGTGGTTCATTCTGAATTTCGGCGCGGGCGGGCGCGCCGCCTCCGCCGAAGAAAGCTTCGGCGGAGCGATCGGCACACTTCTCTCTCCTCTGCTCTGCGGAGCGGGGCTCGGATTTTGGCAGATTACGCTTGCGCTTGCCGCGGGATTCTTCGCAAAGGAGATCGTCGTCTCGTCCTGCGCCGTGATATTCGGTCTGTGCGAAGTCTCACCCGCCTCCCTCGCCGCCGCGCTCGGCAGCATCGGATTCACGACGGCAAATGCGGCGGCTGCGGTCGTCTTTATTCTCCTTTATCCGCCGTGCGTGTCCTGCTGTGCGGCGATATTCTCCGAAACGTCGTCGGCAAAGCTCACGTTCGGCGTGTGCGCGCTCAGCCTTGCCATAGCTTACGGCGCCGCGGCGCTGACGCACGCACTGTTCTCGCTTTTTGCATGACGCGCGGTCTGCGCACAAAAAAGGACGGCGAAAATTCGCCGTCCAGCAAAATCAGGCAAGCACCTGAACGAGTATCATATAAACAACCGTTCCTCCGCCGACCGAAAGAAGGGTATTGCGCCGCCAAAGGTGGAGCACGCAGATCACCGCAACCGCAATTATCTCCGCCGCGCCGTGATATCCGGAGATAAAATCCACATTGCGCAGGCAGTACACGACAAGCGTGGCGATGATCGCCGGCGGCAGTATCCTGCCGAGATAATCGACCGTCTGCGGGATCTTCCGCTTGCCGAAGGCGGCAAAGGGGATGACTCTCGTAAGAAACGTCGCAGCGGCGGCGACCGCCACTATAAGTACCGAATTCCAGAAGGAAGCGTGCATTTTTTATTCCTCGATTTTTATTTTCATTTTGCTACACGGTTTATTCCGGCGGCAGCGCGCGGTCCGTACCTCACAGATCGGACGCGCCACGCGAAATTTCACGAAAAACTCTCAAAATCCCTCTCCGGAGCGATTTTGCGCATGATCTCGTTTGAGCGTCACATCCCGCCCGAGCGCTCCGCCGCCTTTTCGAGCGGCTTTTTCAGCGCCAGCAGGACAAGCACGGTAAGCACAAGCGACGGGAGGATAAACGAATCCGCGCCGAACACGATCAGGCAGAGCACTGCGCATGCGGCGCCGCAGTACACGGGGATATGGCTTTTCGCGCTCTTCCACTGTTCGAGGAGAATGATGACGAAAAGCGCGGTCATCGAAAAATCTATTCCCTTGAAGTCGAACGGAATGAGCGCACCCGCCGCGGCGCCGATCACCGATCCCACAATCCAATAGATATGATCGAGCAGCGCTATGTAAAACATGCACTGCCCCTTATCGACATACGCAGGGTATTCCGTCGAGCAGAGGACGGAATACGTCTCGTCCGTCAGGGAGAAAATCATATACGGATACGCCCTCCCCGTTTCGCGGAATTTTTCGATAAACGTCAAACCGTAGAATATGTGGCGGCTGTTCACGAAAAACGACATTGCAAACACCGTTGCGAGAGACTCGGCGGATGCGAGCAGCGACACAAGCAGAAACTCGCCGCTCCCCGCGTAAACCGTCAGACTGCAGAAAAAAGCCCAGGCGGGGGCGTACCCTGCCTGAACTATCATTATCCCGAAAGCCGCTCCGAGGAAGAGATACCCGAAAAGCACCGGAAGCGACTTCAGAAAAGCATATTTGAGCGTACCGTAATTCTTCATTTGACGCCTTCCACGCCGCTCAGTCACGGGCGACCGTCAGTTTGATTATAAGATCAATATCGTCGGCCTGTCCTTCGCCGCCGAGCGCCGCGCGGCATCTTCTCACCGCACCGCAGCGCGTGCATCTGTGGGTTATTATGTATCCGCGGCGGCTGTCGGGCTCCGCCGAGATCGGCTCCATGTCTCCGCCGCACTCCGACGCGCGGTCCCCGGGGTTTTCATCAAGGTGACGCGACCAAAGGCAGTACGGGCAGTGATTTCTCGACGAATATCCGAGAGGAGAAATCTCGCGTCCGCAATGGGTACAGACGAATCCGGAATCGTTTTTCGCAAATCTTTTCGTTTCCACTTTTTATCCGAGAAGCCCCTTCGCAAGCGCGGACGCTTCCTTCCAGCTTCCGCTCACGCAGAATATGACGGTGCCGCCGTTCGACTCTATAACCGCATTTTCAAGCTTCGGAACATCGTCGGGCTTGTAGGTTGCAAAAGCCTGCGTGCGCTCCTTCACGCGCTCGGCGAGAAGCGACTTCACGCTCTGCGCATCCGCGTCGGACTGCACGGTAAACACCGCAAGCTCCTCCGCACTCGCGCCGCCCGCCGCGTATGCGATGCATTTCGTCCCCTCAGGAAGCCCCTGATACATAAATTCGACCGCTTCGGGCTCGACATACTCGATGGCGATTCCGAATTCCACGCCGTTTTTCATTTTATCGCAAATCTCCTCGGCACTCAGCGTTTCGCGGGGCGAGGTCTGCGCCGGATTCTCCGTCGGAGCGGCAGTGCTTTCACCGCCGTCACCGCCGTTTTTGCAGGACACAAACGAGCCGAGCGCGCAGAGTGCGAGCGTCAGGCAAAGAAAAGCTTTTATATTTTTCATAAAAATCTCCGTTCCGCCGCCCGGGGCGGCATGAGTTACTCGCGGCCTCGTTCGGCGCGGCTTCGGATATCGATATCATTCCGTGAATCCTTATAAGAATCCGCGGTGAAAGCGGCGGCTTCGCCGGCTGCGGCTCATGCAGATTCATCCCGTCTCGGTCGGGTGCCGTACTCTCCCGGCATATGCCGCGGCGAAGCAAGCATTCCTTAAAAACTCTGCCGCCGTCTCCGATCACGCTTCACGGAAGGTGCATCGGGCAAGCGCGGTATTTTCCGTTGCCGAAGGGGTGTGCCGACACCGGCGCAGGTGCACTTCGGCTCAGCCCATATGCGAGAGAATATAGTCGAGCCAATGATCACAGTACGCCTTTTTCAGATGAACTCCGTCGTTAGAGGCATCGGCGGGAAGAACTCCGCCGTTTCCGGAAAACATCTCCGCCACATTGAGGAACCACACGTTTTTATCACGGCACATCGCATCGAGCGCCTTGTTATATTCTTCAATCTTCGAATTCCGGAGCATGGGGTCGGTCTTGTACGCATCGGCGCTGACGGGGATCAGCGACTGAACGATGATCTTCGCGTTGGGATTTATCGTGCGCACCGTGTCGATTATCTCACCGTACTTTTCTATGAAAGCCTCCGTATAGATCCAGCCGAGCTCGTTCACTCCGAGCATGATATATACGCGGTCGAACGTCGGATCGGACTTCAGCGCTTCAATGACTGTCATGCTCTGACCGCCGACCTTGATAACCTTATCGGAGAATACTTCCTTCACCGACATTCCGACATGTGTGTATATCCGCGCACCGGACGAAGGCAGACGCGTATACAGTGCAAGTCCCTCGGTACGGGAATCGCCGACAAACACCGATTTTGAAAGTGCGGAAAGCTCCGCCGGAGCGGACTCCGGGATATTCTGATACCGATAATCGGTATCGGGAACGAACGGCGCAAGAGTATCGGGCGATTCCGTCGTCGGAGGCTCGGGCACGGTCTGTGTATTCTTTTCGGTCGGAGGCGCAGTCACGGGCTCGCTGTCGGAAGCATCGGGGGCTGATGCCGAATCGGTGGTTTTCACCGTCGGATCGGGCTGCTGCGTACTGCCGCCGATCGACGTATCGGGTGTTTCTCTCCGTGAAGAAATTCCGTGCGCCGCGATCCCGAAGACAACCGCCGCCAGAACCGCCGCGCAAACTATCGCAATAACAACCGTAAGGTCTTTTTTCTTGTTCATTTCACCCATTCCCCGTCTCCCTTCGTGCCGCAGCAGCATGTCAATATACGACAAAATCTTCGTAACAATATTATATCATAAAGGGATGGTATTTTCAATAGAAAAAACTTTTTGTTTGCCTGTTTTTTAAATCATTTTGTTCCATTTTGTGCCATCATACTCCCGATAAATCATCGGAGTCCGCGATAAACAAAAAAACGCACACAGGCGTTTTTCTGCCGCGGAGGCGGAGTGAAAATTCCGCCTCCGTCCGTTATTTTCCCGCATATCGGGCGAATTTATTCACGGACAAAGCTCATGCTCTATATCCGATCGGCATGTATGCGGCGGCGAAGCCGCAGAAGATAGTACGACGTCACCGAGGTCAGCGCAAGATCGTAGAGCACGAACATCGCATTGCCCGTGAGGTATATGAGCCGGCCGAACACAAGTCCGTCGTCGGGACTCAGACCGAGCACGAATTGAGAGATGATCGTACACACGGTCAGCATCAAGTTAAAAAAAGCGAACTTGACGGCGAGGCACAGCGGGCGCTTCATCCGCTCGGCAAAATGCTTGACGGAGGGGTATATCCCGGCGAAGAAGAAGTACTCGCACCCGGCAAGCTTCGCGGGAAGAAACAAAATCGCAAGAGCGGACGATACGCCCCACAGAAGGTACGGGTACGCACCGCCCGTTTCGATAACGGCAAACATGCTGATCGCAGACGTAATCACCAGCGCCGTGAGGTCCATAACTCCCGACAGCTCCCCGAAAAGCATTATCACGAAGTTGAGCGCGCAGAGAAGCGCGCAGAGCACAAGTCTTACCGTCCTGCGCTTGGCGGCAGCCCTCGGACCTTCGTTCGGGATCGGCTTTTCAAACGAGACGTTGTACCTTTCAAGCTGAAAGAAACGTTTTACGATATTCATGTCAGCAGCAAGGAATCAGATCGCCGCCGCACATTTCGCACAGGCAGTCGGCGCAGATGAGGGTCGAACACACATCGCATACTCCGGTCGAATCGGTGCGCATCTGACCCTGACCGTACCTGCGGGCGTAAACGTCCATATCCGAAAGGGCTTTTCTGTATTCCTCGTTTCCGGGATCCATATAGCACGCGGTCTCGATATGGCGGCGCGCGTCGAAGTACGCTCCGCGTCTGAGCATGATGCAGCCCTTCAGGTAGTTCCATTCCGCACCGCGCTCGTTTACCGATATCGAATCGAGGATAAGCTCCGCATTTGCGTAGCTTCCCGCCGCGATCAGGCGGCGCGCTTCGGCAAGTCCGCCCGAATAACCGCCGGATGACGAGAACGAGGACGACTGTCCGGAATATGACTGCCCCGTCTCGCGCATCTTCTTCACCGCGTCGTAAGCCTCGTTGACTTCCTTCATCTTCTCTTCGGCAAGGTCTGCGAGATCGCTTCCGTTGTAGTTGTCCGGGTGGTACTTTCGCGCAAGAGCGCGGTACGCTTTCTTTATTTCATCGTCGGACGCGTCGGGAGGCACTCCGAGCACCTTATATGGATCCTTCATAGAACGAGTCCTTTCACTGTTTCGTGTCTGCTGCCGCGGTCGGCGGCGGCACAAGTCCGAGTACTTGCCTCAGCTCGCCCGGAATGCCGAGCAGGATTATATTTTCGATTATGCCGCGAAGCTCCGGGCAGGCGGAGAAATCCGCAAGAGCCGCGGCGGCGTTCAGATCGCGGATGATATATGAAGCCGAGCAGAGCACGTCCTCGGCAGCCGGACGCTTAAGCACACCGCGCACTCTGCGGTGTCCGCGAAGGTCGTATACCTCGCGGCGCTCGCAGATATCACTGCCGAGAGATGCCGCAAACGGATTGTAGCTCCCGTTCGCAATATCGCGGAATGCATCGTCGGCGGCATCCGTGATGTACACGATACGTCCGAGAGAACGCCCGACCGACGCTGCCACGCGGTGCGTGTCGCCTTCAAGCCCGAACGACATAACGTCCGAGAGAAGATCGCCGAACACCGCGGAAACCGTATCGACGGATTTTTCTCCGGCAAGCTCGTATTCACGGAGCCTTGCAAGGTGAGCACACACAAAGTCCGCAAGATCGGGGAGGCTTTTTTCCGAGCGGCGGCGCAGAGTTCGGCATGCGGCAAGCTCAAGCCTTGCCGCCGCGCGCCTGACAGCGCGTTCGTCTGCGATATCATCGCGGATCTTGCCCGCCGTAAGTATCGCCGATGCGTATGAGGCATACGAAAGCGCGCCGTTCATCCCGACGGACGGGCGCTTCTTCACCGGATGAACGGGGCACCGGCGGAGGGAAAGTTTCGTTCTTGCACCTTCAAAAACCTGCCTCATCATTGCGAGAAAAACGAGATCGTAGTTCAGGGAGAATCGGGACAACTGCCCGGTAGTTCTGCCCATCGCGCGGCAAAGCCCGCAGTAATACGCCTTGTAGAGCTCATGCTCGCGCACGCGCAGTTCCCCGTAGGCGGGTTTTACATAACCGAACAATCCTCCCCCTCCCTCCGTTTTATATTTATAAATATAATAAACCGAAGAGCGCACTATTACAATAAACTTTCTGTAAATATTTTAAATCGACGGAAATGCAGCAAAAAATTCTGTTGTGCACTTTCTCTGCCTGCGCGGGTGTCTGCGCGACCGGATGCGGGGAAGCGATTCTCCGCGGTCACGCAGCAAGCAAGCGAAGACGCGGCACGCGGACGAAGCGATTCTACGCGCTCAAGCGTGCAGACAAAATATCCTCCGCGGTGCCCGCCGACGGGCGGTCACCTATGCAATATCCGAACGGGCGGTCGTCCATGCACAGCAGGCGCGCGGTGCGCTTTGATGCAGTACCGTGCGGTAAGACGTGATACATCCGCCGTTCGCCGCGCACCGGAAAACGCAGCAGGATCCGAATACCGAGGGCAAATCTCCCCTCCGCCGTGAATTCACCCGTACTTCACCGCTTTCACGGCAAGCGGCCTTGAAGCCGGATATCCCGCCTTCGTGAAATCTCCATTTCCGTCCGATCCGCTTTTTTCGCACGATTTCAAATTATTTTCGGAAAAGGTATTGACAAAGTGCCGAAAACATGGTATCATATTCGAGCGTTTAAGATATGCGGGTGTAGTTCAGTGGTAGAACACCAGCCTTCCAAGCTGGTCACGTGGGTTCGATTCCCATCACCCGCTCCACTTTTTGAAGAGCGAACGCGATGTTCAGCAGCATCGCACACGCAAAAGAATGTGCGGCATTTCCTTTCGGGAATGCCGGAATTTTTACCGACACGGGATTTTATGTACCTTTAGCTCAGTCGGATAGAGCAACTGCCTTCTAAGCAGTAGGTCGAGGGTTCGAATCCCCCAAGGTACGCCAAATGCGATACGGCAGTGACGGACGGCGGTTCTTCCGCGGTCCGTCGGTCGGACGCACATCACACATGGTTTTGCGAGAACGCACTTCAAAAAAGAAAAACAAAATCATACGGTGGGCGTAGCTCAGTTGGTTAGAGCGCCAGGTTGTGGCCCTGGAGGCCGTGGGTTCGAATCCCATCGCTCACCCCATTAGAAAGCACCTCTTTTGTCATGCAGACAAAAGAGGTTGTTTTCAATGATATCCGTTCCTGTCGGAACGGGTGGTATATCTTCGATATGATATCGCACTTTCGTCCGATGATATATGCCTGCGGCATATGAAGAAACGGATATTATATCATGCTTGCTGCGCAAGCATATCATACGGCTTTCCGTATATCATATCGCGATAGCGATATATCATTGGAAATCGCAGCATTTTATGATATAATACGCAAGAAAGAAGGTGCTTTTATGTCTGTAAACATATTACTCGACTTATCTTTCGATTTTGCGGTTGCAGTTGTTAATCTCGTTGATAGCGTAACTGCCCTCAAAAGTTCATATATGACCGATCAGCTTGTAAGAGCAGGTACTTCCGTAGGCGCGAATATACACGAAGCGCAGTACGCGCAGAGCAAGAAAGATTTTATCGCAAAGTTGGAAATTGCATTGAAAGAGTCCAACGAGACAAGTTATTGGTTGAAGCTGATGCATGAAACAAAAAGAATTGATCTTACTGCATATCAATATACCGAAAAACTGCGGGCAATATTCGCACACTGCTGATTGCTTCCTGCAAAACGGCAAAGAAGAACTCACAATGAATCGCGTAATAGTGATCGGATGCCCCGGAAGCGGCAAGACAACCTTTTCGAAAAAACTAAATAAAATAACGGGTCTGCCGTTATATCACCTCGATGCCATCTGGCATAAGCCCGATAAAACGCATATTCCGAGAGAAGAATTTGACCAAAGAATATCGGAAATATTTGCAACTGACGAGTGGATAATTGACGGCAATTACGGAAGAACGGTTGAAATACGGCTCAAAGAATGCGATACGGTCTTTCTCTTCGATCTGCCAACTGAGGTCTGTTTACAGGGAGCTCGCGAACGGCTTGGAAAAGGCCTTTATGATATGCCGTGGATAGAAAAAGAATTGGATCCGGAATTTGAGGGGTTTATCATAGATTTTGCCGATAATTCTTTGCCGGGACTATATGAATTGATTGAAAAATACAATGCGAAAAAACAAGTCATAATTTTCAAAAGTCGAAAAGAAGCCGATGATTTTTTGAACAAAATATAATGCTGCCCGTTACATAGTAAAAGCATATTTTATTCGGAGTATTTTTACGTTCTTTTGCCTTATTTCTGCTCTGTTTAGGCAGTCTTTCGCATTAATTCGCAGGTGCTTTTCGATTATATTCGCCTTTCGTCGGGCGATACCGATGCGCAGCGGGCAAATACCGTGCGTGACCGCGTGCAGTACCGCCGTGGACACTGCAAGCAATGCCGCAGCGCGCGCTGCGACCATTCTCACCGCATCCGAAAACGCCGCCGCACTTGAAGAACGGCATGCATTGCGTCGGGCATGATCCTTCTGCCGATCGCAGCCGGGCTCTGCGTAAAAATCGTAAAGCGCCTTCGGAAACAGAAAAAGCGCACGGATTTCGAAAAGCCGCGCGCCGAAGTTCGTATTCGCGTCAAATCTAAGGCAGCCGTGCGGGAGGAAATCTCCCGCACGGCTGCCCGTTTTTTATTTCTTTAAGCTTTGCTCTTTCCGGTGAATTTTCCCCATGCCGCCGATATCGCAAGACTGAGCACCGCTCCCGCAAGAGCCGTGACCGCCCATATTCCGGCGATATAGCTCCAGCTCTTATCGTTCGTCAGCAGCGCAATGCCGTAGGTCGAGACCGCGCTCCCGACGTATGTGCACGAATTGAGAAGTCCCGATATGAACGAAACCTTGCCGTACTTCACGAAAAACACCGGTGCGAGGCAGGTAAGGAGGTAGTTGATTCCGTACATGCATCCCGTGGTGAGCGCAAGTGCGACGATCGACGCGGGCGCGCTCTTTCCGCCAAGCAGAGCGAGCAGCGTCGAGCTGAGCGCCGCAAGCACGAATATGATACCGGAATTCAGCATGATGTTGCCGACGAATCTGCGGTTCACGAAGGAGGTCAGCTGACTGCATATGATGCTGAATACCGGAAGCAGTATGCCCGAGAGGATCGAGATCTCGCTCTTCAGGTTGAACGTCTCGGATACATATGTAGGCATCCATGTGGTTATTCCGTCGCGCAGGCTTCCGTGAATGACTATGGCGATCATGACGAGCGCGATAAGCACCGCGGTGCGCCCGGTCATCTTTTCGTATTTGCGGTCGCCGCATCCGCGCAGAACGCTGATATCCTCAAGCTTTCCGTTCACTCTCGGGAAAAGGATCATCCATGCGGCGCTCATAAGAAGTGCTGCGGTCGATGCGAAGAAGAACACCGCTTTCCATCCCATCGAATGTATGATAAGCGGAGACACAAGATAAACGAATATCGTTGCGCCCGAGCTGCCCCACGACGAAACCATGACCGTCGCTTTCTGATAATCCGCGCCTTCGGTTTTCGCAGTCAGTATCTTGACGATCGGCGGCCACATCATCGCCTGCGCGAATCCGTTGATCGTCCAAATTGCAACAGTCGCCGCAGTCGATGCAAACAGAGGCAGGATGAAGTTCATCGCCGCCGTACAGAGAAGTCCGGCGAAGACTATCCTGTGCGGCTTTATGCGGTCTCCGAAGTATCCGCTTACGAGTTGTCCGATGCCGTAGCTGAGCGCGCTTGCAGTAACCGCAAGCGACGCTTCGGTTTTCGATATGCCGCGGCTGTTCACGATCTCTACCAGAACGGCGGAATAGTTTATCCGCGTAAGATAGCTCACAAAATACACGATCATACACAAAACCGCAAGAAGTCTTATGTATCTCTTATTGTCCGTTTTCATAAATATCTCTCTTTCCGAAACAAAGACGAACTTCTCCGCCCTTCCGACAGATGCCGGAGAAAGCTCCCTGCAAAGATTGTTTTCACCGGCATCGGTCGGGCATGCACCTCGCCCGAGGTGCAACTTCACGGCGACACATCCCCCGTGATTTCGGGGACAACGTCACGGACGGCAAGCACGCCGTCCTTCACGGTAAACCGTATATCGTATCCCGCAAAAAGCACGCCGTACAGCCTGTCGGGATCGTCGTGGTACTGCGGACGCGGATCGTGAGCAAGCATGCCGAGCGCACCGCCGCGCTTATCCTCCGGGAGCCTTTCGAGAAGGCTATCCGGAAATTCCACTTCGAGCGAATACGAGCGGACCTCGTCCGCAAAGCCGCACAGCGCCTCCGGATGGCTGTCCGTATACGGAAGGTACGGCTTTATATCGATGATCGGCGTCATATCCATAAGATCGGCACCGGATACGGTGAGCACGGGACCGAGCGTGTCCGAATACTCGACTCTCTCAAGCTTCACCGAGGAAAGTCCGAGCGAATTCGGGCGAAAAGGCGAGCGAGTAGCGAACACGCCGAGTTTTTTGTTTCCTCCGAGGCGCGGCGGACGGACCGTAAGCGAATGCACGCCGTCCGGCACGGCGGAAAAGCGCCATATCAGCCACAGGTGCGAGAACTGCTCGATCCCGCGGACAGCGTCCGGATCTGCGAATCCGGGCTCGAACACGATCCGCGCGCGCAGACCGTCCACGATGCCGCTCTGTCTCGGGATGCCGAACTTGGTCGGAAAATCCGTCCGGATGTGAGCGATCGCGCCGATCGAATATTCTTCTGACATTTCATCTCCGATCCTTTCGCCGAAATTCCCCTTAAACCGCGCGGGGGACACGAAATTCGGGGAGCGGTGCGTTTTACGGAGAAAAGCACAGCCCCGGTCGCTTATTTTTCGGCGAAAACTTTGTTCAGTATGACTGTCACGGCGATTATCACTCCGATTATCACGAATATCGCCGCCATGCCGAGTCCCATATATCTGAGATTATTTATAAAATTAACAGGTGAAAAATCCATGTTTGATCCTCCGTCCGTTCAGGCGCCGAAAAATTTCAGTATCAGTCCGCCGGCGATAACCGACGCGATCTGTCCCGAAACATTTACGCCTATCGAGTGCATGAGCAGGAAGTTCTGCGGATCCTCCGCAAGCCCCATCTTGTGGACGATGCGTCCCGACATCGGGAATGCGGATATCCCCGCCGCACCGATCATCGGATTTACCTTTTTGCGGAGGAAGAGGTTAAGGAATTTCGCAAACAGCACGCCGCCCGCGGTATCGAAAATAAACGCGACAAGCCCGAGGGCGAGTATGAGCAGCGTTTCGGGTCGTAAGAAGCTCTCCGCCTTCATCTGCGACGCTATCGTGATGCCGAGGAAGATCGTGACGAGGTTTGCAAGCACCTTCTGCGCGGTCTCGGAAAGAGAATTGAGCACGCCGCATTCGCGGATCAGATTTCCGAACATCAGGAATCCGATGAGCGACGAGGAGGCGGGCACGACAGCCGCAACGACTACGGTTATGACGATCGGGAAAAGTATTCTTGTACGCTTTGAAACGGTCTTCTGCTCATACGGCATACGGATGAGACGCTCTTTTTTCGTGGTCAGAAGCCTGATTATCGGCGGCTGAATTATCGGGACGAGCGCCATGTACGAATACGCCGCGACCATGATCGCGCCGAGATATTTAGAATTCAGCGCCTGCGCAACGACTATCGAGGTGGGACCGTCCGCCGCACCGATCACGGCGACGGAGGCCGCATCGTTTATATCGAAGAACATCGACGAGGTGCAGAGGGTGAAGAAAATGCCGAACTGTGCCGCCGCGCCGAAAAGCATGAGCTTCGGATTCGAAAGCAGCGGTCCGAAATCTATCATCGCACCGATGCCGATGAACAGGATCAGCGGAAACAGCTCGTTCGCAATGCCCGCGTCGAACAGCGTCAGCAGCGGTCCGCGGTGGGTGATCCCGCCGATCACGGTTTCGAGGGCGGCATCGGCGTTCGGGATATTTACAAGTATCGTCCCGAAGCCGAGCGGAAGAAGAAGCGTAGGCTCCATCTCCTTCTTTATTGCGAGGAAGATGAGAAGCGCGCCTATCAGGATCATCACGCCCTGCTGCCATGTGAATTCAAGCAGATTTTCATATATTATACTCATAAACGCTCCTTTTAAAAAAGAAACCGACTTTCACCGTCGGCATTCCGCTTTCTTTGTATCGCCCGAGCGCAAAACGTAAGACATCCGCCCCGTTCACGCCGATGTTTTGTTCATTTCAACCGAAGTTTGCACAAAAAATGAACACAAATACACTGTGCGAATGCACGACCCGATCATTTTACCACGTCTCCGTGTAAAATGCAAGTAAAATATGCGTTTTCGTGTTCATTTCATAAATTATTTACTTGATTTCCCCGACCGATTTTATACGCTTTTTTAATTACGCCGTCAAAGCTGCGCACATCCGCCCGCGGGGACGCAAACCGTATTTCCGTTTGCAAAGATCCAGACATCGAGCGCAGAGGGATTTCTCACCCACGTCCGTTCGAGGTTGAAATCGAGGGATCCGAACGCTTTCGCGTATCTGCAGTATCCGATGAACGTGCAGTACCAGATATCGTTCCGTCCGCCGAGTGTGCGCGCGATATCCTCCATCCTGCCCCAATCTTCCCTGTGTTCAAACTCATACGAATGTGCGAACACCGTAAAGAGCTTCGCTTCGACACCGGGGAAATATATCCCCGTCTCCGGCTCCGCCGAGATGAACCTTTCGCACAGCTCCGGCACTTCATCCTCCGCGTAGTGGCAGCTCGGTCTCCACGCCGTCATATCGCGCGGCAGATCGAATCCGTGTGCGGAGCCCGCGGTGCGCGCGTATTCGAATCCCGCGCTCCGCACAAGCCCGGCAATCCTTTCGTCGTATGCGCCCTGCGGATACGCAAAGCCGCGCACGCTCTCCCCCGTCAGCTCCTCGAGCGCGGCGCGGTCGCGCATGATCTCCCAGAGCACGCCCTCGTCGTCAAGCTTCGAAAGATCGGCGTGAAGATATCCGTGGCAGGCAAGCTCCATGCCGCTCTCCGCGAACACGCGCCCGATTGCGGCGCGGCTCATTCTTCTCTGACACCAATCCGCCGCGGGAAAAACCGCGCGGTCGAGCGTCGAGAAATCGAAGCTGTCGTCCGGCGGGAGCAGTCCCATGTTCAGATTGAACGTGGCGAGCAGTCCGTTTTCCGCAAGCAGACCGACAAGACGCTCATCCTGCTCGCTTCCGTCGTCGAAGGTGAAGGAGAGCGCCTTGCTCAGTCCTCCGGGAAATCTCATAAATACATGACTGTGCTTCATCTCGTTTTCCCTCCCCGACTGTGCCGTCGGTCATTTGTCAGATGTCATTTTCGACATGCTGCGCTGCGACATGACAAGTCCGTAGTATATCCCTTTTTTGCGGAGCAGCTCCTCGTGCGTGCCGGTCTCGGCGATCTTTCCGTCGTCGAGCACGATCAGCCTCGTCGCGTTGCGGAGCGTCGAAAGGCGGTGCGCGATCGCAAGAGTCGTTCTGTCCTTTATCAGCTTCTGCAGGGCATCCTGTATCTGACGCTCCGTCTCCGTATCAAGGGACGCCGTCGCCTCGTCGAGTATCAGTATCCGCGGATTGCGCAGCAGCGCACGGGCGATCGACACCCTCTGCCGCTCGCCGCCGGACAGCGTGCAGCCCTTCTCCCCGACCTTCGTATTGTATGCGTCGGGAAGCTTCATTATAAACTCATGCGCGCCCGATATCTTCGCCGCGGCGATTATCTCGTCGCGCGACGCATCCGGCTTCGCATACGCGATATTGTCGTAGACCGATCCGGCGAAGAGAAACGTCTCCTGAAGAACGACGCCAATCTGAGAACGCAGCGACTGCTGCGACAGATCGCGTATGTCCGTGCCGTCGATCTTGATCGAGCCGCCCGTCACGTCGTAGATGCGCATGAGAAGATTTATCAGCGTCGTTTTTCCGACGCCGGATTTTCCGACAATGCCGATCATCTCTCCCGGCTCGATGTGAAGATCGATCCCGCGGAGAACCTCGGACGCTTTGTCGTATCCGAAGGACACGTCCTCGAAATCGACCGTTCCGCGTATCTTCATCTCCAGCGCGTCCGTGCGGTCGGGAACGTCGATCTTTTCGTCGATGATCTCGAACACCTTCGCGGTAGAGGTCATGAACTGCACGATACGCCGCGGAAGCGCCGCGATCCAGCGGAGCGGTCCGTAGATCATGCTGACATACGCGGAGAACTGCGACATTTCGCCGAGCGTCATCGTTCCGCCGAGTATGCGGTTTCCGACATAAAAGAGAAGAAAGAATTCACCGATCCCCATGAGAAAGCGAAGCCACGGCCACACTCTCGACCAGAGAAGCTCCCCTTTCAGGGATATATCGCGGTACTGAGCCGACGCGCTTCTGTAGCGCACCGCCTCCCTCTCCTCCGTACCGTATGCCTTGACCACGCGGATACCCGAAAAGATATCGTGAAGCACCGCATCCGCCTTTGAATATGTATGCCACGATTTGTCCCATAGGCGCCGGATTGACGACCAAAACAGTGCGCATGCCGCCACTACGAGCGGCGCGGGGCAGATTATCATCAGCGCGAGCCGCCAATCGCAGAAGAAAAGCATGACTCCGACCGCGATGAGTATCAGCCCCTGCTCGATGATATCGGGCATCGTGTTCGTAAGAAACTGCTGCATCTGAACGGTATCGTTGTTCACGCGGTTCATAAGCTCGCCCGCGGTGCGTTTCGAAATGCGCGCAAGCGACATTTCCTGTATCTTTGCGAATACCGTTTCGCGCAGACTGACTATGACACGGCTGCCCGTATAGACGAGCGCGCGGTTTCTGAATACGAAAAGAACGTTCGACACGAGCTTTACAACGGCGATCGACGAAACGACGGCGGCAAACTGCCACAGGACGACGCTGCCGGGATCGGGTGCTTTTATGAAATCGTCAACGATAATGCGGTTGATCTGGGGGATCAGCATATCGACCGCGGTTATAACGAAGAAAAGAATCACTGAAAGCGCCATATGCCGTTTGTACGGCGCGGCGACGGTGAAAAGACGGCGTATCATCTTGAGTTTGTCGGCGCAGTACGGGCACGACGTCGATCCCGGAGGGAGCGGACGCCCGCATTTCTCGCAGGTCTTGGCGGTATCGGCGGCAAGCTCCGCGCGGAATTCTCCGGTTCTCGCGTAAAGGTCGGTCTGCTTCATCGCCGCGCCGAGCTCTTCGGTATGTGAGGAGTCCGCGCGGCAGATGAGCGTATCCGAGCCGCCGAGCGTACATTCCGCGCTCACGCTTCCCACTCCCGGGATCACACGGAAGCTGTCGGCAGCCGAAAGGGTGATATTCTTTACTCTTTCGCCGTCGATATATACCGAAAGCTCCTTCGAGCCGAGCACGCATATGCCGTTCACCTCGGACAGCACGCCGCCCGGAGCGGCGCGGTCGGGCAGATTGAACGAAAATGCGGTAAGTATATCCCCTTCCGGAAGAACACCTCCCGCCGCCTTCAGCGCACGCAGACATTTGTCCCGCGCGGCGGCATGTGCGGCAATCTCCTCCGCGGTATGGTTTCCGTTATTGTTTTCCGTAATTATCACTTCCTTTCCGCTTTGCGCCGCGGCGCATTACAGGTACATCTCGATCCTGCGCAAGCTCTGCGTGTCAAGATGTCCGACGTCGGGGATCTCGTACCGGTTTCCGTCAACGTCGATTATGCAGACGCGGTCTCCGCCGTCTGCGTTCGGTGTCTTGATTATGCTGCGGAAGGTGTCGCGGAGCGTGAAATCCTTCTCGCCGAACTCGCACTCGGTCTTCCAATACGAAAAGCCGTAGCGCTCCTTCACCGACATTATCCGCTTTATTACGGGGGTGTAGTATTTCACCTCAAGTTCCCGCTCGAGAAGCGCTCTCTGATCTCCGGAGAAATCCCCGAGAGAGCGTATCATGCCGATCTCCTTCCGGTCGCGGTCGAGCACCGATATGTATTCGCTCTTCATGTCGAACGGAAACGCTCTTGCGAGAAATATTCTTTCCGCGATTATGTGCGTTCTTCCGTCGGGCAGCTTCTCCGTGCGGCGGGCGGGCGCTTTTTCCGCGCGGTCTTTCTCTTCTCCGTCCTTTGCCGCACCTTTCGCGTCCGATTCGTCCTTCTTTTCTCCGCGCTCCCCGTTCGGCGCGTCCGACGCGCTCTTTTCATCCTCCGTTCCGTCGTCCGCGATCTCAACGACGGCGTCGATTCCGATGAATCCGTTTTTCTCAGTGATCCGGCAGTTGTCCCCGCCGAGATATACTATCCTTGCAATATCGCCGAAAACGGACTGCGTCCGGACGATATTGTCCCTGTTCTGTTCATCCATAAAATATACCCGCGCTTTCGTTTTGCGAAAGCTTCCTTTCTCGGTGAGATCGGGCGCGCTTTCCTTACCGCTCCGCCGCGCGCAGGCGGCGGAGAAAAAGCGCTCTCCCGTTTTCGGGTGAAAAATCCCGCTATGCCTCGATGCCGATATTCCTGAGCGCCTGAGCCTGCATCCTGTAAAGGTTGTAGTAAATGCCCTTCTTTGCGATCAGCTCGGCGGGCGTGCCGCTCTCCGGCATCTTTCCGTTCTCGATGACGATCAGCTTATCCGCGCTGCGCAGAGTCGAAAGCCTGTGCGCGATCATTATCGCCGTGCGTCCCTTGATGAGCTTTTCGAGTGCGGTCTGTATGCGGCGCTCCGTCTCCGTATCCATGGCGGCGGTCGCCTCATCGAGTATCAGTATCTTCGGATCGCGCAGTATCGCGCGGGCGATCGAGACCCTCTGGCGCTCGCCTCCCGAAAGATCCTTGTAGCCGAAGCCGATCCTCGTCGAATACGCATCCGGAAGCTTCATTATGAAATCGTGTGCTCCCGCGATCTTCGATGCGGCGATCACCTCTTCGACCGACGCTTCGGGGCGCGCGTACCGTATGTTATCGAGTATCGTTCCCATAAAGAGGAACGTCTCCTGCGACACTATCGATATGTTCTCGCGGAGCACCGAAAACGGAAGATCCTTTATGTTCACGCCGTCGATCAGTATCTCCCCGGCGCTGACGTCGTACAGGCGGATCAGCAGGTTCGCAAGCGTCGATTTTCCCGAGCCGGTGTGACCGACGATGCCGATCACGTTGCCCGCCTCGATGTCGAAGCTGATCCCGTCGATGACCTTTCTGTTCTTGACGTAGGAAAACTCAACGTCCCTGAACGTGACTCTGCCGCGTATCTCGTCGGGCACGACCGGGTGATCGGATTCAACGACGTCCGGCACGGCATCCGCGACCTCGAACAGGCGGACGCAGGCGTTCACGCAGTCGCTGAACCAATACGTTATGTCGATGAAGAAGTACATCGGACCGTAGATCATGTTCATATAAGCGGTGAAGCTGACGAGCATACCGTATGTCATCTTTCCGCGTATGACCATCCATCCGCCGAAGCCGAGCACAAGCACGTTGCCGAGATAGAGGATGAAATCCGCGAACGGAAACGCCGTATTCTCGAAATCGGCGAGCTTCTTTTCGTTCTCGGCGAGGCGTCGCGCCGTTCTGCCGAAGCGCTTTATTTCGTTTTTCTCCCTCGAGAACGCCTTGACCACGCGCATTCCGCCGAGGATATCGCCGAGCGCCGAGTTCATCGAGCGCGAGCTTGAATAACGTTTTGCATGAAGATTGCCGAGACGTTTGAAAACGAATCTGACCGTCACGACGAAAAACGGAAGCGTTACAAGAGATATGAAAGCGAGCAGCGGATTGAAGATGAACATAATGACCGCAAGGACCGCGATCTGCACCACGTTCATGAGGAAGTACGGAACTCCGTCGCAGAAGAACGTGTAGATCGTCTGCGCGTCGCCGTTTACCTGACTCATAAGTCCGCCGGTCTGACGTCCCGTGAAAAATCCGAGGGACAGGCGCTGTATCGCTCCGAATATCGTCTGTCTGAGGTCGTAGGTCATCATTGCGGCGATCTTCGACGTCAGCATACTGTTCACCACATCAAACAGCGCCGAAAACGCGCGCACGCTCACCACGAGGGCTATGACAAGTCCGAGCTGACCGTAGAACGATCCGTCTGCCTCGAGCACCTCGTCGTAGAAGAATGCGGAGCTGATATACGGCGAGATAACGCCGAGCACGCTTATCACGAAAAGACAGGCGAACGAAAGTGCGATCTTCGACTTGTATTTGAAAAGGAACACGGACAGGCGGCGCATCAGCTTTCCCTTGTCCGTACAGTGCGGGCAGATCTTCAATTCGGGATCGGGATAGCGCGCACCGCACTTCGGGCAGAAGAGACGCTCCGCCGAATCCTCCTCGTCAAGCTCGACCCGCTCGCCCTTTTTCACCTTGACGATATACTTTGCGAACATCTCCGCCTGAAACTTTGAAGTGTTAGTAAAGACGGCAATCAGCACCTGCCCCTCCGCCTTCTTTGAGAACGCGGTAAGCCTTCCCGACGAGATAAGCTCCTCGACCGTAAAGTCATCGAGATCGCAGAGATCATACCGCTCAAACGAAAGCACGGTAAACTCCGCATCGATCCTCCTCGCCGTCGGCGAGGTAAGAAGGCGCGTCTCGCGCCGGGTGAGCACGGTGATCCCCGACACGGCAAAAAGCTCCTTCGCAGTGGCGATAAGGAAGCAGTCGCAGTGTGCGCCGTCCTTGTTCATATCGCATTTTGCAAGAAGCTCGGCATCGCCGAAATCCGCGCCGTTCTCCCCGAGTATATCGGTGAGGGCTGTCGGATAGCTGTCAAGTGCGACCATTTCGTATCACTTCCTTCCGTGAAAAAATAAGTGCGGAAAAAGTTTCCCCGTCCCATGACCCCGGTGGAGCTTTTCCGCACGGCAAACCCGATAATTTCCCGCCGCCGGCAGACAGCGGGCGCGATACTGCACGTTTTCCGATGCGCGGTATCATTTTAAGTATAACCGAATTTTTACCTCTTGTAAAGAGTTTTTCGGCAAAAGGTCGTTTTTTGCCGCCAAAAGGTCGCAAAATACTCAAATCATGCGGCACGGCGGCA
>ERZ827108.1341-NODE-1341-length-33425-cov-11.224963_pt1 | contig 33425 bp, 35 predicted proteins | sample MGYA00519921_ERZ827108 | MGnify/ENA primary metagenome ERZ827108 (study PRJEB31778, sample SAMEA3449258) | human gut metagenome | biome: human gut; feature: human-associated habitat; material: faeces | place: United Kingdom | collected 2010/2012 ...
CAGTTTGGTAGAGCGCTGCGTTCGGGACGCAGAGGTCGCAGGTTCAAATCCTGTCACTTCGACTAACCGAAACCTTTATTTACAAGGGTTTCGGTTTTTTTGTGTTTAAGGAAAAAACATCAAAATCCGTTTGGTCACGAATTTAGTCACGAATAATACAACTTTCTATCAACATTGTAAGAAGAACATAACAACTTTTAAGCATCTTTGAATACAATTTCTGACATCTTTTTATCTACTTTTGTTTTTCGCTTCTCATTCGTTCTTGCATAGAGATTTAACGTAGTCTGAATATCCTTATGTCCCACCCATTCTTGAATATCTTTAATATCCATTCCATTATGAACTAAAATACTAACACAAGAAGCTCTTAAACTATGAAGTGTGAGCGAATCATCAAGATTAGGATTCCTTCTTACCACTTTTTTAAACGATTTTGAAAAATAATCAGGTGTGTATAAGTGTCCATCCTCCCATGTAAAAATATAATCAGATGAAATATAATTGTCTCCAAATAGTAGTTTGTTCCGCTGCTGCTCTTTTTGTCGTTCCTTTAATTTTACCAACAGAAAATCAGAAAGAGGATAACTTCTATAACTTGCATCGGTTTTAACTCTGTTTTTGCGAATAGTGGTTTTCACTCTGGCGACAGTATGTTCAATATACAGTCGTCCGTCTTTATGAATAGCAGCCCATTTTAAGCCTAGGATTTCTTCTCGTCTTAAACCAAAATAAAGACCCAGGATAAATGGAAGTTCTAATCGGTGTCCTTTAATCGCTTCAAAAAAAGTTGCAACTTCATCGGTATCAATATAAGCCTTATTTGAATTACCGTTATGCTTATCTTCGACTTTACAAGGAATAGAAATTTCTGCTGCCGGATTTGCTGAGATATATTTTAAGGTTGTTGCTTCATTTAAAACGCTTTTTAGAAGAAAAGCAATATCTTTGATTGTTCTGCTCGAATATCCAACTTTACGTCTTTTTCCAGTTCCATGTTCCGCAGTAAGAAGAAAATTATAAAAATCTTTGATATCCTTCTCTGTTAACTCAGAAAGAAGAACAGGCTGCTGCGAAAAATATGATATGAGAATTTTTAATTTGTATTGATACCCCTCATACGTTGTGAGTTCTAAGGTGGGCTTTTTATCTTCCAACCATGCTGAACAATAATTATGAAAATACAATTCATTGCTTTCGTCTTTATAAGAATCCATTGCTTCTTCCAAGAGAACAGCAGCTTTCTGGTAGTTACGTTTACCCACGCATAAATCTGTATGGATATCCTTAGTGGTGTATTTTTTCCCTTTCTTAAAATTGTCTTCGACAAGGTTGAGCCTTAAAACATAAATGATTTTTCCTTTCCTGTTTTTTTCAATGATTCTGCCAGACTTACATTTTTTCATAAGATTCCTTTCTGCTGCCAGAACCACAGTTATAAATCTAACAAAATTATATCACATTCATCTCAAAATTACCATTAGAATGACTCACTATTTATTGCACAGAGGTATACTAATATCATCAAAGAGAGGAACACAGAACCTCATAAAAATAAAAAACAAATAAAATAAGGGTAGCGACCAAGCGCTAAACGCCAAGAGGCGAAGAAAGGAAAATATTATGTTTATCAATTACGAAATGGCTACAATCGAGATTACAAAGGCAGAAGCAAAAGAAGCAGGTGTTTTCAAATCTGATATGTACAATAATCTTGCAGTAGCCAAAGCAGAAACAGGTTACAAAGTTGTAGTAAAAGAATCCAAGAAAAGAACAGATACAATGAAAGGTCTTACTTACGCTTACATGACACTTTATATTGAAAAGAAAGCAGGTGAGCGTAAAGAAGAACTTATGGCTGAATTTAATGAACTTCGTGGCTGCATTGATGGAAAAAGAAATCCTCTGGCAGAAAAGGCTTCTTATGGTGAAGTCAGAGCTTGGTTCCTTGAGCAGTTCACAGAGATCACAGAATTTAATGAAAAACTTGCTGCAAAGAGAGCAATCCTTCGTGAAGAAAGAGAAATGAAAAAACTTGAAGCTTTATTCGCTTAATATGTCACATTAAAATGACTTACAGTTATTTGCAATTTACTATAATAGAATCATAAAGAACAGAAAACAAAATCCAAAAGAAAGAGGTAATAAACCATGAAATCTCCTATTACAATCGATTTCGTTAATTCAATAATTATTGTAAATGCAGCTTATGCCAAAAAAGCGAGTAATCCGTTCTCTCAGGAATATGAACAGCTTCAAAGAGTTCGTGCTGATTATCCGACTTATGCGGTTATAACAAGGACTATTAAAAAGAATTCTGAAAAAGAATCTTACAAAGGTCTTACCTACGATTATATGAGAGCCTATATTATGAGCCATGAAGAAGGGGAGAACAGGGTAAAAATGGTAATGGAATTTGATGAATTGCTTCTTATTTCTCAGTGTCACAGTAAGGCACACAGATATCCAGTTATTAAAAACTGGTTTCTTGAGAAATATCCGGCAGTTAGAGATTATGGAATGGTTGAGATGCCTGGCTTTAAAATCGTTCCAAAAGAAAGGAAAGAGGAAAATGGCAGCAGCGAGCCAAATGCAGCCTGAAACTTCTCTGTTATTTAGGACAAACGACCTTATTCGATTTTAATAAAAATATTTTGTAATATTAATCTATAAATAAAAACAAAAGGACAATATAAATGATTGGTACAAAATATCTTTCAGAAGCAGTCGATATCAATAACCTTGAAACAGAAAAACTTAATATTATCAAAGCTCCAACAGGTAGTGGCAAGACATACTTTGCACTTCACGAAATCTCTTCACTTTGCCAAAATGCACTCCATCAGGCAGTATATTTGATTGATACAATAAATGGTAAAGAACAGATTCTTCGGAATTACAATGCTACGGAATGCAATAAAGATTGGCTTCGAGACATTGAAGGGGACTATTTGTGGTTTCAAGAGGACAGCCGCGTTGTTATTATGACTTATGCGAAGTTTGGCTTTATTTTGTCGACCAAACCTGAGTTTTATAATTATTTTGATTACATAATTTGCGATGAATTACATAGTCTTATCCGCTTTCAATACTTTTCACAGTTACCTAATTATCATTCTATTGCCAAAGAAGGCTTAGAAAGAGCTGTAACTAACAGTAAAACAACTGTAATTGCGCTTACCGCAACACCTGAGATAGTAAAAAAGGAATTTAACACCGCGATTTATGAATTACCAGTTTCAGAAGATGTACGTCATTACGAAACAACAGAGGTTGTAAGATATACAAATCTTAATGCGCTTGTATCTTCTATCAATGCTACTGATAAAATCGGTATTTGCTATGTAACACGCATTACAGCAATGAAAGAATTAAATGCTCTTGCGGTTAAGCTGGGTTATGCCCCTATTTGTATATGGAGCACTTCAAATCAAGACCATCACATGACGGATGAGCAGCTCGCAGTCAGAAAACAGATACTGGAAGATTTTACTATCCCGGAAAAATATAATCTATTAATCATTAACGCAAGCTGCGGAACAAGTATAAAGATAAAGTCAAGAGTTGATTATATCATTATCAATAGTTCAAATGAAGAAACTCAAATTCAGGTGCGGGGAAGATATACAGGGGACTTAGATATCATTTATCTTCCTGCAATGGCAGATATGATACAAGTCAAAATACCTGATGCGTTTTTAGCAAGACGACTTTTCAGAGAAGACAAAGAGAAACTTTGTAGAATCCTGAATATCCGCAACTCAAGAAATAACCGTCTATGTGGTTGGACAACAATTCGCAGGATACTTATAGATTCAGATTATCAAATATTAGATGCGCGCTTTCAGAACCGACATTATAGTATTATTACCGTTTCTAAAGAAGAATAATGCCAAAATTGTATATATCCTTAAAGAGTACCTACAAAATTGGCAGTTAAAATTAATAAGACAGAAAAGATTAATCTACATGAACAGATTTTTATATATAGTAAAGAATAAAGATTTCCGCAGCAGCAGGAAAAGAAAGGACACAGTATGATGTATGAACATGAAACACTTCAAGATGAACTAGACAGAAGAGACGGTATTCCAGACTATTACGATACAATGTATCTTGACGGATATGACGTTAATCAAATCTGTCGTGCTTTTGATAAAGTCCAAAGAAGGAAGTTCCGTAAAATACGGCAGGAGAAAATGGCGAAACGAGAGCAGCAGGAACTTGAACGTTCTATCAAAGCAGAACTTGAAAAAACTGTCGAGAAGGCACTTGATGAACTTCTGGCAGGATTTAATAAATAAATTGCGGCAAGTCCATTTATGAGATTATAAGACCTCATAAATGGACTTGCCTTTTTTTGCGTTTATTTTCTAGTATTTCCCTTACATCCGTTTTCTGAAATGAAAACACCTCTTAGTGGGAGTTCTGCCCTCGTATAATCAGAAAATCGAATTTTTCCAGAAGAATCCTGAATACCTGCCCCCTATGACGCTTACCTGCTGCCCTTCTGTTCTCTTTAAAGGACTGACCGCACACACTCCCTCTTTTCTATTGGAATATGCTAAAAGGGCTATTCTGCGGTTTCTGGCGTGTCTTCTGCCACGTATTCGACTAAATCCCCTACTTGACAGTTTAAGAGTCTGCAAAGTGTGTCTATGGTCTTCCAAGACACTAATTCGTTATGTCTTATCTGTTGAAGATAAGATTGTCCTATTAACTTCTCTTCTCGTATTCTTGTGGAAGTATAACCATTCTTTTTAAGCTCTGCCATAATATCCATTTTATATCTAAGAGCCATTTTAAAGTCCTCCTTCTCCATTTTATTTAATAATAGCATATTTTTGCACCAGTTTCCAGTGTAAATATTGCACTAATTTCAAGTACTTTATAGCACTATATTTTGGTGCTTTTGTCAATGGACTGCACTAATATGTAGTGCTATAATAAAGACAAGTTAAGAGAGAGGAACAAGTCAAGGATAGACGAAAGTAAGCGAAAGCCGAAACCAAGAATACAAGGTCAGAGTGGAAATGGATAAGGGAGATTGGGATGCACTGAGTAGAACGCTAGATACTTAAATAGCCAACCACCACTTGAACCTCTCACCAATACCAAAAGAAAAGGGGATAACGAATTATGACCAACGAAAAAATCAACGCAACAGTAGAGGAAATCATGGAGTATGAAGCACTTTTGGATGAAGTAAAAGGAATTGTAGACGTATTGAAAGACAACCTTAAAAATGAGATGGCAGAGAGAAAAGTAGAAAGCCTTTCCACAGACCGCTACACAGTCAGATGGACAGAAGTTCTTACTTCCAAGTTCAACTCCAAGGAATTCAAGAAGGTTTACGAAAATCTTTATACCGCGTTTCTTCGTCAGACACGCTCAAGACGTTTTTCAATCAGTGCATGAAATTCTTCTCTCTTGGTTCAAAAAATGAGCCAAGAGAGGAAAGTTCCTAAAAGATATATTATAAGAACAGTAAAATCCATTATTTCCGCAGCTTTCCAAAAAGTTGTAGAAAATATGGAACTATTCACTCACAAAATAAGAACTATTAAGGGAGAAACCGCAAATGAAATTCTGTAAAATCCAAGATACATTGAACAGATGCAGCAGCTTTCTTGACGTTGCCTGTATCGCACTTGACAATGAACACTTCTTTCCAGAAGGAAACACAGTTAGTTTACTCTTGGAAGATGTAAATAATCGTATCAATAGTTGTATTGAAGAACTGGAAAAGATGAAGGGAACTGATAAAAAATGAATAAGCGAACAAAAGCTCTTACTACAGAACAGTACAAGGAAATCATTCAGACCATGAGGGAAGGATTTTGCGGCTGTCGTCCTAATGAACGAATTGCAACCGCCCTTGTCTTGGAAGGAAACCTCGGACTTAGAATATCAGATATTCTGAGTCTGCGGCTCTCCGATATTGTGAGGGACGGGGACAGATACAGATTGGAGATAACGGAACAGAAAACAAAAAAGAAACGAGTTTTTACAGTTCCCCTTGTTATTCAGCAGTATATTGAAAATTATTGTCTGAGAAATGGGATTGGAAAAAATGAAAAGATTTTTGATTTGACCGAACGTGCAATCAATAAACAACTTGCGCTTGTCTGTGATTACCTCGGATTTGAGGGAATCGGAACCCACTCTTTCAGAAAGTGGTATGCAACGGAAATCTATAAAAATAACGGTTATGATATAACCTTAGTCCAACGGCTGCTGCAACATAGTTCTGCTGCCATTACACAGCGTTATATTGGGATTGAGCCGCAACGGATTGAAGAAGCCATTGAGGGACACGCAAAGCTATTATAGGCATGAAAAAGGAGTGGATTTGCATCCACTCCTTTCTAGTACGCTAATTATTTTACCTATACTGTTCTGCTGCCGACTGAGCTGCTACTCCAAATTGATAGTTATCGTAACAATTTAAACACATATTTGTATGTCGAATGCTTTTTTTGTTTTCATCATCAGTAAATGAACGACCGCAATACTTACATCTTGATGAATTTTTAGATGAACTACTGGACGCCCTCTCGATAGGTGGTTGACGTACAGCCTTTCCATTAAGAGTCACCGTAGTATGTAGTAACCAATTGTCATCGCCCTCACTTTTGATAGTTGTTAAACCATTACTAGCATGATAGACAGCATACTCAATAGCCTTCTCAAAAAGAACTAATTGGTCATAATCATATATTACTTGGTCATAATCATATTCTTCATTATTACCATCATCAAATATTAGTGCATTATTATTATCACATTCACAATCAATAATAGCATCTAAACTGTAGTCAATAACCCACTTTTTAATGCCAGTTACCTGAACGGTTACTTTTGATAAATTATAGTCCTGAGAAATGTTATCCATTTCTTTTTCTAATAAATTCTTGTATTCTTTCTTTGCCTTACTTTTTTTAACATTTGACATAGCAAAGAAAGCTACACAAATACAAACAATAGCAATAAGAATCCCCAAGATTATCTTTGTAGACTTCGACATTTTTTTATTTTCTTCCATGATATTTTTCCTCTATTTCTCCTGTAATCTCTTGTAGTCCAGACCAATTTCACATATATTTCGCACCGCATCAATGAATGTAGTCAATCCTTGTTTCTTCTTATATTCAAGGATTCCTTGAACTATCTTTTGGTCTCTGTTACTTTCTGTAAACGTTACCTTTCTCTGCATCTTACCCCACGCCTTTCTTTTTTTTGTATTCTAAATGTATTACAACTATATATCTAATTGTAGCATATTTAAAAACATACCGTCAATCTATAATGATTACAAAATGAGAGGTGGATTGACATGATGAATAAACCTTTAAAGCTCAAAAAAAGAGGGGAAGACGGTAGCAAGGTTATCACCGTTCGTATTAAAGAGGACACTCTTTCTGCATTAGACCAACTTGCCGCAGAAACCAACTATTCCAGAAATGAATTAATCAATGTTATTCTGAAATATGGCGTTGAAAACATCGAGATTGAATGAGAGTGGGATTCCACTCTTTTTTCTTTGCTTTTGGAATGATAGAATAAAAGAAAAATGTTTGGGGTTATACTTATGAGAAAAGAATTTGCCGAAGACGAACCGAAAAAGTCAACCAGAGGAAAGAAAAATAACCAGAAGATGAAACCTTTCCTTGTATATCAATATCTTATGAGACATACAGATGAAAATCATGTTATCAGAGCAGATGATATTTGTCTTGCTATGACTGAGACTTATGGTATAGACGCAGAACGTAGAGGAATTTACAGAGATATTGATGAAATCAATAAAGCGATTCTTGCTTTTGAAGAAGAGATTTCCATTGAAGAAGCTGCTGAATGGATTGAAGAAGACGAAAGTCTGAAAAATATTATTTTCGATAAGCACCAAAAGGGGTTCTGTATGCAGCAGCGGCACTATGATTATACAGACATTCAGCTTTTGGTTGAAAGCATTTATGCGTCAAAATATTTATCAGAGCCGCAGGCGGAACGTTTGATAAAGATATTATGTGAGTTTGTCAGTGAGTTCCAAGAGAAAAAAATCCGTCATAATGCAATCCTGACCGACAGAGTAAAGACAAACAATTCAGGTGTTTTAAATAATATTGAAAAAATAGATACTGCAATGAGCATGGAAGATAAGCACACTCCTGAAAAAATCAGCTTTAAATATTTGAAATATTCCATTAGCAATCTGAATCAGCAGGTGGAACGGCGGCATGGCAGCAGGTACGAAGTCAGCCCCTATGCACTTCTTATCAATGATGGCAACTATTACCTTTTGGCTTATAACGATTATGTAAAGGACTTGCGGACGTATCGTGTTGACAGAATGAAAGATGTAAAATTACTTGGTGTTGAACGAGAGGGGAAAGAAGCCTTTAATAAAATTAACCTCAAAAATTATACACAGCGAGTTTTTTCTATGTTCGGTGGAGAGCAGCAGGTAATCACAATTCAGTTTATCAATCCTCTGTTGGACACAGTTGTTGACAGGTTTGGAAAGAAAGGAATGCTTTATAACATCGTAGATGATAGACATTTCAGCATTACTGCGCCTGTTGAAATCAGTGACCAGTTTTATGGTTGGGTTCTTGGTTTTGGAAAGAAAGCGAAGATTCTAAAGCCACAGAAGGTAGTTGATGGATTTACAGAGTACTTGGATAAGGTCAGAAAGATGTATGAGAGTTGATTAAAAGATGCTACGAAGTTGATTGATTGTTGCCTGAAATATGTTTGAAAGATTTATAATTTGTGGTTCTGGCAGACTTGATTTTAGTCACGAATTTGGTCACGAATTTCTTCGTTTTTATTACTTTTGGAGTGCTTTTTGCGGTTTTTATAAGGAAAAATACCATCGAAGTATGTATTATTTAGGGTATTTCTTATAAATCACCCCCGAAGTGTGGCTCAGTTTGGTAGAGCGCTGCGTTCGGGACGCAGAGGTCGCAGGTTCAAATCCTGTCACTTCGACTAACGATGAAGGAACTCCTTATTTTAAGGAGTTCCTTTTTACGTTGTCATAGAAAAACAAGAAATTCTCTCTCAAATCTTTATGTCGAAATTTGCGATGAAAAACAATTGCCAAAATAAAAAATGCTAAGTATAATATAGTAAAAGAGAAGAAGCAATTCAACTCTAAAAAGCTGGTGAGTCTCCACCACTAAGAGAGAACCTAAAAAGTCTGGGGCGAGCAATCGCCCCATCTTTTTATAGTAAATACCGAAAAAATACCACCAGCGTATTCACTGATTATCTATGGAGAAAAATGAAATTCTATCATATTGCAGATGAATATATTACATACTTGAGGAAATACGATACGAGAGTTGCTGAGAATAAGCGAGAAAGTCGTCCGTATGTGGGTATTGTCGTTCAAATTGGAGATATAAATTACTATGTGCCGTTTACATCGCCTAAAGTCAAACATTTAAAGATGAAAAACGGCAAAGATTTCCGAAAAATCGGTAGTGGTACATATGGAGCAATTAATTTTAACAATATGATTCCAGTTCCAGACCATGCGCTGATACTTATAGATATAGCGAATGAATCAGATGAGAAATATAAGCGACTGTTGCAAAATCAATATAAAGCGATTCAGGCAGATTCTGCTGCGATTATTAGAACTGCACAGAAATTAAGAAATCTGATTCTTACAGAAAACACCAATCTATCAGAGTTTGATAAGAAAATAAAAGAACGATGCCAAAAATCTAAAGTAATCGATGGTTCCGACATCGGAAATAGGTTATTCTCATAAATCGATGCTGGTAATCTAATGGAAGTGGCATATCAGACATCGAGAAACGAATCAGTCACCTGATCCGATGTCAGCGGATTATTATCCAGGCTTCAATGAATAATTGTGCGAATAACTTGCACGGTTGGCATGATCTTAAGTATAAGGAAAGCCCACAGCATTAGCCATGAGCTTTGTCTACAGTTTGAGAGGGCGAGTCATCGCCCTCTCAATTTTACATCCCCATAACCAGCTCCTCAAAATCCTCCTGGCGCATTGGGCGGTAGTACAGGAAGCCCTGGATTTCGTCGCAGCCTTCTTTTTTGAGGAATTCTGCGATGGTTTCGGTTTCGACGCCTTCGCACACGATCGACTTGTCCATGCGTTTCAGCATATGAAAGATCTCCTCCAGCACGATCTGCGCCTTCTCATTGAGCGAGTCTCCGAGGAATTTACGGTCGATCTTGACTTCGTCGAAGAGCAGGTCTTTCAGCGTATTCAACGAAGAATATCCTGATCCGAAATCATCCATCGAGATCTGGATGCCCTGCCGCTGCAGGCACCGGATCACCTGGTTGACCGCTTCTGGATTGTTCACGTAAGTTGATTCCGTGATCTCAAACGTCAGATGTGAAGGTTTTACCCCATAAGTCTCAAGCAGTGTCTGGATCTTTTCGACAAAAACCTGCGGCTGTTCGAAGTGCACCGGAGATACGTTCAGCGAGATACGGAACGATTCTGGCAGTCGTTCTTCGAATTTTTTGAGCCACGCAAACGCTTTTTCATAGATATAATAATCAAGCTCCACAACAACCCCATTCTGCTCAAACAACGGAATATAAACCGCCGGAGACCAGAGCATTTTGCCATTGCGGATCCAGCGGATCAGGACTTCCGCACTGCATGGAACACCACTCACAGGCTCTACCTTTGGCTGGAAATAAATCTCAAACTCCTCTTTTTCAAGAGCCTGATGGAATGAATGAAGGATCTCAGCCTGCATTTTTTCCTGCTGATCAATTTCATCCGAATAGATGCAGACATGAGAAAGCATTTTTTCTGCGATCCGCCGTGCGACATTCGCACATGAAAGCGTAGACTCCGGAGAAGGTTCCTCCGGCACAAAGCAGATTCCTGAATTTGTCCGAAAGAAGCTGATGTGATACGTATCCAGCACCCTGCGGCTGATCCGTTCGTCCAGCTTCCTGATCTGTTCCGTCAGCGCACCGGTATCCAGCGAGGACGTATCTGCCAGACTCACAAACACATCCGAGAAAAACCTCGCCGTATAGAGCGAAAATGACGCAGCCGCCAGTTCCTCATAGACAATATTCAGAATCTCATTTCCCATAGGATATCCATATTTATCATTAATATAATGAAAGTTTTCAATATCTGTAGAGATCATTGCAATCTGATGTACACTTCCGGCACTCGCCTGGATCTGCCGGATCTTTTCAAAAAGCACCTCGGAGGACACTGTAGGGATCACATTTTCGACCCGCGACACATGCATGTTTCCCTGCTTTGCAGCGAGCTGTTTTTTGCGCGCCTTGTCCTGATACATTTTTTTGTCCGCGGCATTGATCAGATCCTCCATCATGAAATAATGGTTCCGGTAGCTGACCTCATATCCAACCGCATAACTCAGCGGCAGATCTGAATGACTGTTGTACTCCCGAACAAGCTCGCCGAGCCGTACATCCGTTCCGGCAAGCTTTTCCGGTGTAGTCTCTTTCTGGATGATGATAAATTCATCCCCTCCATAACGGGCAAGGAAACTGTGCTCATCGAGGATCCGCGTCAGACAGTAGGTAAATGCCTGGATAAATTCGTCTCCCCTTTCATGCCCGTAAGTGTCATTTACATATTTCAGATTGTTGAGGTCAAACATCATAACACCGATATCAAACGTATCCGGACGGTCATTCAGCTCCTGGATCTTTTTTTCCAGAGATTTCTTGTTATGTACACCTGTGATATCGCGAAACGCATTGACGAGCAGCCGTGAAAGCATCTCCCTTTCGATCAGCGCGAGTACGATCGTAAAAATCAGCAGCACCAGTGATACCTGGATCAGTCGGTGGATTGGCTCATACGAAACCGCCGGGCTGCGCAGCAGTTTCAGAAGATACAGGTCAAAAACCAGCACCGCAAGCAGCAGCCCCAGAACGATCTCGCAGAGATACATTATATCGTAAACAAAAGGCGTGTCAATATCTTTACTTCAAAGTCAGCAAAAAGAACGCTTTTTCGCATCAGGATATGCAGAAAAACAGACAAAATTTTTTTGAGAATCAAAGAATATTATTGACAACAAAACAACTACAGGGATAAAATAAAATCAGTAAAAATATGGGCAAAACAGTCGAAAGACTGCGACGCAAAGCTATAGGGCCTGTAAAATGGCAGCCAGTTGCAGAAATCAAGAAGTACAGGAGCACTATTGGTTTATGCCGTAGTGCTTTTTTGTGTTAGGAAGGATTTGAAAGAAATATGAACAAAAGAGCAACAGCAGTATTGATCGGAATAATGCTTTTTGTTCTGTCAATATGTCCTGTATATGCATCTTCGGATATCTATGCAGAGACACCAGATTACAAAGTTGCATTCTATGCTTTTGACTGCTACAACATGCAGGATGAGAATGGACGGCGTACCGGATACGGATATGAGATGATGCAGGGGATCTCCAAATATCTGCAGTGCACTTTTTCCTATGTGGGATATGACGAAACCGCAGCTGAGTGCATCGATATGCTCCGTGACGGTGAACTGGATATTTACACAGCCGCCAAGAAGACACCGGAGCGGGAAAAGGAATTCGCTTTTTCCACGCATCCCGCGATCACTTCTTCCACCTGCATGAATGTCAAGGTCGGAAATGACAAGATCGTTGCCGGAGATTATTCTACATACAATGGGATCAAAGTCGGACTTCTCCGCAGGCATACTTACAATAATTCTTTTCTGGAATTTACGAAGGAGAAGGGTTTTGACTGCGAGATCGTTTATTATGATACGCCGACAGATCTGACAAATGCCCTGATCGATGATGAGGTAGATGCGCTGGTAGACAGCTACATCCGTATTCCTGAAGACGAGAAAGTGATCGAAAACTTCGGGGAAACGCCTTATTATATCATGGCGCGCAAGGAAGACCAGGATCTGATCGATCAGATCGATTATGTGATCGATACCATGAATGTGGAACTTCCGAACTGGCGTACCGAGCTTTATAACAAATATTATGGTGTGCAGGAGATGAACACCGAGCTTACAGAAGCGGAAGAAACTCTCCTTAAGAAAATGCAGGACGAGGATTATGTGATCCGTGCGGTCATGAGCCCTGACAATAATCCTTATTCCTGGTACGAAAACGGGGAAGCACGTGGTATTGCTGCTGATATTTTTCGGGCAACTGCTGACAAGCTGGGGCTGAAATATGAGATCGTTCCGGTCAGCGATGTGCAGGAGTACAGAGATGCGCTGGAATCAGGTGACATAGATATCTGGATGGATCTTGACGGCTACTACGAAGATGAGGGAGAACACAAATACAAGATCACGAATCCATATCTGACAACAACGGTTTCTGTCCTGCGCTCCAGAAGTGCATCCGAAAAAATCGAGAAACTTGTTATAAGAAACGATAATATTGCAGTCAGGGAGATCATTTCTTCAACCTGGCCAAAGGCAGAGATCATCGAAGCCGGAAGTCTTGCGGAATGCAGGCAAAAAGTCCTGAGCGGTGAGGCAGATGGTGCTCTGATCATGTCTTATGCAGCACAGAAACTTGCAAGAGATGATGTTCAGAACCGGCTCCGTGTAGATATCGTTCCGGGAGCGTCCCTGGATCTGCAGATGGGTGTTCATGCAGATATTGACTGTCATTTCTATGGGATCTGGGAAAAAACACTCACAGATATTTCTCAGAATATTCTTGCAGAAGTCGTTCAGCCTTATCTTGAACAGACGGCAACACCGACAATGATCGCCTATCTGTTTGACCATCCAATATATTTCATTATCTGTTGTATGGGTGTTTTTGTGATCCTGTGTCTGCTCCTTCTGTACAGGCAGTCTGTACAGAGCCGGAAACGCCAGCAAAAGATCTCAGAAGAACTTGAGATCGCGCTCGACAAGGCAAGAGAAGCGACCGAATCCAAGCAGAACTTTTTCTCCAAGATGAGTCATGATATCCGGACACCACTGAATGTAGTCCTTGGAATGGCACAGGTTGCCCGCAAGTACAAACATGACTTGCCGAGACTTGAGACAGCACTGGACAATATTTCCACAGAGGGAAATTATCTTCTTGTCATGATCAATTCCATCCTTGATGTGAATCAGCTGGAGCACGGTGCGGTAGAACTGACGGAGGAGGCTTTTAACCCGGCATACTGTCTGATGGAAAGTGCGGAAGTCCTTCAGCCGCTTGCAGACAAGAAGGAACAGCATCTGACTGTCGACTGTGACCAGATGGACCGAGTGGTCCTCGGAGATGTCAACCGGCTGAAACAGATCATTATCAATATTGTGTCGAATGCGATCAAATATACGGATGCGGGAGGAAGTATTTTTCTTAAGCTGGAATGTCTTCCGGAGCATAAATACCGTTTCAGCTGTGCAGATAACGGAATTGGAATGACAGAGGAATTTGTCCAGCACATCTGTGAAGATTATGCCAGGGCTGAGGACAGCCGTGTTTCCAAAACACAGGGAACCGGACTTGGAATGTCCGTTGTCAGGGGCTTTACGGATCTGATGGGCGGTTCACTTCAGATCCAGAGTGAACTTGGCAAGGGCTCGACATTTATGATAGAATTTGCTTTCCCGGATGCATCAAAAGAGCAGCGTGAGGCGATCCTTCATCCGGTAAACGACGATGAATCAGCACAGGAACAGTTCACTGGCAAAAAGGTTCTTCTCGTTGAGGACAATGTTCTAAATGCCGAGATCGCGATGGAACTTCTGCAGAGCATCGGGCTCAATGTCGACTGGGCTGATAATGGTAAAGTCGGCGTGGAACGTTTTGAGAGTTCCAGACAGGGTGAGTATTTTGTCGTCTTTATGGACGTGCAGATGCCTGTCATGGATGGTGTGGAGGCGACAAGGATGATCCGCCACAGTGACCGCGATAACAACAATATTCCGATCTTTGCGATGACAGCCAATACCTTTGCAAGCGACCGCAAAAACTGCCGCGATGCGGGAATGAACGGATATATCCCGAAACCTGTCAGCATCAAGGACATTACGGATACTTTGAACGGAAGTACACATCAGTTATAATTTTACAGAAATCATGAGGGACGAGCGATCGTCCCTTTTGTGAAGAAAAGAGGAAAAAATGGTTACAGACCTGACAAAGGAACATCCGGATAAAACGTTATGGCGTTTTTTGCTTCCGATGATGTTCAGTGTGGCTTTTCAACAGATATACAATATTGCGGACAGTATGATCGCGGGAAGATTTGCGGGAGAGGATGCGCTGGCTGCGGTTGGGGCGTCTTACCCGATCACTGTTATTTTTATGGCATTTGCTGTGGGAATGAACCTTGGGGCATCTGTGATCGTATCAAGACTGTTTGGAGCGGGTGACCGCAAGGGTGTGAAGCGTGCTGTCACGACGGCTTTTGTCTCATCACTGAGCCTTGCTGTGATTCTGACAGTGTATGGATATTTTTTCTGCCGCAATATGATGGAATGGATCCACACGCCACAGAATATCATGCAGGATGGTGTGCTATATCTTAAGATTTATGTGTTTGGACTGATCTTTCTGATGCTGTACAATGTCTGTACGGGGATTTTTACTGCACTTGGTGATTCCAGGACGCCGCTGTGGTTTCTGCTTGGATCATCGGCAGGAAATATTGTCCTGGATCTTCTGTTTGTGGCGAAACTTCACTGGGGCGTAGCCGGTGTTGCATGGGCGACATTTATTGCACAGGGGATTTCGGCGGTGCTGGCGCTTGTTACATTGCTGGTGAGACTGCAGAAGTTTGCAGGAACGGAAAGAGTGCCGCTGTTTGACAGGAAACTTTTTGTACAGATCCTTGCAATTGCGGTGCCGAGTATTCTGCAGCAGAGTGTTTTGAGTGTGGGTAACCTTTTTGTCCAGGATATCGTAAACAGATATGGGTCAGCAGTCGTTGCAGGATATTCCGGGGCGATCAAACTGAATACATTTGCGATCAATATTTTTATGACGCTTGGTTCCTGCCTTTCGAGTTATACGGCACAGAACATTGGCGCAGGAAAACAGGAGAGGATTCCGATGGGATTTCGGACAGGGCTGAAACTTTCGGAGCTGACAGCACTTCCGTTTGTAGTCCTTTATTTCGGACTCGGCCAGCAGATGATGGGACTTTTCCTGAATGCAGAAAGCTCAGCGGCGATCCATGCAGGTGTGATGTTTCTTCGGATCGTCTCGCCGTGGTATTTCATGATCGTGGTGAAACTTATGACAGATGGGATCATCCGTGGTTCCGGGGCAATGATTTACTTTGTCATCGCGACGATTCCGGACCTGATTCTTCGAATCGGATTTGCACTGATGCTTTCGCCCAGATTTGGAAGTACGGGAATCTGGATGGCGTGGCCGTTCGGGTGGATCGCAGCAACTGTATTGACGATTATTTTCTATCGGAAAGTAAAAAATGGATATGGAATGAGAAATGCCGCTGGTCAGAAATGACTGGCGGTGTTTTTTTGTTTGTGTATTGAGAAATTGTCGGTAGTGTTTCCGGGGATTCTATGGTGGGTCTGAGTGGGAAAATAAAAAAGTACGAAATGGACTACATGAAAAGAAAACTTATGAGAAAGTGAAAAAACGGATCATATGAGATTTTTGAAAAATTCCCCGACATCGCAGTGCAAAATCTGTGAGAGTGCGAGCAGTTCACTGACTTTGATGTTCATACGGTTTGTTTCCAGCTTTGCGTAAGTGCTCTTGGAGATCGGGATCCCCATGAGATTCAGACGGGCGATCACCTGATCCTGTGTGAGCTTGTTCTGATAACGCATCTGCTGAATATTTCCGCCGATGTCCAGGTCCGGTCGTATTTTCTGCATATCGTCTTCCTCATAAATAAATTTCGCAATAAAGAAAGCTCTTATGCATTGATGATATAGACGAATTCTTTTATAATGTTTCGTAATAGGGAAACATTTGTCCTGAAACGGAAAAGACATAACATAAAAAACAATATGTCTGATCCGCAGGAAAAGAAGGAGTAGATATGGGGATAGAAAAGGAATTGTCACAGATGTGTGCAATGATCGAGAGCGGGAAACTTTGTTATGCGGATGCGGTGTATTATCTGAATCTGATGAGAAAAAAATATGGGATCTGGGAGAAAGAGTTTCGGCAGATTTATGATGTGTGGAGCCAGAAGGGGGAACTGAGCGGAGAACTGGATCGGCACAGAGACAGAGCAGAAGATGAAGCAGATGGATTGTATCAGAGAGTTCTGGACGGATTGTATGAGATGGTGGAACTGGGAGAAATAACGCTGGAAATGATGACGGAAAATCTGTGGGAGGATGCTTATGAAACAAAAAAAGATCCATGCAGAGGTTATGTCGGTTTTTATCCGGAGCTGCCGGGCTGCATCGGATATGGGAAAGATAAGGAGATGCTTCGTGAGAATATGAAGGAATCTCTGGAGAAATGGGTCCGCGCGGGATATGAGCAGTGGCGCGAGCGATGGATCATGGGTGGATGTGAGAAACTGGAAGGTCTATTTTGAAATGGGGGTTCATATACATAAGTGATGTAAAAAATCAGGAGGATATACTTTGGCGGAATATCGACGCTTTGTGGCGTATGTATATGAATATCTGAAAGGAAAAAAGGGGAGTAACTGTGGATTCATCAGAGTAGAAGCCTGGGGGAAAGTGTGCAGGATGGAGATCCATCTGCGCTGTCCGGGACTGCTTGCGGGAACGGGATGTGGTGTTTATGGGTTTGTGAGGAAAAAAGGACTGCTTGACGGCAGCAGGATCGGAAACTGCCGGACGGAAGAGGGAAAGATGGACTGTCTGCTGGAAACGGAGACGATGGCTGTCGGGCAAGGGAAGATCCCGCTTGGGGAAATGAATGGTATGGTGCTGATCCTGGAAAGTGGAGGATTCTTTGGCACAGAATGGGATGACCAGCCGATCCGGCCGGAGGACTTCCGGGTGATGCCGGAGGCACAGAAGGAGCCGAAATCTGATGGGGAATCGAAGCGTGTTGGAACGGAAGAAGGAAAGACTGATCGTGGAGGACAGGAGCAGGAAACGGAAGATGCGAAATTGATGGGAAGTCTACACAATAATGTAGAAAATGCTGGCGAGGATGAAAGAGATATAGTGGATGGAAACATAACGGAACAGAGTGCAGGTGAAGGGGCGATGAAATCTCAGGATAAATCGTCGCAGGATATGGACACTTCGCGGCCGGAAATCCATACTCAGTCCATAGAAGGGCAGGAAATTGAAGAATATCCGCGCCCACCGCATGGTCCGGTGCCGGGAGGACCGAATCGTCCACCAGAGTCGCCGCGCCCGCCACATGGTCCGGCGCCGGGAGGATCGAATCGTCCGCCGGAACCACCGCGCCCGCCGCATGGTCCGGTGCCAGTAGGACCGAATCGTCCACCGAAGCCACCGCGCCCACCGCATCAGCCAGGGGCGGGTCATCCGGTACCGCCGCCGATGCCGGGTCCAGGTCGCCCAGTACCACCCCCGCCGCCGCGTCCACCACACATGTCCGGGCAGGCTCGTACATCGAAGCCTATCGGTACCCCATGTGACGCATTTAACGATGGCGAGCTGACCGACTGCCGCAAGATCACCCCGGAAGAACTCTGCTTCCTGGGCCGCCGCGCCTGCATGCTGCGTAACAATCGCTTTTTACAATACGGCTACTATAATTTCGGGCATCTTCTTCTCTGCCGTAATACCTGCGGACAATGGATCCTCGGTGTCCCCGGCGGTTACGACCAGCAGGAACGCTTCATGGCGAATATGTTCGGCTTTTCCTATTTCAAAGAAAGTCCCAACATCCGCATCCAAAAAGGCAAAGGAGGCTACTGGTATCGCCTAATCGATGCCCCGAATCTCAACTCTTGAGATGTTTTCCAGAAGAATTTCCCGGAAATGTTCCAGTTCTTCCAGAGAATAACTGCTGAATCCAGGCTGCAGAACCTCGTCCGAGTCTCTGTAAGCCTGGAGATAATAAGCTTTGGCACCCTTTAACCATACGCTGATCTTATGGAAATCTTCTTCGCTGTGCAGTTCGCGTACAACTGTCGTCCGGAATTCATAATCCAGTTTCCCGTGCAGCAAAAAATCAACCGTTTCTTTTACCGCATCCAGATCGGGCTTCAGAAGCCCGGTCAGGGAAGGGTAATTCTCCGGACAGGCTTTGATATCGACAGCAGCCATCTGGATGAGATCTTTTTCTGCAAGATCTTTCAAAACTTCTGGCTGCGTTCCGTTTGTGTCAAGTTTGACCGGATATCCCATCTCGCGGATTTTAACAATAAAATCTTCAAGGTCTGCACTCAGTGTCGGTTCCCCGCCGGAAATACAGACCCCTTCCAGAATCCCGATCCGCTTTTTGAGAAAACGCAGAACTTCTTCCTCAGAAATCTCCGGCTCCTCGGAAGGATGCAGCACCAGAGAACTGTTCTGGCAGAACGGACAGCGGAAATTGCAGCCGCCAAGAAAGATCGTCGCCGCAACCCGCCCCGGATAATCAAGTAATGTCGTTTTATTTAAACCATGTATATGAGGCATGATTTCCCCTTCTTTCATCATGATATCTGATATTTTATTCTAGTTATTTTTCGTTGCTTTTGCAAGCGGATTTCTTTATACTGGATAGCAGTAACAACCAGACGACCGGAAACCCACCACACAAAAAAGGAGAAAACATGTTGACAGAACAGGAAAAATTCATGAAAGAAGCGATCCGTCAGGCAAAAAAAGCCCGGGCACTGGAAGAAGTTCCGATCGGCTGTGTGATCGTATACGAAGGCAAGATCATCGCAAGAGGATATAACCGCAGAAATACAGACAAGAACACCCTGTCCCACGCAGAACTGAACGCGATCCGTAAAGCAAGCAAAAAACTTGGCGACTGGCGGCTGGAAGGCTGCACGATGTACGTGACACTCGAACCATGCCAGATGTGTGCCGGCGCACTTGTCCAGTCACGGATCGATGAGGTGGTGATCGGAAGCATGAATCCCAAAGCAGGATGTGCGGGCTCAGTCCTGAACCTTCTTGAAGTAGAAGGCTTCAATCACCAGGTAAAAACCACCAGAGGCGTCCTCCAGGAAGAATGCTCCACAATGCTGTCAGACTTCTTCCGCGAACTCCGCGAAAAGAAAAAACAACGCAAAATGCTCGCAAAGCAGGAAGCACAGCAAATGCAGGAGCAGAAAACAGAGGAACAGTAAATCTTGTTTTTTGCAGAAATCGTGTTATGATAATAAACAAAGAGTGATTGCAGAAGCCGTATGCTGAACAGCAATCCGATAAACGAGGAGGAAATGAAAATGACAGTAGAAGCATTAAGAAAAGACATGGTAGCAGCCATGAAAGCAAAGGATAAAACAACCAAGGAAGCAGTATCCGCTCTGATCTCTGCAGCCAAAAAAGCAGCCATCGACGAAGGATGCCGTGATGATATTCCGGAAGCGCTGGTTGACCGCGTGATCCTCAAAGAATTAAAGACAGTTAAAGAACAGCTCGATACCTGCCCGGAAAGCCGTGAGGACCTTCGTGCAGAATACCAGGCAAGATACGATGTAATCGCAAAATACGCACCACAGCAGATGAGCGCAGAAGAGATCAAGACTTATCTGGAAGAGAAATTCGCAGAAGTTCTCGCAACCAAGAACAAAGGCCAGATCATGAAAGCTGTCATGGGCGACCTCAAAGGCAAAGCAGACGGCAAACTCATCAACCAGGTAGTAGCAGAGTTCTGCAAATAAAACACGGAATAAACAGACCGGAAACTGTCAGGTAAGAAATCCTGTAGTTCCCGGTCTTTTTGTATAAAGAAACTTCTGTCTGTAAAAAATAAAAATACTCCGATGCCATCTCTGTCATCGGAGTATGAAAGTTCTTTATTTCCGCGCGCCGCACGTCGAAATGTTCCCATGGACGTTACCTCTACAGTTAACTCGGCCCAGGCACCCTCACGGCACACAAGAGGTTCTGCTTAGTGCTGCTGCATTCCTGCCCTGACACGGTTCACAGAGTCCTGTTGCGTGAGACCCAAACGTCAACGCCACTTATAAAGGGCAGCCCCACAGGAGACAAGCCTCAGATTGGCATCACCCCTGCTGTAGCGGATTGCAGGTACAGGGCACCGCTATCTCCCCGGCTGCGCGGAATTTAAGTATAAACGATTTTTGTATACTTGTCAAGAGGGGGCAAAGTATTATATAATAGAAATCAAATTGCAGATGTTTTTTGATATAGATTTTTAAACGACTGCAAAATCTACTTTGCGTAGAAAACAATACGCAGTGAGGAGGACAATTCTATGATCAAGAGAATCGGAATGTTGACAAGCGGCGGCGACTGCCAGGCTTTAAATGCAACCATGCGAGGTGTTGTAAAGGCTCTGTCCAATACAGTGGACGACCTGGAAGTTTACGGCTTTGACGATGGATATAAAGGACTCATCTACGGCAAATACCGTATGCTGACCGCGAAGGATTTCTCCGGTATCCTGACAAGAGGCGGCACGATCCTCGGTACATCCCGTCAGCCATTCAAACTGATGCGCGTGCCGGATGAGAAGGGCCTTGACAAAGTAGAGGCTATGAAACAGACCTACTACAAACTCTGCCTGGACTGCCTCGTTATCCTTGGAGGAAACGGAACACAGAAAACAGCCAATCTGTTAAGAGAAGAAGGTCTCAACATCATCCATCTTCCGAAGACGATCGATAATGATATCTATGGCACAGATATGACTTTTGGATTCCAGAGTGCAGTAAATATCGCTACCAACGCGATCGACTGCATCCACACAACAGCAACTTCTCATGGCCGCGTATTTATCGTGGAGATCATGGGACACAAGGTTGGAAGCCTGACACTCCATGCCGGAATCGCAGGCGGCGCAGATATCATCCTGATCCCTGAGATCCCATATGATATCAAGAAAGTATGCTCCGCGATCGAGAAACGTAACAAAGAAGGCAAGCGTTTCACGATCCTCGCAGTAGCCGAGGGTGCGATCTCCAAGGAGGACGCAGAACTTCCTAAGAAGAAATACAAAGAAAAACTCGAAGCAAGAGCCAAGAAATACCCGTCAGTTTCCTACGAGATCGCAGATCAGATTAATCAGGTCATCGGAAGCGAAGTACGTGTCACTGTTCCGGGACACATTCAGCGAGGCGGCGAGCCGTGCCCGTATGACCGCGTTCTTTCTACAAGGATCGGTGCAGGTGCAGCAGAGGCCATTCTGGATGAGGAATACGGCATCATGATCGGTATCATCAATGGCAAGATCAAGAGAGTTCCGCTTGCAGAATGCGCTGGCAAACTCAAGATGGTTTCTCCGAAAGACCAGATCGTCAAAGCAGCCAAACAGATCGGTATCAGCTTCGGAGACTGAGACTAAACAATAACTGCCGCCGCGGGAGTTTTCCTGCGGCGGCTTAATGCCCGGGGATATTGACGGGAAACTGCCCGCCCGGGCAGGAAAAGGAGTACAATTATGAGTTATACTGCCCTGTACCGGAAGTTCAGGCCTGATAATTTTGCTGATGTCAAGGGGCAGGACCACATTGTGACAACGCTGACGAATCAGATCAATGCCAACCGCATCGGACACGCATATCTTTTCTGCGGAACGAGAGGTACCGGTAAGACGACTGTAGCGAAGATCCTCGCCAAAGCAGTCAACTGTCAGCATCCGGTCAATGGAAGCCCCTGTAATGAATGCGAGATGTGCAAAGCGATCCAGGCAGGAACTTCGATGAATGTGATCGAGATCGATGCGGCATCCAACAACGGTGTTGACAACATCCGTGAGATCCGGGAGGAAGTAACTTACCGTCCGACGGAGGGCAATTACAAGGTGTACATCATCGATGAGGTGCATATGCTTTCTACGGGAGCTTTTAATGCACTGCTCAAGACTCTGGAGGAGCCGCCGTCTTATGTCATCTTTATTCTGGCGACGACGGAGGCGCACAAGATCCCGATCACGATCCTTTCCAGATGTCAGAGATATGATTTCCACAGGATCTCGATCGACACGATCGCAGCCCGCCTGACAGAACTTCTTAAGGCAGAGGGCGTAGAGGCAGAGGAAAAAGCCGTCCGTTATGTGGCAAAAGCCGGCGACGGTTCCATGCGAGATGCGCTGAGTCTTCTGGATCAGTGTATTGCCTTTTATCTTGGTCAGACGCTCACCTATGACAAAGTCCTGGAAGTCCTGGGAGCCGTGGACACAGAAGTTTTCAGCAAACTTCTGCGAAAAGTCCTCGCAGGAGATGTGACCGCTGCGATCCGTAGCCTGGAGGAACTGATCGTAGGAGGAAGGGAACTGAGCCAGTTTGTAGGAGATTTTACCTGGTACATGCGAAACCTTCTCCTGGTCAAAACTTCCGACAATCCGGAAGAAGCGATCGACGTCTCATCTGAGAACCTCAAACTTCTCAAAGAAGAGAGTGAAATGACGGATATCGATACTCTGATGAGATACATCCGCATCTTTTCGGAACTTTCAAACCAGATCCGTTTCGCAACACAGAAACGAGTTCTGGTGGAGATCGCGCTGATCAAGCTCTGCCGTCCGGCAATGGAGACAAATCTGGATTCTGTCCTTGACCGTATCCGTGTGCTGGAACAGAGGATCGATGAGCGTCCGGTGCAGCAGGTCGTTGTCCAGAGTGCGGGAGCGTCCGTACAGGAAGCAGCCCCGGCCCCGGCAGCACCACCGCAGAAAGCCGCTCCGGAGGATCTGCAAAAGATCGTATCCGGCTGGAAGGTGATCGTCGGTCAGACGACGGCAGCTTTTAAGCAGGCACTTCTGCAGTCGATCCCGAAATACAACGGAGAGACAGGCGAGCCGATACTGTATGTAGAGTTCCAGACACCGCTCGGCAGGCTTTATCCGGATGATTCCGAGGCAAAGCAGGAACTTCAGGCGATCATTGAGAAGCAGCTTGGCAAGAGCGTCGAACTTCATATGCTTGTCGCAGAGGATCATCAGCAGACAAACCTGACACAGATCACGGTGGATCAGGCGATCCGCCAGAACATCCATATGGATGTACAGATAGAGGAAGAGCCAGGCTCATCCCTGGAGGAGTAAAGAATAAAAATTTTAAGTTAATGGAGGATTTACAATCATGGCAAAACGTGGAGGATTCCCGGGCATGGGTATGCCTGGAAACATGAACAACTTAATGAAACAGGCGCAGAAAATGCAGCGTCAGATGGAAGAAAACCAGAAAGCATTAGAAGAAAAAGAATTCACAGCAACCGCAGGCGGCGGAGCAGTAGAAGTAACCATTTCCGGTAAACGTGAAGTGACCAAAGTCAAACTTGACGAAGAAGTAGTAGATCCGGATGACATCGAAATGCTCGAAGACCTGATCGTAGCAGCTACAAACGAAGCTCTGCGCAAAGTCGAAGAAGAATCTACAGCAGTAATGTCCAAACTCACAGGAGGACTTGGTGGCTTAGGCGGAGGACTTCCTTTCTGATGGAATATTACAGCACACACATCAATAAGCTGATCGAGCAGCTGTCCCACCTTCCGGGAATCGGACCGAAATCCGCCCAGCGTCTGGCTTTTCATATCATGAATATGCCGAAGGACCAGGTAGGGCAGCTTACCTCATCCATCACAGAAGCAAGGGCAAAAGTCCGCTACTGCAAAAACTGCTGTACTCTGACCGATCAGGAACTCTGCCCGATCTGTGCAAATCCCAAGAGAGATGCAAGCACGATCATGGTCGTGGAGAACACCAGAGACCTTGCTGCCTATGAAAAAACCGGCAAATACGACGGTGTGTACCATGTACTTCATGGTGCGATCTCTCCGATGCTCGGCATCGGACCGGACGACATCCGTCTCAAGGAACTGATGCAGAGACTGCAGAAAGACGTAAAAGAAGTCATCATTGCGACAAATTCCAGCCTGGAAGGTGAGACAACGGCGATGTACATCAGCAAACTGATCAAACCGACCGGGATCAAAGTCACCAGGATCGCCAGCGGCGTGCCGGTAGGCGGAGATCTGGAATACATTGACGAAGTGACCCTGCTCCGTGCGCTGGAAGGCAGAGTCCAGCTTTGACAGATTTTCAGACAAAAAGCAGAAAGAGGTGACAGGCTTTGGCTAGAAAGAAGGCAACTTCTTCCCAGGTGGCAGAAAGGGCAGGGGTTTCCCAGGCCACTGTATCGATGATCCTCAATCGCAGAAATAATGTTTCTTTTTCGGAAGAAACGATAGAGAAGGTAGAGCGTGCCGCCAGAGAACTGGGGTACGAGCTGCCTCACCGCAAGCACAAAAACAACGGCAGGAAAGAAAAACTGATCGTTGTTTTTTGTCCTACTCTTACCAGTCCTTACTATGTCCTTCTGCTTCAGGGTATTGAATCTGTAGCAAACGAGAAGGGCTACGGCGTTTTTATCTGCAATACGCAGAGAGATGCCAGACTGGAAGAGCGGTATCTGAGGATGATCGGAAACATAGAACCACAGGGAATCATTTATACCTGCAATCCAAATCCGGATTTTCAGAAGAGAGTGGAGGAACTGGCACGCAGGATTCCTCTGGTTATCATCAGCAACAAAGAAAAGACGATCACCGTAGACGCGATCAATCAGGACAACACTATGGTAGGCAGGCTGATGGCACGCCACCTCCTGGATCTGGGACACAGAGATGTGGCGTTTATCACACCGCCCCTGACAAGGAGACAGTGGCAGCGTTCCAGGAGGATTGACGGTTTTGTTAAGGAATACGAGAAGGAAGGGCTTGGAGGACATGTCCTCATCAAAGCAGCCGATGAGTCGATCGACCGCAGGATGCCCCGTATGGATTCTGAATATTCCATGGGCTATCAGCTTACGATGGAACTTCTCAAAGAACAGCGCAAGTTTACCGCGATCGCCGGTCAGAATGACATGATGGCGATCGGTGCGATCGATGCGCTGGAGGAATCCAGGATCCGTGTTCCGAAGGATGTGTCCGTGATCGGCTGCGATGATATTTTTTATTCAGGGATCCGCAGGCTTTCGCTGACGACGATCGACCACTTTGTTGCCCTCAAAGGCAGAGATGCCTGTGATATCATCATAAGAAAGATCACGACAAATGATCAGTTTTATACAGGGCTTCAGCCAACGAGTGTTTATAACATCGAATACACACCGAAGCTGATCGTCCGCAAGACAACTGCATACGCGAGAACGACAGATGAGAAAGATAAAAAAATAAAATAAATATATTGGGCTGAAATTATTATTAATAATTTAAAATCCCATTCGGGAAACGATCAAAAAAACCATAAAATGTACTTGGATTTATACAAAATCCATTTGATTTTCACTCGAAGTTATTAATAAAATACGAAATTATTAATAAAAAAATTATTAATAATTTTTGCCCGCCTTGACCTCAAAAAACTATCTGCTATAATGAAATCATCAAAGCGATGCTATTCAAAAACAGCAGAATTCAGGAGGAATCAATCATGAAATTTTTTATCGACACAGCCAATGTAGAAGACATCCGTAAAGCAAATGACATGGGAATCATCTGTGGTGTTACCACAAATCCGTCCCTGATCGCAAAAGAAGGAAGAGACTTCAACGAAGTGATCAAAGAGATCACATCTATCGTTGACGGACCGATCAGCGGTGAAGTTAAAGCTACCACAACAGACGCAGAAGGAATGATTGCAGAAGGACGTGAGATCGCAAAGATCCATCCGAACATGGTAGTTAAGATCCCTATGACAGTAGAAGGACTGAAAGCAGTCAAAGTTCTTTCCAAAGAAGGAATCAAAACAAACGTTACTCTGATCTTCACAGCTAACCAGGCTTTACTTGCTGCAAGAGCAGGTGCTACCTATGTATCTCCGTTCCTTGGAAGACTTGATGATATTTCCACAGACGGACTTCCGCTGATCCGTCAGATCGTTGAGATGTTCGAAGTAGCAGGAATCACAACAGAGATCATCTGTGCAAGCGTTCGTCATCCAATCCATGTAACAGAGTGTGCTCTTGCTGGTGCAGACATCGCAACAGTTCCATACAAAGTTCTTGAGCAGATGACAAAACATCCTCTGACAGACGCTGGAATCGAGAAGTTCCAGAAAGACTACAAAGCAGTATTTGGTGAATAATATAAAGTTACTGTTCACTCCGTTCACAGTAACTTGGTCAAAATCCATTCCAAATCACCTATGGTGATGGGATTTTGCCCTGTATGTCTCGGGATTTTGCCATATTCATTACAAAACACCTCGCGGGATACTACCTGTGAACAGTAACAATATAACAATACATATCGCTTGACGAATGCTGGAATTGGTTGTAGCATGAGTCTGTTGTAAACTAATAAAAGGAGAAATAATCATGGAGAAATTAGAGCTTCAGAAGATTGCGAACGAAGTCCGCAAAGACATCGTGACCGCAGTTCATGCTGCAAAAGCCGGCCATCCGGGCGGATCTTTATCAGCAGCAGATTTATTCACATACCTGTATTTTCAGGAAATGAACATCGATCCGAAGGATCCTAAGAAAGCTGACAGAGACCGTTTCGTACTGTCCAAAGGACATACAGCACCGGGACTTTACTCTGCACTTGCTGAGAGAGGATATTTCCCGAAAGAAGACCTTAAGACACTTCGTCATCTCGGATCTTATCTGCAGGGACATCCGGATATGAAACACATCCCGGGTGTTGATATGACAAGTGGATCTCTTGGACAGGGAATCTCCGCAGCAGTAGGAATGGCACTTTCCGCAAAACTGAGCGATGAATCTTACAGAGTATATACACTTCTTGGTGATGGCGAGATCCAGGAAGGTCAGGTTTGGGAGGCAGCTATGTTTGCCGGATTCCGCAAACTGGACAACCTGGTAGTGATCGTGGACAACAACGGACTTCAGATCGACGGTAAAGTTGACGAAGTATGCTCTCCATACCCGATCGACAAGAAATTCGAAGCATTTAATTTCCATGTGATCAACGTTGCAGATGGAAATGACATGGATCAGCTCAAAGCTGCATTCGATGAAGCAAAAGCAACCAAAGGAATGCCGACTGCGATCATCATGAAGACAGTCAAAGGTAAAGGCGTATCCTTCATGGAAAACCAGGCCGGATGGCATGGCAAAGCTCCGAATGACGAGCAGTATGCACAGGCAATGGAAGATCTGGAGAAAGTAGGTGAAGCATTATGTCAGAAGTAAAGAAAATCGCTACAAGAGCAAGCTACGGCGCAGCTCTGGTGGAACTTGGTAAAGAACATGAGGATCTTGTTGTTCTGGACGCTGACCTTGCTGCAGCTACTCAGACAGGAATGTTCAAGAAAGAATTTCCAGAGCGTCACATCGACTGCGGTATCGCAGAGTGCAACATGGTAGGAATCGCTGCAGGTCTTGCAGCTACAGGTAAGGTTCCGTTTGCCAGCACATTTGCTATGTTTGCAGCAGGACGTGCTTACGAGCAGATCCGTAACTCCGTAGGATATCCGCATCTGAATGTCAAGATCGGTGCAACTCATGGTGGAATCTCCGTTGGTGAAGACGGTGCAACACATCAGTGCTGCGAGGATTTCGCTCTTATGAGAGTTGTTCCTGGCATGGTAGTTATGTCCCCGGCAGATGATATCGAAGCAAAAGCTATGGTAAAAGCTGCTTATGAATACGAGGGACCAGTTTATATGAGATTCGGTCGTCTGGCAGTGCCGGTGATCAACGACAACCCGGATTACAAATTTGAGATGGGTAAAGGTATCGTTCTCCGTGAGGGTAAGGACGTTACGATCGTTGCAAACGGCCTCTGCGTAGCAGCTTCCCTTGAAGCAGCAGAGAAACTGGCAGCAGACGGAATCGAAGCCAAAGTTATCAATATCCACACGATCAAACCTCTTGACGAAGACCTGATTGTTGCAGCAGCAAAAGAAACCGGCAAAGTTGTCACAGTAGAAGAACATTCTATCATTGGCGGACTTGGCGGCGCTGTATGCGAATGCCTTGCAGAGAAAGCTCCTGTACCGGTAAAACGTATCGGTGTCAACGACAGATTCGGTGAATCCGGACCGGCAGTTGCTCTTCTTGAGAAATATGGTCTGGATGGAGAAGGTATCTACAAACAGGTCAAAGAATTCGTCTAAGATCTGAGATCTGTTACAGGAATCATTTCGAGGATTCCCTGAACGATCGTGTCCGCGAGGAAAACGACCGTAGACAGGCGAGTCGTCTGGAGCGTGAGCTGTTCAAGCACACCGGAGACATTGACGATCCCTGTAATATGAATATGGCCGACTGACGGCAGCTGTTTATGAATTGCGGCACCTGGGTAAAGTGCACCATTTGCGATGGTCACATAACCCAGGTGCTTTTTTTGTCCCAGAGAAGCGTCTATAGCGACGATCAGAGCCTCTGGATGACGTTTTCGGATGAAGGAATACATGGCAGTGAGGTTCAGGGCGTGAACGGGTTGAAAAAGCGTTCCGTAGACTGTGAAATCTGGTGTGGAACAACTGCTTAATTTCTGACCGACAAAAGGTCCGAGACAGTCACCTGTAACCCTGTCTGTTCCAATGCAGAGAAAGACAAGTTCCGACCACTTTTCCTGGTGATCGAGAATACACTGTTTCAAAGTGTGAGAGATCCGAAGTACCGAATCCCTCTGACTGGCATTAATATAAAAAGTCATAAGAAAATCCTCATAATTTATTTTTGATCTGAGATTCCGGCTATATTTTCCTGTTTCATTGTATCCCGGTTCGTTCTGAATTATGCAGATGCAGAATCTGTCGTTAAATTTTGAGAAAAGGCTCTTATATTATGCCAAAATCCGCGGTTTGGATATGCTATCCTGATGCCTGAAGGGGTGATAGGATATGATAGAAGTCATTTATAAGGATGAGAAACAGGAGGTAAATGACGGAGAAACAGGGTGGAACCTGCCGAAGAATATACGTCAGATCGGACTTGCCGGGGAGAATTACAGGATCTATATAGAGGATTATGTCTATACATTCCTGCACAGGGCGGCACAGGCGAAGTGCCAGCAAGAAGAGGACAGTGGTATTCTGGCAGTTTTTCTCGGAGAGAACCGGTGGCAGTCCGGAACGGGGTATACGTTTATCAGGGGAGCACTTCTGGTAGATGCCGGGGAGATCACAGAAGAACATATCGAGATCACGCAGAATATGTGGCAGAAGATCCACGAAGAACAGGAGAAATATTTTGAAGGGCAGGAGATCGTAGGATGGTTTCTGGCAAGGCAGTCATTGCCGATGGTGGTTTCTGAATTGATTGGGAAGGTGCACAGGAACCAGTTCGGCGGTGAGAAGATCCTGATGCTTATGGATACGGCAGAACAGGAAGAAGCTTTTTTTCGATACGAAAATAATTTCCTGGTGAGACAGAGTGGATATTATATCTATTATGAAAAAAATACCCAGATGCAGAATTACATGCTGGAAAAGAATCCTGAGATCCAGGAAGAGTCACAGGAAACCGTTCAGGATGATGCTGTCAGGGCATTTCGATCACTGATTCAGAAAAAGAAGAAAGAAGAACCTGAGGAAACAGAAGAGAAGACTTCTGTTTTTTCTTATGCGGCGACGGCGTGTATCGTGCTGGCACTTGCAGTGGTCGGTGTGCGCTTTTACCGGAATTATCAGGTGGGGCAGAACATTGAGGGAGAGACAAGGACTGCTTCTGCGGATATCATGCAGGAGACGGAGATCACACAGATTCCTGCCGCGTCTGTGCAGCAGGTGACACCGACTTCCTGGGCGGAGTTGACAGAAAGTCCGAAGATAACGCCGACAGCAGAGCCGACGCTCATTCCAACTGTTACGATCAGCGCAGAAGAGGCGCAGATCTACAAGGAAGAATCTGATACCAGGAAAGCAAAGCGGCGGATCCAGCAGAAGAAGCAGAATGAAGAAGAGAGCACAGGACAGGATAACTCAGGTCAGGCCAGTTCAGATCAGGACAGCGAGACAACATCTGCAATGCAGACACGGGGCTCTTATACGATCCGTCCGGGAGATACTTTGTACCAGATCAGCATCGAAAATTATGGAACCATGGACAAAGTTGCTGATATCTGCCGCGCAAACGGTATTTCTGAGAACGAGATCATTTATCCGGGACAAATAATTGTATTGCCCTGAAAAGTTTGCTATAATCGGCATGTAACACAAAATAAATGATCACATAAGGCAAGGGTTAAAATGTTGAATATCCTAAAGAATCTGAAAAGAAAACGAAAAAAGAAGAATTCATTTGTGCACCGTGGTACGGTGATTACGATAGGTGTGATCGCGGCTGTGGCGGCACTTGTTTATTTTTATGTAGAGAAACGAAGCTATCATGATTATGAGATCCTTCAGACGAGCGAACAGGAGGACGTGGTTTCTACAGGCTATGAGGAGATGGCAAATGGAATTCTGCGCTACAGTCCGGATGGAGCTTCTCTGGTGAATAGCAGCATGGAGGCATACTGGAGTGTTCTGTATGAGATGAAGAACCCTGTTGCAGACATTAAGGGTGACAGAGCTGTTGTCGCAGATCAGGACGGCACATTGATCGAGATCTTTGACAAGGATGGTGAGACAGGAAGTGTGACGACATCTTATAATATTGTCAAGGCGAGGGTTTCCTCACAGGGAATGGTTGCTGCTATTCTTGATGGCGGGGATGCTACCTGGATCAATTTCTACAGTTCCGATGGTACGCTGATCGCAGAAAACCAGACACATGTTGCTGATCCGGGATATCCGATGGATGTGGCGATTTCGGACAACAGCGAGATCATGATGGTGACATATCAGTTTGTTGAGGGAAGCCAGACGACAAGTTATGTAGCCTTTTATAACTTTGGCGATGTGGGACAGAGTGAAGATGACCATATCGTAAGCGGCTATACTTATGAGGGCGTTGTGATCCCGCAGGTGGAATATATTGACGCAACCAGATCTGTGGCACTCAAGGACAATGGATTCACGACTTATTCCGGAGCCCAGATCCCGAAGGAAGGCACAACAGTAGAAGTTAAGAAAGAAATCGTAAGCACATTTTTTGATGAAAATACGATCGGCCTTGTATTCAAGAGCGGAAACAAAGATAAACAGTACAAAATGCAGGTATACAGCATAGATGGAACTCTCCGCTTCGAGAAGGAATTCAATGTTCCATATACAACGATCAAGATGAGTGATGGATGTATTCTTATGTACAACAGTTCTCAGATCTGCGTCATGAACAGCCGTGGAGTAGAACGTTATAATGGAACCATTGACGGTACAATCAACAATTTCTTCAAGATCGGCTGGAATAAGTACATGCTTGTGCTGGACAACGGTGTCAATGTGATAAAACTTAAATAAGGAGCAGCAGATGAATGTGACATGGCTTGGAATCGTTGTTTTGGCCATATTGATATTATGTGTATGGAGAGGATACAGTCGGGGATTTATCAAAGAAATCGTTTCTTTTTTCTTTGTGTTCCTTTCGCTTTCTCTTGCATGGGCGATCAATCCATATATAAATGAATTTCTCATGCAGAAAACACCAATCTATAATACGATACAGGAAACCTGTGCAAATTTCGTGCAGAGCCAGGGCGAAGAAAAAGCAGAATACGAGACGGATAGCACAGGAGACCTCATCGACGGTCTGAAACTTCCGGATCTCCTCAGAAAAAATCTCGAAGAGAACAATAATGCGGAAACATATGCGGCACTTTCCGTAGATACCATGACAGAATATGTTTCAGGATATCTTGCGAGGACGGTTATCAATGGTCTGTCCTATGTACTGGCATATATTTTATCTACGATCATGATCCGGCTTATCGTGTATGTCCTGAATCTGATCGCGGGACTTCCGGTCCTCAAAACAGCAAATAAACTGACCGGAGGCGCAGTAGGATTCCTCAAGGGAATCGTATTTATATGGATCGCATTTCTGGTACTGACTGTGTTATGCAGCACCGAAATAGGCAAAACAGCCCTCGAATTGATCGAAAAAGATACCTTATTGAGTACTCTTTATCAATATGACCCGTTAGTTCGAATTTTTTCAAAAATTTTATAAAAAACGCTTGACGTATAAAAACAACGATGATATACTTAAATCCGCTTCGAGATGAGGCGGATTTTTTCTGGGTTTTATGAAGCAGATGCGAAATAAAAACAGAAAAAAATAAAAAAAGTTCTTGACATTCAGAAATGAATGCGATAGAATAAACGAGTTGCTGATGAGCAACGAAATCACAAAAGTTCATCAAAAAGTTTTGAAAAAACTTAAAAAAGTTCTTGACAAACGAAAATGAACGTGATAAACTAAATGAGCTGTCGAAAGAGAGCGAAACATAAAGAACCTTGATAACTAAACAGTGAAACACATACGATTCTCGAAAATTCTTTAA